>ENA-UEQP01000014-UEQP01000014.1-human-gut-metagenome-genome-assembly--contig:-NODE-14-length-159250-cov-17.695325_pt1 | contig 159250 bp, 163 predicted proteins | sample MGYA00242951_ERZ507951 | MGnify/ENA primary metagenome ERZ507951 (study PRJEB26167, sample SAMN06115539) | human gut metagenome | host: Homo sapiens | place: China:Shanxi | collected 2015-11-18...
GTAATCATCAGCGCCCCTCTCCAGTCCGTCTACGATGTCCAGATCGGTGTCATTGGCAGTCAGCAGAATAACAGGAACCCCGGGCATGTTTTCCTTGACCTCCCGGAGCAGCTCAAGCCCACTGCCATCCGGCAGATTGATATCCAACAGGATCAGGGATACACCGCCGCAAAGCAATTGCTCTCTTGCCGCTTTTAGATCATGACAGGATATAATCTGACGGTCATCTGCTTTCAGTGCTTTGCATAAGCCTTGATTCAAACCGATATCATCTTCAATAATCAATAATTGTTCCATGTATCTCACTCCCTCGTTATTCAAATGCCACCATCATTTCCTTGGGCAATTTTTCGTTCTCACAGTTCAGAAGATAGGCTATTGCTCTGATTGCAAATTTGTTTGTTTTCACTGTATCCCAGTCGGCAAGACGAACTATTTCTGCTGTGCTGCCCTCAAACATAACCGCCAGTTCTTCAAAGGTGGGGCGGCCTTTCCACGAGCCGACACGCCCGCAGGTCATGCAGATCGCCAGCCGCTTTTCAAGCAAGGTCGCAGTTGTATTTCTTTGCAAATTCACTGACCGCACCCTTGGCAGGATCATAGTCCATCAGCTTTTGGAGCATTTGCTCCCGGCAGGAGAGTTTTATATCTATAAATCGGTCTGTGTCGTACAAATCGCCACCGTCCACACCGAGAAAGTCTTTGATGCGCTTGTTGAGCTGCGGCTCGTAGTGGTGCAGGAAGAATGAGAAATATATAAGGTTCTTTTCCTGTAAGGCAGACAGGATGTATTCGTTCAGACTGTCCACCGCTGGCGGCTCCGGTTCCAGTTGGAAGATGCGCTCTGCCACATAGGGAATGATGCCATCACCGTGCGGATTGACTTGGTGTTTTGGTATGTATCCGGTCATATTCCATATAAAATCCTTCAGCATAGCGCACCTCCCTTCTAAACAAATGCTTTCTGGATAGTAGCCTGATTTTAATTCTCAGATTGTGTTTCTTTTGCTTCTACTTTTACAATCATACATAGGCTTTGAACTGCATTAAAGAGACGGATGCAATCCATCTCGTCAATTTCAAAATCCGATCTTCCATGTAATAGCCAATGCCTATTTATCGTTTCAGGTTCATCGGCAGAGAAATCGCTTTTTTGATACAGATTTCGGATGAAGTTGTTATAAGAAATCCATACATGTTTTTGAATTGTACTTCCTGTTGACGGGAAGGTATCGACCTTCTTTTGACAAACCTTTATCATCCTTACATCTTGCTTGTCATCGCTAAATTCTGACAGAATACCCTCGATAACCGAGAGTAGCGATGTTGCACAAACAGCATACAATTTATTTTGAAATGCTTGCCAGCACTGGTCTGTGAGATTTTTCAGTCCTTCTTTAATGGGAGATGCTTTGATTCCGTTCACCATATCTTTGGTTTTCTGAAAATCTTCTATTGTAAAAAACCATTTCAAAAATGCATTGATATCATCCAATTTGTTTGTGTTTGCTATTGTTTTGACTGCGTAAATATTTAATTCTGCGGGTAAAGTCCACCCTTCTGTTGATAGCTTGCTCACAACAATATTTAATTCTTTATCAAATTCCTGTACACTTTCTTCAGCCTTCTTTGAAATAGCTTTTTGAATAACCTCCATTTGTTCTTTCGTTAATTCTAACATTCGTATAACCCTCCGAGTTTAAGTGTTCCTATAATTCAGGCTCTCATTTAGCAAAGCCGCCTGTCCCATCTCTTTTTCGTAATCACCTTTGGCATAGGCGACATTGCTCAGCGCTCGAAGCATTTTATCCTTTGCCAGCCTTTTCATAACCTCTGCAAGATCAGCGTCCAGAGTACCACGCTTCACATAGCGGTTTATGGTGTTCAGCCGTTTCTCATAAATCTGTTTCACCGGATGATCGTCCGCAAGCTCCCGTTGTTCTCTGCTTTTCAGGTTGCCGATCTGCCGACAGGTGCGGTGCAGCTTGTCCCCCGGTGCATAGCCGCCGCAGTATTTGGTGTGCCTTGCGTTGGTGGTCAGAAACCACTTTTCGCAGATTTTGCATTTCTTCGGTGCATGACCAACACACAGACCCTCAAAGAGATCAGACCGGAACATCCCCACAAAGGATACATAGTGCATCCGCTTGACCAGCTTCGCAACTTTTTCGCCGGGACGGATGGTTGCCACATACTGAACAGAGTTATTTGCGACAGACATCCAGGCATTGCCCTCAGCGATGGAGAACTCCGGCGTGAAATAGCTGCCGAACATTCTGGCAAATCCCTCTGCGGTGCGGTCTGCTTCGTTGCAATCCGATTTTTCTGCAAAATCAAGCATGGCCGTTTGGTATTCCCCAAGGGAGTAGGCCAGATGCCCGCATACGGCGGTATAGCGCTGGAGCGTGATTGCTTCGGCATAGTTCTGGATTTCTTCAAATTGCAAAGAATTGGTTGCGGCTTTTGTGGCAAACTCCACATATTTCAGTGCATTGTCCGCAGTAAAGACCCTTTCTATCCGTTCTCTGTGCTTTGATATGTCCATATAAGAGAATGGCGGGGTTTCGCTGAGAATATCCAGCATCGCCAGAGTAGCTTCCCTTGCCATAGGACAGAGTGCACAAGCATCCTGTCCGGCGTTTAATGTTCCGAGCAGCAGATTGATTTTCTCGCATTGCTCGTTCGCCTTTGCAATGGTATCCGCAGGGACATTCAGTGCATCACAGGCAAGCGTACCGACAGGAAATGTTTTGCCCTCATATATGACCGTATCCTGCCAAAAATCCAAAGTCATCAATTCTTGGTTCATGCTTGCCCTCCTGTCCTGTTTTTTCATTTTTCTAATTATATCATGTAAATGTGAAGAAATCTACGTCCTCAGATAAGTTGTCCTGTCATTAGCCTGTTTTTTGAAAAATCCGGCATAACCATAGTAGAAAGCGTCAAACACCTGCCAATCACGGCGGGTGTTTCGTGTTTTCTGAATACTATGAACGGAGGTTTTTCTATGACAATTTATGAAACCATCAAGGCGGCAATCAGCGTAAAGCAAGCCGCCAAACACTACGGGCTGAATGTCAACCGCAACGGTATGGCTTGCTGTTCGTTCCACAACGACAGGCATCCGAGCTTGAAGCTGAATGAGGACTATTTTTTCTGCTTCAGCTGCGGAGCCAAGGGGGATGTAATCGACCTTGTGGCAAGGCTGTTCGATCTGAGCAGTTATGAAGCAGTGCAAAAACTGGCTGCGGACTTTGAGCTTGACCCGAAACCGCCCACTGCCGCAGCTATGGTCAAGCCGAAGCGTCCTTATATCCGTCAGTTCCGGGAGGATGAAATGTTGTTCAGTATGCTAAGAAAGCAAATGAAACGGGGAAGCTGTATGAAGAGGATCTTGCAGAAATAAAAAAGATGAATAATGAGCAAACAGAGCTTCTAAAAAAGGCACTTGAAGCAGTTATTCATCTATATGAGGAAGATTCAAAGAAGAGAAAGTGAATTGATAAAAAGCGTTAGCGTGGCTCTGCGGTTTATCCGCAGTTCGAGGGGATTGGGGCATTTTCCCCAACAAGCAAAAATGCGCCGGGTATATACCGGGGCACTGCTTGCCAAGTAGCGAAATTAGGAATGACAGAGAGGATAAGACAATGGAAAATGTAACTTTTGATTATAAGTTTTACAGGATACCTAAGAGATTTTTTAAGGAAGACATGTTCAGAGATATGACAAATGCAGCAAAAGTATTATATGGAATACTGCTGGATCGCAAGTGCTTGTCAGACTCCAATGGAGACGCATGGCGTGATGAATATGGAATTACCTATATCATTTTCACAATCGAAGAAATTATGAATCTGATGAACCTGGGGAATAAGAAGGTTAACAAAATGGTGAAGGAGCTGGAGGAGCATGGCTTGATTTACCGAAGACATCAGGGCTTGGGAAGACCGAATAAGATTTATGTTTATGATTTGCTCAAAGCAGATAATTCAAATTGGCTGCCAAAACAAATTATATTCGGAAAAGGGAGCAGCAATGAGAAAGAAGTATTATGAAGATGCAAAAGAGAATGCAGCTTTTGAGAGATGTGCAGATGTAATAACATCCCTGATTCTAAAATATGGACCGGCTTTAAAACGAAAATGGAATCTAGACGAGTGGATTAGGAATATTCAGGCAGAGAGTCTATGGAAAGACATAGCTTGCAAAAGATATCAGCGGTATTTTATTTGCATGATGAATATGAAAAGTCTTCCTGTATGACAAAATCAAATTGACTAATACTAATTAGCAATATATAATATAGACAAAACGAAAATGACATGAACGGAGGAACAATGAAGTGGAGAAGGTTATAACACTTGAGGAAGCATTAAAAAGAATTGAAGAATTAGAAAATGAAAACGCCGAGTTACGCGAAGAACTGGAATATTATAAAAATCGTAAATTAAGTGGAAGGCAGAAGCACAATGCAAAATGGATGGCAATCTACAATGATTTTGTTGATTGCTATGAGAACGGCATGGCTATGATAGAGATTGCAAAACGAAATAATGTCAGCGAGAGGACGATATACAGGTATAAGGCGTATTATGACAAGATGAGGAACACAAAGGAGAATGTGATAGAGTAATTGAAGAAATTAATAGTAAAAAACATATTGCTGGCGTCAGCAATATGTTCATAAGAGGAGGAAATTTGAATGGAAAAGAGAATAATTGAATTGTACAGAAGAAAATTTGATGATATCCGACATGAAGAGGATGGCATTGAGTATTGGTATGCACGAGAATTAATGACATTATTGGACTATATTCAATGGAGAAATTTCGAAAATGTTGTAAAAAAGGGAATGCTTTCTTGTAAAAATAACGGAATTAGTGTGGAAGACCATTTTGCTGGCGTCAGCAAAATGGTCACATTGGGAAGTGGAGCCAATAGAGAAGTTGAGGATTATATGCTTACCCGTTATGCATGTTATCTTATTGCTGAAAATGGAGATCCACGAAAGGAGCAGATAGCTTTTGCACAAAGCTATTTTGCGGTTCAGACTAGAAAACAGGAATTGATTGAAGAAAGAATTTCTTATATCGAAAGAACAGAGGCAAGAGGAAAATTAAGGGAATCGGAAAAAAGATTGTCTCAAAATATATATGAGCGTGGAGTAGATGATGCTGGATTTGGTCGGATTCGGTCTAAAGGAGATCAGGCTTTATTTGGTGGATTTACCACGAAACAGATGAAAGACCGTTTGGGAGTACAGGACAAAAGACCACTTGCGGATTTCCTGCCAACACTTACCATTGCCGCAAAAAATCTTGCAACTGAAATGACAAATTATAATGTTGAAGAAAAGGATCTGCAAGGAGAATCTGCAATCACTGTTGAACATGTGGAAAATAATACTTCTGTTAGGGACATGCTTGGACAAAGAGGAATTAAACCGGAAGATTTACCAGCATCGGAAGATATTAAGAAACTGGAACGCAGGGTAAAGCGAGAAGAGAAAAAGCTTGCAGAGCAGTCTGGAAAGTTGACAAATGAATAATACAGGAGTGTGAGACTATTGAAGAAGAAAACAAAGCATATAGTTACAATTGAACTGGAGGATAATAAAGTGAAAAATATTGTAAAAGACACAATTCACGCGAATGGAATAGATATTGGAATATATACATAGGATTTTCAAAATGAATTTATATCATTGACGGATATTGCACGCTATAAAAGTGATGAAGCAAAGGATGTAATTAAAAATTGGATGAGAAGCAAAGACACAATAGAGTTTCTTGGTTTATGGGAAAAATTACATAATAATAACTTTAAAGGGGTCGAATTCGACTCCTTTAGAAATCAGGCGGGATCTAATGCATTTACAATGTCACCTACAAAATGGATAGAGACTACTGGGGCAATAGGAATCGTATGTAAATCCGGACGTTATGGTGGCACTTATGCACATTCAGATATTGCATTTGAATTTGCATCATGGATTTCAGCAGAATTTAAACTTTATATAATCATGGATTATAAAAGGCTGAAAGCAGATGAAAATAGCCGCTTTTCATTAAATTGGAATCTAAACAGTGAAATATCAAAATTGAATTATAAAATACATACAGATGCAATCAAAGAAAATTTGATACCACCGGAATTGACACCAGCACAAATCAGTTTTACATATGCAAATGAAGCTGATATGCTAAATGTGGTTCTATTTGGCAGAACAACCGCCGGAAGCATATTTGCCACGCGGAATTTCTTATCCTAGACGAGGTTCACACCCACGCAGAAGATCAGGATAGAGCCGATGAGGGAGAGATCGGTAATGGCGGCATCTGTCATGACCGGTGCAATCAGTCTTGCCAACAGCGTGACCGCACCCTCGAACAGAGGGTCTTTGGCATTGCCTGTTTTTTTGGGTAAAAAATCTGTTGAATACAGTGCCGGCGATCCTGCTGGCGGATGAGCCTACCGGCGCCCTGGACCAGACCAGCGGCAAGGAGGTACTGAAGCTGTTCCGGGAATTAAACGACATGGGCAACACGATCGTAATGATCACACATGATCTGGGAGTGGCACAGTCCGCGAAGCGTATCGTAAGAATTGTAGACGGACAGCTGTATGAGTAAATTATATACTTTTTGCAACAAGCACAATTCCTGAGAGAATGAGCAGGAGAATCACGATTTTGCGGATGAGCTTTTCATCCATCAGATCGCTGCTCTTCAGGCCAAGGAATAATCCCAACAGCATTAGGGGAATCAGGAGTATCGCCTGCCGGATCGTCTCGAACCGGATCAGTCCCAAAGCACTGTACAGGCAGATGCGAAAGGTGCTTTCTACAGCAAATACTGCGCTGATATTAGCTTTGAAGGCATCATTATCTTCACAGACGCTTGTCATGTAAACGGCCAGCAGAGCGCCGACACCAAACAGCCCGCTGAGTAATCCGGCGGAGAGTCCTACTATTACGGTGAATAGAGGAGAGACTTTTTTCGGGGAAAAGGTCTCTTCATTTTTTGCCCCTTTTTGTTGAAACCACATCTGGATTCCAATGCCTATGACCACAATACCGAAGATGATCTTAACGATATTGGCATTGATGTATTTTAAAATAAATGCCCCCGGAATGCTGCCGGCAAGAACGAACAGCATAGGGAGGAAAAAGATACGCGGATGCAGGGAAGCTCTTTTTTTCCATACTAGGATCAGGTTCGACGGATAACCGATCAGCAGTTCCACCGGAGAAATATTAGCATTTACGATGCCGAAGCTTAAAATAGAGGTGAATACCAGTGTATTGGCGAATCCGCACAGACCTTTTATGAAAAATGCTGTTAAAGTGGCTAAAATCCAGTAAATCATGAGAACCTGGCTCCTTAATCGTTCGTTTCAGCTAGAATAAAGTCCCATAGGCGCTGCCTGTGCAGGAATCATCCATAGCGCAACTTTCTTCTATAGTAAAATACACACGTGGTCAGGACAAGTATTTTGTGAAAAAACTTGTGGGAACTTTGGGAGTGTGGTACATTGACACTAAGCAAAAGGAAAGGCAGGAAGATTCGTATGGCAGGATATTTGATCAAAGATACTACAAGAGAAGAACGGGAGCAGATCGTAGCGGAATCCTTAGGATATATGGAAGCAAATTGTGACGGTTGTTCGTCCGGACTGGCAGAGATGTATCAGGCATACATCGATGGGGAGAAGGAGCTTCGGGACATTAATATGGAGTTTCATGCAGGATATGTCTCGGGGGAGGAAGTACCGGGGAGAAGATCCTGCCCGATGTAAGGATAGTAAGCATAAAGTTTCTTAATTTGCAAAAACTCTTTCTATAAGGGAGAAACCGGAAAAGAGGGATGCAGATGCGGAAGGATCTTATAATTATAGTAAATCTGGAAAATGGAAAAGCACAGTTGGAATTCAAGCTGCCGGAAGAATTTTTGACGGAGCGGCGGGAGACTGAGATGCGAATTGAAATATGGGAGACAGCAGGAGGCGGTCGCCCTATTTTTTATGGAAATTATCGGAATGTGGATCAGGATCCGATGACTGCGTTATTATTGCGGCCGCACCTGTGGAATGGGAGGAAGGATCCCTATCTCTATCAGGTGAGAGCTTGGCTGCGGTTCCCAACCGGGATCGATAGTAGTCTTTTTAAAACAGAGGATTCAGGAAAATTCCGGGATTCAGAAGATTTCGAAAATCGACGGGAAGTGTACTGGCAGCGGGACCTTGCAATTTATGACTTGCGTGTCATAGAGAAAAAAGGCATCTATTTGAACGAAGCCGAATTTCATCCACATATCGTAGAATACCGGCTGCCACCGCAACTCAGTGAGTACGGTACGCAGGACGAACAGATGGAAAGAGATCTGGAGCGGCTGGCACGGATGGGAGCCAATGCGATTCTGTTTCACAATGACGACAGGAAAAGCGAAGGACAGGAAAAGACCGGGCAGGACAATGCCGGACAGAAAAATGGGGTAAGGCAGAATCCGGGAACAGATCATTTTTACAGGTTATGCCTGAAACGTGGATTTTTGGCAAAAGACCTGTGGATAACAGACGAAAAAATCCCCATATACCGTGGATTACCCGGAGAAACTACGCAGGAGATGTTGCTTTCGGAGGACGGCAGGACGTTGACGGAGCACTATTACTATTATCAGGCGAAATGGAGTAGGGAACCGGTACTCTATCCGGCACTTTCTACCCTGCACCGGCAGGAGAACGGTCTGCTCTCCCTGACAGTCTACAGCAACCAGAAAAAAGTGGTGCTCTATGTGGACGGGATACTTTTCCTGTTTCAGTCGGCGCAGACCGGAGGGCCGGAGTTTATTTTTGAGGATATTCCGGCAGAGAAGCTGCCGCTGCATCTGGCGGTGGAAGCCGGTAACTTAAGCACTTCTTTGACGATAAGGTGAAAAGTTTTTTGTAGGATTCAAAACCGGTTTCACACAATTTTCACAAATGTTTCACCTTTTGATGACATTTGCCTCATATAGTAATACAAGTACACCAAATAATGATTGACACAAGTATCGGGAATTATTTGAGGTAAGCGCAAGTAACTGATATGGGAGGCAAATATGATAGAAGTAACCAATCTTACAAAAAAATACGGAGACCATATAGCCGTAGATCATCTTTCTTTCCGTGTGGAAAAGGGACAGATTTACGGCTTTCTTGGTCCTAATGGCGCAGGTAAATCCACGACCATGAACATCATCACGGGTTATCTGGCAGCCACGGAGGGCACTGTGACCATCGATGGCAAAGATATCCAAAAAGATCCGGAGGAGGCAAAGCGTTCCATCGGTTATCTGCCGGAGCTTCCGCCGCTGTATGTTGACATGACTGTCAGAGAATACCTGGAATTCGTGGCAGAACTGAAAAAAGTGCCGAAAAAAGAGCGGAAGCAACAAATTGACGAAGTCATGGAAATGACACAGATCACCGATATGCAGCAGCGTCTGATCAAGAATCTGTCAAAAGGTTACAGACAGAGAGTCGGACTGGCGCAGGCAATCCTTGGCTACCCGGAGGTCATCATTCTGGATGAGCCTACCGTAGGCCTGGATCCGAAACAGATCATCGAGATCCGTGATCTGATCCGCAAGCTTGGCGAGGATCACACCGTGATCCTCAGCTCCCATATCCTGTCGGAAGTCAGTGCGGTCTGCGACCATATTATGATCATAGCCCACGGCAAACTGGTCGCCAGCGATTCCCCGGAGAATCTGCAGAAGCTGATGAGCGGTTCCATGGAACTGGACCTGGAAGTAAAGGGAAGCGCCGCTGCGGTGAAGAGTGCATTGCAGGAGATCTCACAGATCGACCGGATCGAAGAGAACACAGAGGCATCCAAAAATGTTGCAAAGCTGAAAGTGATCTCCAAAGAGAATGCAGATATCAGAGAGCAGGTATTCTATGCATTGGCAGAAGCAAAATTGCCTATTTTAGAGATGACCCATGCGGAGAAGTCTCTGGAAGACATCTTCCTGGAACTGACCGAGGATGTGGCACCCACACAGCCGGAGAAGCACAAACTATTCTCAAAAAGAAAAAAGCCGGAAGCCGAAGAAACTGTAACTACAAAGGAGGCGGAATCATATGCTAGCCATTTATAAGAGAGAATTGAAATCCTATTTCCGTTCCTTTATCGGATTTTTATTTATTGCAGTCACCCTGTTTTTCCTGGGACTGTATTTCAGTGTTTATAACCTGATGAACGGATATCCTTATTTTGCGTATGTGGTATCCAGCGTTACCTTTCTATTCATGCTCACCGTGCCGATCCTGACCATGCGTATTCTGGCGGAGGAAAAGCGGAGCAAGACGGATCAGCTGATCCTGACGGCACCGGTGTCCGTAGGCGGCGTCGTTATGGGGAAATTCCTGGCGCTGTTAACTATATTTGCCATCCCCGTAGCGATCATCTGCTTTTACCCGCTGATCATGGCGCAGTACGGCAGTGTTCCCATGGGAGAGGCCTATCTGTCGATCCTGGCATATTTCCTCTTCGGAATGACCGCCATTGCCATCGGTCTGTTCCTGTCTTCCGTGACAGAGAGCCAGGTTATCGCAGCAGTACTTACTTTTTTCGTATTGTTCCTGGGATATATGATGGATTCCATCTGCTCCATTATTTCCAGTACCGGCAATCTGTTGACAAGGCTGTTGCGTTGCTTTGACCTTTACACACCGTTTTCCAACCTGTTGAACGGCACGCTGGATGTATCTTCTATCGTATATTATGTATCTGTTACGGCACTGGTTCTGTTCCTGACAGTACAGTCCATTCAGAAACGTCGTTACAGCATGTCCGTGAAGAACTTAAGCTTCAGTGCTTACAGTACCGGTATGATCGCCGTAGCGGTAGCGCTGGTAGTAGTCGTTAATATTATCATGGGCGAGATGCCTTCCAGCTGGACAGCGATCGACATGACCAGCCAGAAGCTCTATTCCCTGACAGATCAGACCGTTGACTATGTGAAAAATATGCAGGATGATGTGACAATCTATGTGTTGGTAAATCAGGACAATCAGGATACCACATTGGGGCAGACTTTACAGAGATATGATGATCTGTCGGATCATATCACCGTGGAATATGTGGATCCCACCGTTAACCCGATGTTCTATACCCAGTACACCACCGGCAACATCAGCACGAACAGCCTGATCGTGGTCAGCGACAAGCGCAGCAAGGTCATTGATTACAACGATGTCTATGAGTCTTCCTATGATTTTGACTATTCGACGTACAGTTATAACACCACGACCACCGGTTATGATGGCGAAGGACAGCTCACCAGTGCGCTGGATTATGTGTTAAATGATGATATGCCCAAGGTATATATGACAACAGGACATAATGAACTGAGTTTAAGCAACACTTTTACATCCGCACTGAACAAGGAAAATGTGGATTATGAGACCGTGAATCTGATGGATCTGGATGCTATCCCTGACGATGCGGCCTGTCTGTTCATTAACGGTGCCACCAGCGATTTCTCTTCCGATGATAAGGATAAGGTGATCGACTATCTGAACAACGGTGGAAAAGTCATCCTGGTAACCGGTTATACCGATGAGGAGACACCCAATATAGATGCTATCTTAAGCTACATGAATCTGAGCATTGCCAAAGGACTGGTAGTGGAGAATGATTCCAACGGCTACTACAGAAGTCCGTATTATATACTGCCGACACAGAGCTCTGACAGCTATACCTCCGGAACCTACGGAAAATATCTGTTCCTGCCGTATTCTCAGGGTATCATTGTCCCGGAGGAAGTAAGTACTGACGAGACAGCCACCGGCGATATCACTTATGATGTATTCCTGAGCACCTCCGACAGTGCATTTGCAAAACAGGATGTCAATAATACACAGGATTTTTCACAGAGTGAAAATGATATGAATGGTCCCTTCGCATTAGGTGTTGAGGCAGTAAAGACTTTGGATGATGGGGATGCGACACTGGTCGTGTACGGTTGCGAGCAGCTGTTCACGGATGATGCTGATTCTGTCGTCAGCGGTGCGAACCTGACCCTGTTCACCAATACATTCAGTGGAATGGCAGATCATGAGACCTCGGTATCTATTCCGGTAAAAAGCTATGAGGTCTCTAATCTGGTAGTGGATTCCGCACAGATTCTGTTGTTGGGATTGCTGGTTACCGTAATCCTTCCCGTCGGCTGTATGATCGCCGGATTCGTGATCTGGTTTGGCAGACGGAAGAAATAATTGTGAAAGGCGTGAGTTATAGATATGAAAAAGAAACAAAGACAGATGATCGGAATGCTGCTGGCACTGGTGGTGCTGGCGGCAACATTCCTGGGCATCCGCCAGTATAATAAAAATGCATCGTCCGCGACTTCCACCACCGAGGATACACAGGAGAAGGTGCTGGATGTAAACTCCGATGATATTACCAGCTTCCGCTATGTATATGAGGGAGAGACCTATGCCTTTGAAAAAGAGGATGAAACATGGTACTATGCGGACGATCATTCCCTTAATCTGAACCAGGATCGGATCAAGGCGATGATCCTGAAGGTGGCACCGTTAAAGGCAGATCAGGTAATTGAAAATGTGACGGATATGTCACAGTACGGACTGGCGGATCCGGAGCGTACCATTCAGTACGAGACTGCAGATCGCAGCGTGATCATTAATGTCGGCAATCTGAATTCCATGACCAGCCAGTATTACATTGCATTTCCCTCGGAAATGAAAGTGTATGTCGTGACCACCAACGTGGTGACCGGCTTCAATTATACACTGGATGATCTGGTGGAGGAGACTACCGCAGAGACAGAAAGCACCGAGACGGCAGAGACCGCGAAAATGGAAAGCGAGAATTCAGAAGCTGCAACGGAGACAACGGAAACTGTGGAGGTTGTGGAAACGGAAACTGCAGCGGCGGAAGCAGATTAGGAATGCTCCCCACGAATGACAATGATGTCATTTAACCTTAATATCGTATCTTTTTGAGGCAGAATGGACAGATCCTCCCGCAGAATGAGGAAGATCGTGACCTGTTCTGCCTCTTCCATTTCTTCCACGGATTTGCCGGCGAAGCGTTTATCTACGAAGATTTCGGCGATCTCATGAATATCTGCTTCTTTAATATTAGAGAGACTGCTTTTGCGCTGGTACTGTTCTACAAAACCGGCACTGATGATACCGGTGGGGATAGCCACGGCACCGACACCGAGATAGGCGATACAGATCGCCATGATCCGGCCAAGTGTGGTGATGGGATAGATGTCACCGTAGCCTACGGTGAGCAGCGTCGACATACTCCACCAGATGCCGCTGAAGGCATTGCGGAATACTTCCGGCTGGGAATCGTGCTCCACGCTGTACATGCACAGACTGCTGGCCAGCATCAGGATCAGGACGATAAATACGGAGGAAATGATCTGATTGCGTTTTTCATACAATACCGTAGTGATGACATTAAAGGAATCATACCGGGCGTTCAGGCGGAACAGATGGAAGATCCTTGCTACCCGAAGCATCCGGAAGATGACCATGCCTGACAGGAAGAAAAAGGGTAAAATTGTCAGCAGATCAATGATCCCATCGAAGGAGATCAGAAACCGCAGCCGGGAGCGAAACTCGCTTTTATCAGGATATAGATAGTCCGCAGTCCAGATCCGCAGAATATATTCCACACAGAAGATCAGAATAGTGATAACCTCGATCGCGTGAAATGCCGGAAATAAAAAAGCAAGCTCATCAAAGGTTTGCAGAAAAGTTACCAGAATATTTGCACAGATAACAATAGCAATAAAAATATCAAAGAGCCGGCTCAGACGGTTACTTTTGTCACCGATCTGGATGATGTTAAATACTTTTTTCTTCATGTGGAATCCTCAATGTTTTCCGGGGCAGCGCCAGTGAATGCTTGTGATTCCATCATACGGAGGTGGAAGAGGAAAGTCAAGAAATGCGGTGACAGAATCCGTCAACTTTCTTAAAAACAGTCATATATTATAGTAAATCCAAATACAATGAAAGGATACAAAAATATATGGCTAGATTTACGAACCAGGCACAGCTTCGCTATGGAAATGAGATTACAAACTCCAATATAGCAGTGGGTGAGATCACGGAGGTATTGTCTGCAACCAAGACAGCAGTGCGGGATACCTACGGGCAGAATGAAAATGTGACGTATGTGATCAGCATTGTGAATTCAGGCACTACTGCATTTAACGGAATTACAGTAACGGATAATCTGGGAGAGTATTTGTTTAATACCAGAGAACTGACACCTCTGACGTATATTCCGGGAACCGTAAAATACTATGCAAACGGAATTTTACAGGCAACACCGGCTGTAACGGCAGGACCTCCTCTGACAATCACGGGAATTACCGTGCCTGCGGGAGGTAATGTGACACTTACCTATGAGGCTGAGGTGAACTCTTATGCGCCGCTGGCAGCAGAGGCTTCCATTACGAATACGGCGACGATTGCCGGGGCAGGGGTCACTCCTGTTACTGTGAACGAGACAGTAAATGCAGCAAGCGGACCGCTTCTTACGATCACAAAGTCCGTCAGCCCCGTACCTGTGACAGAGAATGGAATATTGACATATACGTTCCTGATACAGAATCTGGGGAATACGGCAGCAGATGCAGCTACCGGTGTCGTGATCACGGATACCTTTAATCCCGTATTGGAGAATCTGACTGTGAATTTTAACGGGACTGCATGGACAGAGGGAACCAACTATACGTATGATACGAATACCGGATTATTCACCGGAACTGCAGGAGGTATTACGGTACCCGCAGCGACTTACACCCAGGATCCCGTTACGGGAGCGTGGGGGATCAATCCCGGTGTCAGCACGCTGGTGATCTCCGGAACCGTATAAGGGCTGTCGCGCTCCTAAGGCTGGCGCCATGCAACCCATTCGCAGTCACTGCGTGACTTGCTCATGGACGGCTGTCGCCGTATAAATCTAAAATAAAAAGTCACTGGAAGTACATAAATGTCCTCCCAGTGACTTTTTATTTTATCCTTGCATGGCTTGTAGCTTAGCCAAAGTATCTCTTAAGCAGACCCTCAAATGCCTTGCCATGTCTTGCCTCATCACGAGCCATCTCATGAACGGTGTCATGGATAGCATCCAGGTTCAGAGCCTTGGCTCTCTTAGCCAGATCAAACTTACCTGCGGTTGCACCGTTCTCGGCATCTACTCTCATCTCCAGATTCTTCTTGGTGGAATCGGTTACGACTTCACCTAACAGCTCAGCGAATTTTGCAGCGTGCTCAGCTTCTTCGTAAGCAGCCTTCTCCCAGTACAGACCGATCTCGGGATAACCTTCTCTGTGAGCTACTCTTGCCATTGCCAGATACATACCAACCTCAGAGCATTCGCCCTGGAAGTTCGCACGCAGATCAGCAATGATATCCTCGGGAGCACCCTTTGCTACACCTACTACATGCTCAGCAGCCCAGGTCTTGCCTTCCTCCTGCTTGGTGAACTTGGAAGCGGGAGCGTGACAGATGGGGCACTCTGCGGGAGCCGCATCACCTTCATAAACATAACCACATACCTGACATACATACTTTGCCATAATTTTTTCTCCTTTTCTCTAATGAAATGTTTTGTTTTCAGTTTTCTCTTTTTGCGTGTGCTTTATAAGCACAAATATATTATGGAACGAAGTCTGTTTTCATTCAGAAAACTAGGACTCCGTAGCAACCATGGTGCAGGCGGGACAAGAGCCGTAGAAATAAGTGACATGTCCCCGGATCCGGCCGTCAAATCTCTCTCCGGCTGTCTCCATGATGGAATCAATACTATCCATATCCAGATCAATGACGCTTCCGCATTCCGTACACACAAAATGATAATGTTCGGAAGTATCGGCATCAAAATGGTCAACACCGTCACCGACCCGGAGTCGTAAAATCTCTCCCATGTCCGACAACAGAGTCAGATTACGGTAGACGGTACCAAGACTTAAGTTCGGATCCTGCTGCTTCAGATTAGAATAGATCACATCAGCGGTAGGATGATCCTTGCGTCCCATGAGAAAGGATTTGATCATTTCCCGTTGTCTGCTTCGTTTCAGTGCCATGATAAGCTCCTTTCTCAATAATAGTAATGGTTACTGTTTCTTATAAGCTTATTATACATGATGTGAGAATAATGTCAACAGAAAAATGAAAAAATTTTGTTTATATTTTTTTAATGATATTCCTGCTTCCTTTATACACAGGAGGTGGGAATCATGCTATAATGAGCGCAAGTAAAGTATAAAATATAAATTAACACGCGCAAACTTGTGTTACACAGTGTACAGAAGTACACGGCACTAAAGTCACAGAAAGTTTGCAGGTTGCTGAAAGGCAAGAGTAATATGAAATTTAAAACCAGACTTCGTGTAACATTTATAAGTATTATATTACTTCCGCTGTTGCTGACGATCATGGCATTTGTGATGATTGCCATTTACCTGATGAATTATTCTCAGGGTCTCAGCCTGACGGATATTGATTATTCCATGATGTCGGAGAATTTCAGGGAATTCACCAATACCACGGATCAGGCGTATTATGTGCTGTTGGACCAGGTGAAGGAAGATAGCAGCAGACTGGAAGATAAAGAATATCTGGATCATATCAATGAGGAGGTATCGCGGAAGTCTACTTACATTATTGTAAGAAAAGGTGATAAGCTGTATTATGCCGGCAATGAGGAAGCCGCACAGAACATTTTTGACAAACTGCCTGCCTACGGTGACGAGAATCTGTCGGATGACAGCGGATATTTCTACAATGAACTGGAGAAGTATGTAAAACAGATTGATTTCACTTTCCGGGATGGAACACAGGGCAGCGTCTTCATTGTAACGAAGGTCAATTCGCTGATCTCGAGACATCTGCTGATCGATATGTTTGTGGCTATCATAGTGATCCTGATCTTCACCAGCCTGATGCTGACCCAATGGATCCACAAGGGCGTATTTGAACCCATCAATGAATTGAACGTGGCAATGCGCAAGATCAAGGAAGGCAACTTTGATTATGTTCTGGAGACAGATGCCAGGGGTGAGATCGGTGATCTCTACCGCAATTATGAGGACATGCGTTTACGGCTGAAGGAATCCACGGAAGAGAACACCCAGCATGAGAAGCAGAACAAAGAGCTGGTCAGCAATATTTCCCATGATCTGAAGACCCCTATCACAGCCATTAAGGGTTATGTGGAAGGAATCATGGACGGTGTGGCAGATACGCCGGAGAAGATGGATAAATACATCAAGACCATCTACAATAAAGCCATTGATATGGATCGTCTGATCAACGAGCTGACCACTTATTCCGGAATTGATAATAACCGGATCCCGTACAATTTCCACCGGATCAATGTAGCAGACTACTTCGGTGACTGTGTGGAAGAGGTCGGACTGGATCTGGAGCAGCGGGGTATCAAGCTGAACTATTCGAATCTGGTATCTCCCGATACCGTGGTCATCGCGGATCCGGAGCAGATGAAGAAGGTCATCAATAATATTATCAGTAACAGCGTAAAATATATGGATAAGCCCAATGGGCACATTGATATCCGTATTCTCGACGAAGTGGATGCTATCCGGGTAGAGATTGAGGACAACGGCAAGGGAATCGCGCAGAAGGATCTGCAGAAGATATTCGAACGATTCTACCGAACGGATGCTTCCCGCAATTCCGCCCAGGGCGGCAGCGGCATCGGGCTTTCCATTGTGAAGAAGATCATTGAGGATCACGGCGGTTATGTATGGGCGACAGCCAAAGAAGGGGAAGGCACCTGTATGCATTTTGTCCTGAGAAAATACATTGAACTGCAGCCGGGTGGAACCAAGTAATGAATAAGGAATGAAACAGAAATGGCATGATAACTGATAATGCAGGGACATTCTGTAAATGGAGGATAAATAATGAGTAAGATTTTAATTATTGAAGATGAAGTAGCAATTGCAGATCTTGAGAAGGATTATCTGGAGCTCAGTGATTTTAAGGTAGATATCTGCAATACCGGAGATGAGGGACTGAAGACCGCACTGGCAGGCGATTATGATCTGATCATTCTGGATCTGATGCTGCCCGGCATGGACGGCTTCGAAGTATGTAAGAAGATCCGCGAGGAGAAAAATATTCCCATTCTCATGGTATCAGCGAAGAAGGACGACATTGATAAGATCCGCGGCTTAGGGTTGGGTGCGGATGACTATATGACCAAACCTTTCAGCCCCAGTGAGCTGGTAGCCCGCGTGAAGGCGCACATGGCCCGTTATGAGAGACTGGTGGGAACCAACCAGAAGCAGCAGAATGATATCGTGGAGATCCGCGGTATCCGTATTGATAAGACTGCAAGACGTGTCTATGTGGACGGTGTGGAGAAGACGTTTACGACCAAAGAGTTTGATCTGCTGACGTTCCTGGCGGAGCATCCGAACCATGTATTTACCAAGGAAGAATTGTTCCGTGAGATCTGGGATATGGACTCTATCGGTGATATTGCCACCGTTACCGTGCATATCAAGAAGATCCGTGAGAAGATTGAAAAAGATACTGCAAAACCTCAGTATATCGAGACCATCTGGGGTGTGGGATACCGATTTAAAGTATAAAAGAAGAAAAATAAGATCAGAAGAGAACTCCTATGATGGATTCGGCAACAAACTGTCTCCAATAGGAGTTTTTTATCTAAAAGTGTGTTATAATCATAACATTGCGGATTGCACCCGTGAAATTTGATTAGCGATTCCACTGATGAGATAAAGCATCGGCGGAATGGAGTGTGTTATGAACAGTAAAAAAATAATACAGTTGTCTACGACACAGAAGATCATGCTTAGCTTTCTGTGTGCCATATTAGTGGGTAGCTTCCTGCTGGCATTACCCATCAGTTCAGCTACCGGAGAAGCGGTTCCTTATATAGATGCTTTATTTACGGCTACCACATCCATATGTGTGACCGGTCTGGTGACGGTTCCCACATATTCCACCTGGAGCGTCTGGGGACAGATCGTGATCCTGTTTCTGATCCAGTTGGGAGGTCTGGGAGTCATTACGGTCATGTACGGTGTGATGATGGGACTGCACAGACGACTGGGACTGGGTAACCGGTGGATGCTGCAGGATGTATTTAATCTGAATAATATCTCCGGAATCGTGAAATTCCTCCGCAAGGTTCTCATAGGTACTCTGGTGGTGGAGGGATGCGGAGCTCTTTTGTACATGACAGTATTTGTGCCGGGATACGGACTCAGAGGCATATGGATTTCGATTTTTAATGCTGTATCTGCCTTTTGCAACGCAGGAATGGATATTATGGCGGAAGACAGTCTGTGTGGCTATGTATTTCAGCCCATGGTCAATCTGGTCACGATGCTGTTGATCATATTGGGAGGCTTAGGCTATATCGTCTGGTGGGATGTACTGCGGGTTTTGAAAAATATCCGGAGCCAGAAGCTCAAATGTTTCCGACTGCTGACGCTTCACAGTAAAATAGCACTCACGGTGACAGGAATACTTATTGTAGTGGGAGCGGCGGCATTTTATATTTTTGAATACCATAATCCTCAGACAATGCAGGATTACACGGTGCCGCAACGGATCTGGGCATCCCTGTTCCAGGCAGTAACTACGCGAACCGCAGGTTTTGCCACGATTCCACAAGAGGATCTGACCAATACCTCTGCGATCATTTCGGTGCTTTTGATGCTGATCGGCGGCTCTCCGGTGGGAACCGCAGGAGGAATGAAGACAGTTACGATCGCAGTGCTGCTGGTATCTATGTTTGCCACCATAGGTAATAAGGAGGATGCAGAGCTTTTTGGGAGAAATATTCCGAAGCAGGCGGTGAATAAATCGGTAGCAGTTGTAGGTATGTTTTTTATCATTGCGTCGTTGTCTGCGATTCTTTTATCTGCAGTGACAGAGGCGGATGTGATAGATATTGTGTATGAAACAGTCAGTGCCACAGCTACTGTGGGATTAAGCAGGAACCTGACTTCCATGCTGAATCTTTGGGGAAAACTGATTATTATCGTGACCATGTATCTGGGAAGAGTCGGCCCCATATCGCTGGTAGTGGCATTCAGCACGCAGAAAAAGAACAAAAATATTGTGAAGAACCCGACAGAAGAGATCAGCGTCGGATAAAGCAGATCGAAGCAACAGGAAGGAAGAGACTATGGGAATCAATCAGACCTATGCAGTATTTGGACTTGGAAGATATGGAAGAGGTGTGGCGAAGGAGTTGGCAGAGAACGGCGCAGAGGTGGTAGCGGTGGACAACAGAGAGGCAGTTGTCAATGCGGCAATCTCAGAGATTCCATACTGTAAATGTGCGGATGTTACAGATCCGGAAGCGTTGAGACAGATCGGTATTGCGAATATTGATGTGGTCATCGTGACCATGGCAAATCATCTGGAAGCCAGTGTTATGGCAACCATGCTGTGTAAAGAACTGGGCGTAAAGACCGTTATCACCAAATGCGCCACTGAGATAAACTGCAAGATCCTTACGAAAGTAGGAGCAGACCGTGTAGTATTCCCCGAGAGTGAGTCAGGGATCCATCTGGCCAAAAATCTGTTAAGCTCCGGCTTCATGGACATTATTGAATTGTCCCAGGATGTGTCTATGGTGGAAATGGAAGTCAAACAGCAGTGGATCGGGAAGAACCTGATCGAGCTGAATCTGCGGAAAAAATATTCCATTAACGTGGTGGCGATCATCGAAGGAAAAAATGTAAATACCAATATCGATCCGGAAGAACCTCTGACACAGGATATGCGGCTGATCGTTATTGCCAACCGGGCAAAACTCAATAAACTGAAATAGAATAGCTGCGAGCTATAAAAAAGTGAAACATCTGACGGTGCACTTGAGCACAAGACAGAATGTTTCACTCTTTTTTTTATACGGTGACAGCCGTCTGAAAAGTTGTAAACGGGTGATCAGTTATCTGCCCGGAAAGTATTCTCGTTAAAGGCACCCTGCTGCTTAGCCACGATAGTGGTACATACGGCATCACCGGTGATATTGACAGCGGTACGCAGCATATCCAGGATACGGTCGATACCCATGATCAGTGCAATGCCTTCGGTAGGCAGTCCCACGGAGGTCAGTACCATGGACAGGGTGACCAGACCGACACTGGGGACACCGGCAGTACCGATGGAGGCGATCGTCGCGGTGGCAATGACGGTAGCAATGGCAGCCGGGGTCAGAGGAATACCGTAAGCCTGTGCTATGAAAACAACTGCTACGCCCTGCATAATGGAAGTACCGTCCATGTTAATGGTGGCACCCAGAGGAATCGTAAAGGACGAAATCTGTTTGGAGACACCGATTTTTTTATACAGAGTGTCGATAGACAGAGGGATCGTCGCATTACTGGTGGAAGTGGAGAAGGCAAAGGTCATAACCGGGAAGAACTTTTTAATGAACTTAAAAGGATTCAACCGGGTGAACACAAACAGCATGACCTGATATACCACGAAACACTGTACTGCCAGTGCCAGAATGACGCTTCCCATATATTTCAGCATAGGCACAAAAGCGTCGAAGCCGATACCTGCGAAGGTCTTGGCGATCAGGCAGAAGACACCGACAGGGGCTGCTTTCATGACTGCAATCGTCATTTCCATCATAATGTCATTGAACTGACTGAAAAAGTTCGCCACAGTGGAAACCCGGTTGCCCATGGCAGCCAGAAGAATGCCGACAAATAAAGCAAAGAAGATGATCGGCAGCATATCTCCGGCGGACAGAGAGGTAAAAATATTTTTCGGAATAATATTTAACAACGTCTCCGCAAAATCTACCTGGGTGGTCGCGACTTCGGTGGCATCCTCCGGCAACGCAATATTTAAACCGACGCCGGGATTGATCAGACTGGCAATGCCCAGTGCCACGCAGATCGCCAAAGCAGTGGTGCACAGATAGAACAGGATCGTTTTCACACCCACAGTTCCCAACGTTTTCGTATCACCGATGGCCATGGCGCCGCAGACCAGGGAGCAGAATACCAGAGGAACCACCAGCATCTGCATCAGGCGGATAAAACCGTTGCCCAGTACATAGAGAATACCGTTGATCAGAATCGTATCTCTAAAGTACCCTTCCGGCATATAATAATGGATCAGCACACCACATACCGCACCGGTTAACAGGGCGATAAAGATTTTGGTGGACAGACCGAGTTTTTTCTTTTCTTTTTCGTGTTTTTCCACTATTCCAGTCCTCCGGTTTCTTTCATGTAGGAAGCCAGTGTCTCTCTCCAGCCACTGGGTTCTTCGATGCCGGTGAGACGCAGCATCATATTATCCAGTACGGAATATTTCTCCGGGGTGCCGTCTTTTACTGTGACGGTAAGCCGGTCCTCTTTTCCGGCAAGACGCAGGATCTCTTTCGCGAATTCCAGGCGTGTGCAGGAACCGCCGCTGCATACGGCGTGATAGATACCGTAATGGTCGTTGTCGATGAAAAATTTTACCACGCGTGCAAGCTCAGCAGCGGAGGTAGGTACCGCACGGTCGTTGTTTAGCAATTCCATTGTGGATACCTGAGGGTCCGCGGCTGCTTCGAGTACTTCATTCAAAAAGTCTTTGCCGATGCCATAGATCCAGGAACTGCGGATAATGACATAGCGGGTCATCAGCTGGATGACGAATTTCTCTCCGGCATATTTGGATTTCGCAAACAGTCCCACGGGATTTACATCATCGAACTCATTATAGGGTGTGTCGGATGCGCTGGAAAATACATCATCCGTAGAGATCTGGATGAGTTTTGCCTGAATGCTCTCCGCAGACTGCGCCAGATTTCTCGCACCTACGGCGTTTACCTTGTAAGCCATATCTGTCTCCGACTGCGCTGCACCGGCGGAAGGATGATATCCTGCACAGTTGATGACGACATCGGGACGATTCCGGTGCATGAACAGGGAAACTGCATGTTCATCCGTGATATCCAGCTCATCCTTATCAGTTTCGTATAATTCATATTCCATCATGTCTAACAACCTGATCAACGCCTGCCCCATGTGACCGAGGGAACCGACGATCCATATTTTTTTCATTGTAATATAACCTCCTGCAATTTGTGTGTAACTGAGAACAGTATAACAAGTATATCATAAGAAAGATTCCCCGGAAAAGGGAAAATTAAAAAGTGAGAGAAACTCCATAAAAATGATATTAACAGGGAGAAAAGGATTTGCTATACTAACCACAGAGAGCAGAATCCGAAGGAAAAGCTCGGGATATATTTGACAGGCAGAATCTGGAAAGGCAGGGAGTTTATATGGCAAAATTACGTCTGGGTGCATTGGAAGCCGGCGGTACAAAAATGGTCTGCGCTATTGGGGATGAGAATGGTACAATTTATGAGCAGGTATCGATTCCTACAACTACACCTAAGGAGACGATTCCTAAGATGATCGCTTATTTTAGGGACAAGGGGATCGATGCATTGGGAATTGCCTGTTTTGGGCCCATTGAGCTGGACAGAGATTCCGAAAAATACGGTTATATCACAACCACGCCAAAGCTGGCCTGGAGGGACTGCGATATTGTGGGGCAGATGCAGGAGGCACTTCATTGCCCCGTGGGATTTGATACGGATGTGAATGGTTCCGTCCTCGGCGAAGTGACCTTCGGACAGGCACAAGGGAAAAAGTGTGTCATGTATCTGACCATCGGCACCGGTGTCGGCGGTGGTATTTATAGTAACGCAGAGCTGCATCACGGAATGCTCCATCCGGAGACCGGACATGTGCTGATCACAAAGCGGACCGCAGATACTTATGCCGGAAGATGTCCTTATCATAAGAATTGTCTGGAAGGTCTGGCAGCAGGCCCTGCCATCGAAGAACGCTGGGGCAGGAAAGCAGTGGACCTGGCAGATTGCCCGGAAGTATGGGAGCTGGAGGCAGATTACATTGCTCAGGCACTGACCGGTTATGTCATGACGGTATCACCGGAAATGATCATTTTAGGCGGCGGTGTCATGCACCAGGAGCAGTTGTTCCCGCTTATCCGCAAGAAGCTTAAGGAATACATCAATGGCTATATCGTAACGGATGAACTTGCAGACATGGAGCATTATGTGGTGCCGGCATCTCTCCACGATGATCAGGGTATCATGGGATGTCTGGAGCTGGCAAGAAGAGCTCTTGAAAACGATCATTGATAGGGCAGCTGTTTACGATATTGTAACGGAGACATCTGATATGTCCTATGAAAGCAGCGGATAAAATGACTTACATTGGGGAAGCCGGACTGCAGGGCAACCTCTGTAACCGGCAGAGAGGTGCTCTCTAACAGATGGCAGGCATGGGTCAGCCTCAGATGCATCAGGTATTGCGTCAGAGTCAGATGAAAATGCTGCTTAAAATAGCGGGACAAATATTTTTCGGATAAATGAAATTGCTCTGCCAGGGTTTCCAACCGAAGGGGTTCCGTGTAGTTATACTGCAGATAAGTCAGTATCTCACGCTGCATCGGATCATTTCTTTTGGAGCCCATGGGGTTAATAGTTCCGCAGGAAGCAATTTTTTGGATAAGTGACAACAATAAAATACGTAATCGGAAATGTCCGCTCAATGTATTTGGAAGCTGTCTGACAGACAGGATCTCACGGATGAGAGAAATGATGTCAGGACAGCTTTTTTCGTGGGAAAGATTATGATGCAAAAGCAATTCATGGTTACGCAAGGGAAGGAGAAACTCCGTTTCCAACAGATCATCCGTCTGAAAGGAAATAAATTCCAGTGGGAACAGCAGGGTATGATAGTCTACGCCCGGAATAGCGGAACCCATAAAATGAAGCTCGCCGGGATTTACAAAGAATACGGAGCCGCCGGCTGCTTCGTATTCTTCTCCTTCAATGATGATCTTAAGAGAGCCGGAGCGGACATATATGATCTCGACCTCCGGATGCCAGTGGACAGGAATCTGAAAAAAAGCAGGCATATCATGCAGGTGATAACAGCTGAAAGGAAATTCTTTTGTTCCGTGAATGCGTTCTTCTCTTAATTCGGGGTACATAGGCAGGCCTTTCTGTGAAGTGGATCGGGGGATATTATGGTCAGATTACTATAAAAGTAGAAATAAGTCAATTTTCTGTGGTAAAAATGCAAGTTTTAGGAGAGATAAAGTAGTAATATGTAAAAATTGAAGAGACTATTCGGAATAGTATTCTGAATAGTTGCAAAATAAAAATGCAAATTTATAGGAACCGCAGAAAGGATATAAAACATACGATGGAAGGACAGAATAAGTCATTATTTCAATTATTTGTACCACTGTGTCTGGAGACGATCTTTTACATGTTGTCCGGAATGGTGGATACCTTAATGCTTTCTTCTGTGGGAGATCAGGCAGTCGGAGCAGTCGGAACAGCAAATACTTATATCGGTGTGTTCATTATTATGTATTCGGTAGTTTCTATGGGAATGCTGGCTGTGATGACACAGAATATCGGTGCGGGCAGACCGGGGATCGCCTGTCAGGCAAAGACTCTGGGATTATGGTTTAATGGGATCCTGGGTGTTGTAATGTCTGTGTTTTTGTTTTTCTGTTCCGATGGGATTCTGTATGTGGTAGGTATTGCACCGGCATTGAAGGAGCCTGCCGTACAATACCTGCGGATCGTAGGAGGCGGAAGTATACTGAACGCAATGATTCCCATACTGGCAGGATATCTGCGTGCATTTGGATATACGAAACAGCCTCTGATCGCAACTGTGACAGGTAATATTTTGAACTTTATATTAAATGCCGTGTTTCTGTTTCGATTCCACCTCGGCGTGCAGGGGGTCGCATCCGCAACAGTGATCTCCAAAGTAGTGAATCTGATATTGATAGTGATCTTTGTACGGCGGCTGATCCCTGCAAAAAAATATTCGGAGAGGGTAAATTCCGGAGAGATTTTGCGGAAGATCATCCGGATCGGATTACCTTCCGCTTTGGAGAATATTATTTATAATATAGCGATGACACTGGTGATCCGTTTTCTGAACCAGATGGATACAGAAGGAATCAATGTGGCAGCCCGTTCCTATACGGCACAGATCACAAATTTATCCTTCTGTGTGGGAAGTGCGCTTGCCCAGGCGAATGCCATTATGACCGGATGGTACATGGGTGCGGGAAAATATGAAATATGTGATAAGCAGACTAAAAAAGCTGCGGCGATCGGAGCAGTACTGGCGATGGGAACAGAATTTCTGTTTGCAGTCAGTGCCCCGGTCCTGATCTCTTTTTTCACGCAGGATAAGAGTATGGTAGAACTAGTGCAGAAGCTGATGTTTATTGATATTGCCCTGGAAGCCGGACGAGTCACAAATCTAGTATACGGAAATGCACTGAAAACCAGTGGAGATGCTGTATTTCCGGTGATCCTCGGAGCTGTTTTCATGTTTTTGTGTGCAGCGGGAGGAACGTATCTGTTGGGGATACAGCTGCATCTGGCAGTAGTGGGTGCTTATATCGGTCTGACAGCAGATGAATGCTGCCGTGCGGTCGGCATGATGATGCGCTGGCGGAGCGGAGCATGGAAGAAAAAAGGATTGATCGAAGATTGATCGAAGTGCAATAATAAGACGGTATACCGGCTGGCTTTTGCCCGGATGGGCATTCTCTTGCTTTTCGTAGCTTGTCATAGCATAGCGCATTTTTTATAATTAAAATATTGACAATGTGAAAAAATGTGTTATAGTTCTAAATGCAAATGCAACTCATTTGCATTTAGAACAAATATATGATTAAGTATTCATTTGATAAAGAAAGTATGGAAAGGTAAGAGTTATGTCGGAAGTTATTTTAGATACTTTAATAGATAGTATAAAGCTGGTGCCGTTTTTGTTCCTGACCTATCTGGCTATGGAATATCTGGAGCATAAGGCTGGCGAGAAGACCACACATATGGTGCGTAAAGCAGGTAAAATGGGACCGTTGATCGGTGGCGTGGCAGGTGTGCTGCCTCAGTGTGGGTTCTCGGCAGCAGCATCCAACTTATATGCAGGCAGAGTGATCACCCTGGGAACACTGATAGCCATTTATCTGTCCACTTCTGATGAGATGCTGCCGATCCTGATTTCGGAGAAAATGGATATCCGCTTTGTACTGGGCGTGCTGGGAGCGAAAGCAGCCATTGGTGCCATAGCCGGGTTTGTGATCGATCTGTTGGTCCGTGAGAGGAAGATACATCCTCATGACCATGTTCACGGGCATGGGGAAAAGGACCATGAAGAGGAAGAGCACATTCATGAAATCTGTGAGCATGAGAACTGCCATTGTGAAGAGGATGGCATTTTTCTATCTGCGGTAAAGCATACGCTTCACATTACCTTTTTCATTATAGTCATTGGATTTGCTCTGAACACAGCACTGCATTTTGTGGGAGAAGATGTTCTGGCCGGTCTGATCCTGAACCGTCCCATACTGGGACCTGTGCTGGCAGGATTGGTGGGACTGATCCCCAACTGTGCAGCATCTGTGACCATAACGCAATTGTATATCAGTGGTGTGATCAGCCTTGGAGCCATGATGTCCGGATTGCTGGTAGGAGCGGGAGTAGGACTGCTGGTGTTGTTCCGCGTGAACCCGGATAAAAAGGAAAATATGAAAATCGTGGGAATTTTATATGTGATTGGTGTTTTGACAGGAATTGTGATAAACTGGCTGTAGGCACAAGCAGTGTTTCGAGGTGGAAAGCACTGCGCCCTCGAGATCGCGATATAAAAGGACAGATATCTATGGAAGAACATAAATGTGAACACAATGATATTTCTTATCCCAAGGGATTAAAATGGACCAAACAGAGAAAATGCGTGTATCAGGTGCTGGAGGAAGCGACTGAGCCCCTCAGCGCCGTACAGATTTACAATCGTATTGAGAGAGATCACGAAGGCAGCGATTATGCTGTATCCACGATCTACCGGATTCTGGCAACATTTGAAGAACATGGAATGGTAGAGAAGACAACGTTCATGGGAGACGGTACCGTAGTATACGAATTGAACCGCGGGGAACATACCCATTATGCGGTCTGCCTGGAATGTCATAAGCGGATTCCGCTGCCCAGCTGCCCCTTTGCACATGTGCATTTAGAGCAGGATACCGGAGACTTCACTGTCACCGGACACAAATTAGAGCTGTACGGCTACTGCAAAAAGTGCCAGGAAACCCGTAAAAAACAGTAATTTCACCTATTGTACAAATAAATCGAAAAAAATATTTAAATTTTTTTCAAAAAGTACTTGCATTCTTGAAAACCATGTGATAATATATGTCTTGTCGTTGCGGGAGACGCAACAACGACACAGAAATGCACCGCTAGCTCAGTTGGTAGAGCACCTGACTCTTAATCAGGGTGTCCAGGGTTCGAGCCCCTGGCGGTGCACTCGAGAGAATCGTTTTTGGAGACATAGGAGCTCCGGGGACGGTTCTTTTTTTGCATAGATATGCTGTGAGGAGATTTTATATGACTGCGATATTTGATACACATGCGCATTATGATGATGATGCATTCAACGAAGACAGAGAACAGCTTCTGGCGGCGCTGCCGGGGCAGGGCATTGCCCGGGTGGTGGATGTGGGTGCGAGCCTGGCATCCTGCCGGAAAGTGTTAGAGCTGATGGAGCAGTACGATTACATATACGGAGCCATCGGCGTACATCCCAGCGAGACCGCGGAACTGACGGAGGAATCTTATTCCTGGCTGAAGGAACAGTGCCAGAAGGAGAAATGCCTGGCGGTGGGAGAGATCGGACTGGATTATTATTGGCCGGAGCCGGACCACGAGACACAGAAAAAGTGGTTCCTGCGGCAGCTGGACCTGGCGCGTGAGATCAAAAAGCCTGTTATCATTCACTCCCGGGATGCAGCGAAGGATACCGTGGATCTCATGACGGAGGCGCACGCAGAAGAGATCGGCGGTGTAATTCACTGCTATTCCTATACGAAGGAGACGGCGAAGATTTTTCTGGATATGGGATTCTACTTTGGAATCGGCGGCGTGCTGACTTTTAAAAATGCAAAGAAGCTGAAGGAAGCGGTAGAATATATTCCTATGGACCGCATCGTGTTGGAGACGGACTGCCCATATCTGGCGCCGGAACCGAACCGCGGCAAACGCAATAGCTCCCTGAACATTCCCTATGTGATCGCTGCCATGGCGCAGATCAAGGGGATCACAGAGGAAGAAGTGCGCAAGGCGGCATGGGACAATTCCCTGAAATTGTATCGAATGGATAAATAACCGGGTAAAAAGAAATGGAAGCAAGCAAAACAAAACTATTTTCAAAAGATGATCTGAAAAAACTGATCATTCCTTTATTGTTTGAACAGGCACTGGCAATCACTGTGGGCATGGCAGATACCGTCATGATCTCTTCGGCGGGCGAGGCGGCGGTTTCCGGCGTATCCCTGATCGACATGTTCAATAATCTGATCATCAGCGTGCTGGCGGCACTGGCTACCGGCGGTGCCGTGGTGACCTCCCAGTTCCTCGGAGCCGGGAAAAAAGAGGACGCCTGCAAATCTGCAAAACAGTTGATCGTGTCATCGGTATGCATTACGATCGGTATATCGATTTTGGTCATGGTGTTCTGTAATGGCATCATTTCCCTGTTTTTCGGTAAAATTGAAGCGGACGTATTTCATAATGCTGTGATCTATATGATGATCTCTGCACTGTCCTTCCCGTTCCTTGCCCTGTACAATTCCTGTGCGGCGCTGTTCCGCTCCATGGGAAATTCCCAGATCACGCTGAAGGTCTCCGTGGTGGAAAATATCATTAACATCGGTGGTAATGCTTTGGGTGTTTATGTACTGGGACTGGGCGTGGCAGGTGTGGCGATTCCTTCCCTGATCTCCCGTGCAGTGGCAGGATTCATCCTATATCGTTTGCTGAAAAACCCGTCCAACGAAGTGCATTTATTAAAAGAAAGATTCCATATCGACTGGCCGGTGATCCATAAGATTTTTTACATAGGTATCCCCAGCGGGATTGAAAATGGTATTTTCCAGTTGGGACGTGTCATTGTGGTAAGCATTATCGCGGGTTTCGGAACTGTGCAGATCGCTGCCAACGGTGTGGCGAACAGCTTGGACAGCATGGGTTGTATTGTGGGACAGGCTATGAATCTGGCAATGATCACGGTAATCGGCCGTTGTGTCGGCGCCGGAGATTCCGGTCAGGTGCGGTATTATACGAAAAAATTATTGAAGATTACCTACTTGTGTACCTTTATGGTAAACAGCGTCATCCTGCTGTGTCTGTCGTGGATCCTGAAATGCTATGGATTAAGCCCGGAGACCACGCAGTTATCCTATATTCTGGTCATGATCCACAACGGTATGGCGATGTTTTTGTGGCCGGCGTCTTTTGTTCTGCCGAATATGCTTCGTGCCTGCAATGACGTACGGTTTACCATGGTACTGTCTATTTTTTCCATGTTCGTGTTCCGTATCGGATTCAGCTATATCATCGGTGTGAACATGGGTTACGGAGCCATCGGTGTCTGGATCGCTATGGTACTGGACTGGATATTCCGTGTGATCTGTTTTGTGGGCAGATATTTGTCCGGACATTGGCTGAAGACAGCCGGACTACAGGATAACAGATAGCAACAGTTCATCTCGTGAACATATGCGGTCACAAAATCATGCTCGCATGATTTTGTGTGCCCGGATATATTCACGGATGAACTGTTATGAGGTATAATGTGGGAAAAAGAGAGAGAGGTATGCAATATGCAGGTAGTATTGGAAAATGAAGCTTTAAAAGTAACCATCAACAGCTTTGGTGCAGAGCTTGCAAGCATTCGGGGGAAAGCAACTGATACTGAGTATCTGTGGAATGCGGATGCAAAATTCTGGAAGAGAACTGCCCCGGTGCTGTTCCCCTTTGTAGGAAGTCTGAAAAATAAGGAATATCATTATGAAGGAAAGACCTATTCCATGGGTCAGCACGGCTTTGCAAGAGACATGGAGTTTGCCGTGGATGTACAGACGGCGACAGAAGCATGGTTTTCCCTGCGATCCAATGAAGAAACAAAAGCAAAATTTCCGCTGGAGTTTATCCTGAAGATTGGTTATGAATTGGAAGGAAAAGATCTGAAGGTCATCTGGCAGGTGGAAAATCCGGATACGAAAACACTGTACTTTTCCATTGGAGGACACCCCGCATTTATGTGCCCTGTGGATGGAAAAGGAAAGCAGTCGGAATATTATTTTAAGTTTGATACGGACAAAGATCTGACTTACGGATTGGTGGCAGATGACGGACAAGGACTCATGGGACAGCAAAAGGATGTATTACCGGTGAAAAACGGTTATGCGCAGATCACAGAGCACCTATTTGACCGGGATGCCCTGATCGTGGAGGATCGTCAGGCTTTGGCAGTGAGCCTGTGTACTCCGGACAAAAAGCCGTATGTTACCTTAAGCTTTGATGCTCCGTTATTCGGTCTGTGGTCTCCCGCGGGCAAGGGAGCACCGTTTATCTGTATCGAGCCATGGTATGGCAGATGCGACAAGACGACCTTTGACGGCAGCTTAGAGCAACGGGAGTACAGTAATACCCTGCAGGCAGGAGAGGTATTCCGCAAGGAGTACACTATCACAATAGTATAATTACGAGAAAGCGAAAAAGCTTCTGAAAAAAGCTTCGGGCACACAAAAAGATTGTGCCCGGAGCTTTTCTTATGCTGCTATTCAATATAAATTTATCGAATATCAATAAATTTATATTGACATTCGTATCATAGAGTGATATGTTAAGGCTACCAAGAAGGAAAGAGGTATTTATTATGGAGAAGAGAGAGTTGTCGGAAAAGGAGCTGCGGGAGAAAAAGTTATCTCTGGCGAAGGGGACAAAGTACCTGCTGGATTTCATGTTCTATGCGGGAATCCTGGTGACGATAAGTCTGCCGCTTAGTCTCAAATACATAGGAAAGTATCTGGAGGCGGTGGAGGAGCATTACCTTCCGGCGGTGATCATATTCGCCATCCTGGGTGTGCTGGCATTATTGTTGGTCAATGAACTGCGCAAGATGTTTGGCACGGTGCTTGCGGAGAACTGCTTTGTACCGGAAAATGTGGCGAGCCTTAGGAGAATGGGAGACTTAAGCTTTTTCATCGCGGCCATGAGCGCTGTGAGATGTGTGGTGTACCTGACCATTGCCATGCTGGTGATCATTCTGGTATTTATCATTGCAGGCATGTTCAGCAAAGTGCTGGCGATGGTATTTGAAGAAGCCGTGCGCTACAAGGAAGAAAACGACTTAACGATCTAAAAATTCAGTCACTCAAAATTAGAAAGGCATCTATTATGGGAATCATTGTAAATCTGGATGTAATGATGGCAAAGCGGAAGATCAACCTGACAGAACTGGCGAATCAGGTGGATCTGACACAGGCAAATTTATCTATCCTGAAAAATAATAAAGCAAAAGCCATACGTTTCTCTACACTGGAATCCATCTGTGAGGTGCTGCATTGCCAGCCCGGAGATATTCTGGAGTACGTAGAAGACACAAAAGAAGAGGAAACCAAATAAAACCTGAGAGGGGGAGATTACAATGCAGGAAAATACAGTAGTACAGGAAACAAATTCAGTGAATCATGGACAGATTTCCGGGCAAAATGTAGTTCGGGTGGTGGAAAAGCCAGAGACTGTGGAGACAAAACGCTTGCGGGAGCACTATAATTTCTTCGGACCGGTGACTTTTCTCTATGCCGTATTCTATGCATTTTGTATGTTCCGGAACGGCTCGGGGATCACTTTCCCTTTTTTTCTCGCAGGCACTTTACTGTATTTTGTCTTCTCGCTGTCAAAACTGGGGCTTACCTTGAAAAAAGGAAGCGCCTTTTACATGATCAGTATTCTGCTGCTGGGGGTATCTACCTTCTGCACCGACGGATGGGCGATCATAGGTCTGAACAAGCTGGCGGTGTTTCTGTTAGTGATGTGTCTGCTGCTGAATCAATATTTTGATACGAAAAAGTGGAAGCTTGGAAAATATGTAGGAAGCATCTGTCAATTGGTGGTTATGAGCTTCGGGGAACTGGGGAAGCCTTTTTCCGATGGCAAAGCCTATTTTCGTGAAAAAGGAAAAGTAAATAAAAAGGTATGGTACGGGCTGCTGGGAGTAGTGATCGCACTTCCTATTCTACTCATTGCAGCCGGACTGTTAAGCTCCGCCGATGCGGTATTCCGTAAGATGACAACGGATTTCATGAACTGGATCCGTCCGGGCAATGTATTTAACGTAGTCATCCGGGTAACGTTTCTGTTTTTTGCTTCCTACGCACTGACTTCCTATCTGTGCAAGAGAAGCATCACGGAGGAAGTGAAGGATCACAGAAAGGGTGAGCCGGTACTGGCAATTACGATTATGTCATTGCTGTCACTCTTGTATCTGCTATTCTCCGGTATTCAGATCTTCGGATTGTTCTTAGGGAAAATGCAGCTGCCGGAGGGCTATACTTACGCACAGTATGCAAGAGAGGGCTTCTTTCAGCTGTTGGCTGTCAGCATTCTGAATCTGATTCTGGTACTGGTATGCCTCAGCTTTTTTAGGGAGAGTAAGGTACTGAAAGTGATTATGACGATTATGTCATTATGTACTTTTATCATGATCGCATCCAGCGTAATGCGAATGATCATTTACATCCGGTATTATTATCTGACTTTCCTGCGGATCTTCGTATTGTGGATACTGGCGGTATTATTCGTCATGTTTATCGGAGTACTGATCAACATTTACAGGGAAAGTTTTCCTCTGTTCCGCTATGGTGTCGTGATGGTGACCGTGCTGTATCTTGCATTGTCCTTCAGCCATCCCGACTATATTATAGCCAGAGTGAATATTGCCAATGCACCCGGCGGAGACTTCTCTTATCTGAGTGATCTCAGTGCGGATGCGGCACCGGTCATTATTCCTTATATGGAGAGTCTTGGGTATGATTTTGGCGCCTATGAACTGGAGAACCCTACGGATATTATGAGTGAAGATACGCAGGCTCAGTGGTGGGGGAGTTATCAACCGAAGGGATTCGGATATTATTACCTGAACCATAATAAGAAGCGTCTGGATCAGACATCTCTGCGGACATTTAATATTTCCAGATATATGGCACGGAAACAGATAGAGGCAAGAATCGATGGAAAATAAAGAAATGAATACGGAAAAAATTAAGTTTTATAAAAAGCATCCGGTGTTGCTTGCATGGCTGATTTCTATATTTATCGGACTGGGCTATGCGCTTTTTACGATCATAGCCTCTGTTATTCATTATGAGCAAAGAGATTATGTATGGGAGATCATTAAGGCTTTTACAGAAATGTTTACTTGGGCAATTTTAATGGGAGCGGTACTGGTATTTCCTGTGGTGCTGACGATCAGCGAAGGAATCTGCCTGATCAGTGAAGCATGGGAACGTCCGGTGAAGGGAGCCTGGCTGTTTGACCAGCATGTATTTTGGCTGGGCGGATTCTATGAACTTTGTTATTTGGGGTTGATTATGGATGTGACATCCGCTGACTGGCAGACGCAGTTAAGCAATTCCAATAAACATACACCGATTTACAGCGGTTCCATGGTTACTTTTATAGTACTCCTGCTGCTGGCATTTATAGGGTATGAGATTCTGCAGAGTATTCCGCTTCGGAAGCTGCCGCCCCTTGTGACAGTCCTGTCGATTTCCGCAATGTACCTGGGATTGTTAGAACTGATCCTGTTCACAGTACAGATATTCAAGCCGACGATTTTGCTTGATGGATATTTGTTATTATTTCCACTGTGCTGTGTGCTGCTAGTTGTGCGATTGCTTCTGAAGAAAATACGGGAGTGGAATGCACTGATGCAGAATGCGGAGGCGGAACACTTTGGGACGGGGAAGATTTATCAGAATCCCATGCTGCGTTGGTGTGACAACATTTTGCGGAAGGCTGCATGGTGGCCGGTGCTGGGACTGGTATTGATGTTCCCACTGTTGGGAATCCTGATCGCAATCCTCATGCTGTTTGGGCAGGCACCGGATTCTGTGATTAAAGCATTCACGGAGACCAGCGACTGGAATCTGTCTCTCAGGCAGGCACCGCAGAATGTCATGTATGATGAACATTATCTATGCACGGTAGCTGCCGGCGGTCATGAAAAGGTCGTAAAGCCTATCCGCCTGGGGAGGCGGCATGGGCATGAAGTCATTGTGAACCGTCAGTTGTGCATCGCCAATGCTTTTGAACAGGTGTTGGAAGAACGGACTCCCGGCTTCCACCGGGCGCTGCGTCATTTTTATGACAATTACGGGTTCCCTGTGGCGAGACTGATCCACAGTAAATACACGGCGGATCTGGTGTATTTTATCATGAAACCTTTAGAATGGATCTTCCTGTGTGTGCTGTACCTGACGGACGCGCATCCCGAGAACCGCATTGCTGTGCAGTATACCGGGAAGACGGCGGCGCAGGTGGAAAAATAGTAAAATATTAATGGAAAAAGCTCTCCCTTTGGGATATAATAATATTTGAAAGGGAGGCTTTTTTATATGATAAAAGTGAATTGAACTAAATCGGAATTTGACAAGGAGGTAACTGATATGAGGAAAATGTTAGCAGTCGTATTAGTGTTGACCTGTCTACTTGGTGTGGCTGGTTGTTCTTCCATGAAAGTTGACAAAACCAAACCAGTATTTGAAACAGATAATATAAGTAGCATTTCCTTTTATACTATGCCGAATCACAATGATGGAATTCAAGTTCCTGATGAATATATCGAAGAAATCAAAACATGGCTTTCTTCGTTTAGACTCGATGAGAAAGTGAAGGATAAGCAACTTCCCCCTGGTAGCAATAGCGTTTTGGTGGAAATCGTATATTCTGATGGAACTACAGTGAAGAACGGCTTGTCTACATTCACTGTTGATGGAACACTTTATTATCTGTCTCACGATGATGCACCAGAATGTTATTTTGACATTCTGGATAGTTAGCCTTACAAATTCCGATTTATAGGATTGTCTTTTAAGGGGTAATTATACTATTACACTTAAAAGACAATTCTATTTAGATATTAAAATATATTTATTGTCTAATTAGGAATTATAAGTTATACTTTGCGTATAAGTACATTTCACTTATGAAAATTTCTATGTCAGCGAAAGCTGATGTCCCATCCGATTCCCTAAATCATAGAACCAGGAAGAAGGGAAGAGGAAAACCCACACAGAAAGAAAATCAGTTGTATCAGAAAAACAGGTAAGTTATAATGTAGATATGGCGAAATCCTTTTATTTTCGGCGGTATCTATAATTACCTGACACAAAAGGAGGAAACCATTGAATACGGAATTAAAGAGTGCAGTAATGGCAACAGACAAAGACGCCCAATACGATAACAGCGCAAAACGCCTGATAGCACATAAGATCATCCTGGCGCGGATCCTGGTGAAGACCGTGGAGGAATTTAAGGGGATGGATCCGATCGAGGTAGCAGCACTGATAGAGGGACTTCCTTATATCAGCGCCGTGCCGGTGGAGCCGGGACTGACGAATGCGGTGCATTTTCAGAATGGTCAACGCCTTGTTGGTTTTAATACAGAGAATCAGGAACTGAACGAAGGCCTGGTGCGTTTTGACATTGTATTTTATGTGCGGATGAAGGATGGCCTTTCGCAGATCATCATCAATGTGGAAGCGCAAAAGGACGAACCCGGCGAATATGAGATCCTGAACCGGGCAGTCTTCTACGTGAGCAGATTGATTTCTTCCCAGAAAGAACGGGATTTTGAGAATTCGAGCTACGATGACATCAAATGTGTCTATTCCATCTGGATCTGTTGAATATCATTATGATAGGTCTTGCAAAGGAACTGCCGGAACATGATGAGACCTACGAGTTACATCGTCTGTTGGGAGCATTATTGTCCAGAGAGCTTACTATAGATGAGAAGCTGGACATTATTGGAAATGAATATGATATCCCATTAGAAGAGAATTTCAGAAAGGATATGAGCACTATGTGTAATTTGAGCCAGGGAGTTAAGGAAGAAGGTATTGCAATTGGACGCAGAGAAGGGTTGGAAGAGGGACGTAGAGAGGGCCATGCAGAACTTATTACAAAAATGTATAAAAATGGTCTTTCAATAGAACAGATTGCATCTGCTACAGATAAAACAGTAGAAGAGGTAAGGGCGATTATTGAGGGAAAAGAAAAATCCCAAGAGGCCTGAGAATTATTACCGGAAAAAACGCGTGGATGTGTAATTCATGTTTATACATTTCTGCGTTTTTTATGAAATGACAATTGAATAATAAATCGGAAGAGTTGCACGTGATGCAACTATGATATTATAATATGTTAAGCTTATGCTTGTAATGGACGGGGGAAGCGTTCGGTTACAATAAATACATAAGGAGAGATACAAAATGAGGGGCAAATTAATAGTTATCACAGGAATTATGGCACTGGGGTTGTCTGCCTGCGGAGCACAGGGGAGTGATCCGGTGGGAGGGAGTAGTAGTTCAGAGGTTATCGGATCCGCAGAGGCTGCGGTAACGGAAGAGAGCACTTCAGAGACTGGTGAATCCATGGAAGCGACAGTATCCACGGAGACTGTTTCCGACACTACGGCATCCACGACAGGTCCTTCTTACGAAGATGAGGACGCATGGCTTCCCTGGGAAGACTACGGGGAATGTTCCAACACTGTGAAAGACTTCTACAATGACGATGAGAAAAAGACCTATTACTACGAAATGGATGAGTTCTTTTTTTCCGATGAGAAGTATGCCAAAGTGAATGATTATCTGCAGCAGATGTATGAGAATTACAGAACCCAGTATGAGGAGGAAGGGGAGAATCACACCGGAGCGTATGAGTTAGTGGATGAAACTCTTTCCGAGGGACAGCGATACGATGATAATTATCTAGTATTCAATGGCATTACTTTAGCGGATGACGAGTATGTCAGCCTGCATTTTAATGACACGGTTTATTATGCAGGAGCAGCGCATCCATTATCCTATTACATACCCGTGACGATCTCCGTTGCCACCGGCGAAGAAGTCACCCCGGAAGAAGTTTTGGGGAAGACCTGGGACGAGATCCGGGCAGCAGGCTCTATTGAAGAAGAAAACGAAGAAAATTTTAATGCCGATTACGGCTTTTACATCACAGAGAAGGAACTGTGCTATCTCTATCGCACTAATTTCTTTGTAGAAGAGATTAGGATATCCCGGTAAAAGAATCGGATTGAACTGGCAGGGCAGAAGAGGTATACTTATTTCCGGAAACGAACGGAGGTACCGGGATGGAAAAGTTTACCCCTTCAGAGCTTTGTGCAGACATTAAGATCTATGATTATAAGAAAAAAGTAAAATATGATGAGAAATCCCTGGTGATTTTTGAGAAAACAGGGAAAATGATAACAGCCGGAAAAGAGTGTGAGGGCATGCTTTACACTCTTCCGGCTGATTCTATTGGCTTTTCTCCGATCGTGTTGGGAAGAGTCAGCGACTATACCTGTGCGGAAAAGATGCTAAAGCAGATGCTGTGTCGGTATCTGGGCAAGCCTGTTTTTGCGGGATACGGAGAGGGGCTTATTTTTGTTCACGAGAAGCTGAACGAAGTGGAAATGAAAGCCTATTTTGATCTCCTGTATCAGGCGGGAGCCAAAAATGTGGTCTATGCGGATGAAAGTGTGAAAGGAATCCCGGAGGGAACTCCTTGGGAGGATGTGATCTGGGGAATGAAGAACACTTATAAAAATCTTCGTTTTGCAGTAGAGATCACGAAGGAACAGCCCATGGATTACCTCAGATATTCACTGGCGCAGTTGGCAGAGAACTGTAAGCGGTGGGGACTGGAAGAGGAAATGTCAAAATTGCATATTTAAGGAAATAGGCTAAGGGTAAATGATTTTATTTATCCTTAGCCTAAATTATTAGCTTTGTTGATAGTAATTATGCCGGTAAAGATGATCGTCTACCTGCTGCGCCAGGTGATTCATTTCTTCTTGTGCATCAGCACCCATGGCAATATTATAAAACGCATAGGAAAACTGCTTACTGAAGAAAGGATATGCGGGGGTCTGCGGTCTGGTAAAAGAGGTGTTCCGTAATTGTGAAAATAAAATATTGCTGTTGCCGGAACCAGCTTGAAAGCTGTCCATTACGTCATAAATCTCTTTTAAAACAGGAATACCCGTTAACTGACTGATCTTCAACTGGTTCTGCAGACTGAAAACATAACGGATAAATTCACAACATTCCCTGGGATATTGTGTCTGTCTGGACATGCATAATCCCCAGCTTCCATGGGGAGAAGCTGCTTTTATACCATGGGGAAGAGGGATTATGCCGATATTACTGTTCCTTTTTTGCGATTGAAAATAGGCACTGGGCAGTGAAAGACTCATGGCAAAGTTTTCAGGAAAATCGGCACTGAGATCCTCTACGTGGGTATAATGATATTTATGAAATAATTCGCCCAGCCAATTCATAGCAGCGACGGAAGCCGGAGAGTTAATATATCCAGAGGTTGCCGTCAGCGTATCGTTAAAAAAGCTGCCGTTGTTCTGCACGATAAATGGCAATCCGGCGTAGCTGTTCCATTCTCCGGATTTTGGAGAAAGACCGCGTCCGGAGTCCATAAGCAAAGGATAGGGAAAAGAAGTTTTGGTCTGTATTGTATGGCAGACATTCAGAAACTCACCCCAGCTCCAGGCATCTTCCGCAGAAGTCGGAATGCGGATACCAAGGGAATGGAACAACTCCTTGTTATACAGAATACATAAAGTGGATTCCGTATAACCCAGATGATATAGTTTTCCCTGATAGGTTCCCTGTGTCACAATGGGAGACAGAAAAGAGGATAGGAAATTCGAATCCATATATCCATCAAACGGCAGCAGAGAATTCATATATGCCCAATAGGGGACATCAGGACCGTCCAGGGACAGAATATCCGGTGCATTTCCACTGGTAAAGCTTTGCAACAGCGAGTCACGCAGAGGAGCCTTATCGTTGGTGAGAAAAGTCGGTGTTACAAAAAAACCGGAAGATGTCAGATTAAACTGTTCGATCAGAGAGATCCAAAAATGTTTCTCATTATCTTCCATAGGACATAAATAAATAGATAGGTTTATTTTATCTTTGGAGCGGTCTGCTACAAAAGTACCTTTTCCTTGCTGCCGTATAATATATCCTTCAGATTCCAGACATTTCAGGGCTTGTGTAATAGTGCTTTTACTTACATTTAAAGTACGCATTAATTCATTATCGGAAGGGATGAGATCGCCGGGACGATAATATCCGCTTTCGATTTTCTGGACAAATTCATTTTTTATAAGCATGTATTTTGGTGTTCTGGTGTTCATAAAATCCCCCACATTTTGAAAAGTGATTGACAATATATTTTTGTTATGCTAATATCATAGCATAAGTTATTCGAACAAACAAGATTAAATAAAAAAACTCTCTGCAAAAGCGGAGAGTTAAAAAATAAAACAAGTTATTCGAACAACCGAACAACTAAAAGGAGGAGAAGATGAAAAAGACATTTTCAAAAGAGAAATTATTTGACAGAACACCGCGGGTCTTTAAGCGGGATGCAACGGAAGTTCGTTTTCTGTTGGGCGGAATCGGAACAGGTAATTTTTCTGTAAATTCAAGAGGAAAGTTCCTGGACTGGGAAATTTTTAACTGGCCTTCCAAGAATACTAAATTTCCGCTTTCCTTTTTTGCAATTCGTACGGAGAACAAAGAACTGGAAAAACCTATATCGAAAATTCTGGAATCGAGAATGGTTCCGCCATATACCAGCTCACACGGATATCTTCAGGCTGAATTAGTAAATCTGCCAAGAATGGAAGATTCCGAACTGATTTGTGAATATCCTTTTGCAAGGGTGAATTTCAAAGATTCCGAATTGCCCGTAAAAGTGTCAATGGAAGCATATACACCGTTTATTCCTTTAAATACAGATGATTCCAGTATTCCCTGTGCAATTATCCGATACACGGTGAAAAATATTGCAGACTGTCCGACCAAAGTAAGCCTGGTAGGTACGCTTCCCAATGCATCCGGGTTTGAGGGATATGATGTTATTGAGAACCTGAAGCTGGCTGACAGCGTAAAAAATGAATATCGGGAATTTGATGATGTGAAGGGCTTGTATTATTCACCCGAACATTTGAAAGAGGATCATTTACGGTATGGAAATATGGCGATTCTGACCAGTGGATCCAATGTAACCTATAAAACACAGTGGTTTGACGGCGAATGGGTAGATGGAATACAGGATTTCTGGGATGACTTTACCAGTGATGGACTTTTGGAAAAAGAGACCGTATCTGACAGTGTGGGATGTGAATTTGCACAATTTCATAATTTCAGTTTCCTGAAAAGAAGAGAAAAGATCGGATCCATCGGAGCCTGGGAAGAACTTCAGCCGGGAGAAGAAAGAACCTTCGAATTTACCATTACATGGTATTTCCCTAACAGGGTAAAGGCATGGATCGAGTTTGATGAGGACTACGAGAAATTTCAGCGCGGTGAATACGGAACAGTAAGAAATTACTATGCAACAAAATTCACAGATGCATGGGATGTAGCAAAATATGTATACCATAATAAGGAACGACTGGAATCAGACAGCAGAAAATTTGCCGATGCGATGTTCCATAAGACTACATTACCTTATTATGTGATTGATGCTCTGACTGCAAACATTACGAATCTTCGAAGTAATTTATGTTTCCGGCTGGAAGACGGAACCTTTGCCGGATTTGAAGGAATACGTGACTACATAGGCTGCGGTTACGGTAGTGTGCCTCATGTATGGAACTATGCACAGACGGTTGCTTTTCTGTTCCCGGATCTTGAAAAAACCATGCGTAATGTAGAATTTTTGAGAGAAACAGATGAGACAGGGTGCATGTCTACACGAATGTTTTCCGTATTTGATCAGGAACGGTATGCAATGGTTCCGGCCTGTGATGGAGAACTTGGAAGTGTTGTTCGTGTCTACCGGGATTTCAAGAATCTTGGGGATGTGGAATTTTTGAAGACCATTTGGCCCAAAGTAGTGCTGGCAATGGAATATGCCCTGAAACAATGGGATCTGGATGGAGATGATGTACTGGACGGTCAGCAGAATACAACCTATGATATTGAATTTTACGGACCGAATCCCATGACGGACAGTATTTTCCTGGCAGCATTGAAATGCTGTGAAGAGATGGCTGAGATCGTAGGAGACGAAGAACATCACCAGCTATACGCAGATGCTTACGAAAAAGGAGCTGCAAGAGCCGACCAACTGATGTTTGACGGGGAATATTATATTCAGGTACAGAAGGAGATTGATAAATATAAGTATCAATTCGGAAAAGGCTGCCTGTCAGATCAGCTTCTCGGACAGTTCCTGGCATATATGGCCGGAATCGGGGAAATTTTACCGAAAGAGCATGTAAAATCTGCTATGGAATCCGTATTCAAGTATAATTATAAAACGGATTTTTATCATACGGACAGTGTACACAGAGCATATGCAATCAATGAAGAGCATGGAATGGTAGTAGCTACCTGGCCGAAAGGCGGCAGACCTAAATTCCCGTTATCCTATGCCGGAGAGGTGTGGACAGGAGTAGAGTATGAAGTAGCCGTTAATCTGATTTATTCAGGTTGTGTAGAGGAAGGTCTGACGGTGGTAAAGTCAATTCGGGATCGTTATGACGGATACAAGAGGAATCCGTTCAGTGAGATCGAGTCCGGTCATCATTATTGCAGAGCAATGGCAAGCTGGGGAGTGCTGAATGCATTATTGGGACTGCAAAGTGATATGTATCGCGGAACCTTGTCATTCCATCCTGCAATAGAAGGCGAAATGTCCAGTTTCTTCATCTGTGGAAAAGCATGGGGTATTTACAGTCAGAAGGAAGAGAATGGGAAAATGTGCAAACATATTGACGTCCTGTATGGGACGTTAGATGATATTCATGTACAAGAATAAGGAGGGTACAATTATGATGAAAAAGTATTGGAGAAAAATGATGGCACTTACTTGTGCAGCCGCTATGCTGTTTACAATGGCAGGATGCGGAAATGCAGAAGGAACTACAGATGGTGCAGAGACTGCACAGAGCTCTACGACTGCAGATGGGTCCGGAGAGATCACGATCCAGTTTGCAGAGCATGTTGCTGATATTCAGGCACAGGAGCCGCATCTGCAGAAGATTATTACTGCTTTTGAAGAAAGTCATCCGGGGATTAAAATTGATATTACGGGCAAAGAAGTGTCCGAGCATAATACGCAGATGACTTTACTGGCAGGAGAAAATAAGCTTCCGGATGTATTTTGGCTGGAGCAGGCAACCGCAAAGGAGTTTGCACAGAATGGGTATTTATATGATCTGACGGATGCATTGGATCAGTATGGCATCAATGACAGCCTTCTTCCCGGACTGGTGCATTCATGTACCGTTGACGGCAAAGATGTGGGAATGCCCAGTGAAGTTATGATGGTAGGATTTTATTATAACAAAGATCTCTTCCAGCAGGCAGGAATCGAAGAAGTGCCTGTTACCTATGAAGAGTTCCTGGATGTGGTAGATAAGCTGAATGCAGCCGGAATCACACCGCTGACCGTGGGGGAGCAGGATAATTACAGTATCTGGGCATTCGAGACAATGTTGGCAAGATATGGATTTTTTGAAAAGCTTGACGGTCTGAAGGATGGAAGCATTTCCTGGAATAACGAAGACTTTATTCACTATTTTGAAAAAGTAGAAGAAATGCGTGAAAAAGGAACTTTTACAAAGGACATTTCCAATATTGGATATTTTGAAGCAAAAGAGCAGTTCCTGGGTGGAAATGCAGCAATGTTCAATTCCGGAGCATGGGATATCGGTGATTTTGAGGGAAGTGATATGGCTTCTAAAATCGGATTTTTCTGGGGACCTACCTTTTCCGACAGCCAGTATGAGCAGCAGATCGGAATCAAGGCATCCGGCGGTGTTTATGTAGTATCTTCAAAGGCAGCAGAAGATCCTGCGTTGTTAGATGCAATTATGCAGTTCTGGCAGTTCTATTACGGCGAAGAGGGAACCAGGATCATTGCAGAGGATACCGCGGCATTACCGTGCTCTACATATAATGGACAGATTGATGAGAGCCAACATCCTGTACTTTCCACGATGATCACGGCATTAAATGATGACTGGAAAGCAGTAACTGAGCCGTTTAATTCACTTTCGTCCAATGTGGCGTATGGATATTTTGATGCTACCTTCGGTGTTATGACCGGAGTTTACACACCGGAACAAGCAGCTGATTATGTAGAAAATTTACAAAGTGCCGAAAGATAAAACTATAAGAGCGGTGTGAAATTAAGTAATACCGCTCTTTTCTATAGAATGGAAAGGGAGAAAGCTATGTATTGGTTGAGTACAAAGAAAGCAAAAATCATTATGCTGCTTCCGACTCTTATGATTTATGCAGTATTTATTATTGTTCCTGTGTTTATCGCATGTTACTATAGCTTTACGGATTACAGTGGTCTTGGAAAAGCATCCTTTGTGGGAATAAAAAACTATGTTGCTATGTTCCATGATAAGCTATTTCTGATCGCATTGAAAAATACATTTTTAGTATTGTTATTCAGTGTGATATTCCTGATCGTTGGATCTTTTATGGTAGCATTATTGATGAACAAGAATTTTCACGGAAACGCATTTTTTAAAATGGTGATTTTTGCTCCCTATGTAATAGCACCTATTATCATAGGAATTATCTGGGGATATATCCTGAATCCTAATTATGGGCTGGTAAATAGTGTATTGCGTAAAATAGGACTGGATATGCTTGCTATTGAATGGATCGGTGGAACTAAATGGTCTCCATTGTCATTGGCGATCGTATTCACATGGCAGGTACTGGGTTTCCATGGAACTATTTTTTTATCCGGAATCAAAGCAATACCGGGAGATATTTACGAAGCCTGTGATATTGATGGAGCCAATTTGTTACAACGCTTGTTTTATGTGACAATTCCTATGCTGAAAGAGACCTTTATTATTAATATTGTTCTGGTGGTAACAGGCGTATTTAAAATATATGAACTGGTATATCAGATGACAGGCGGAGGACCTACTCATCAGTCGGAGCTGCTTACCTCATATATGTATTTTACAGTATTTACATCCAGAAGGTATGGATATGGAATGGCAATTGCGGTTGCAATTCTGTTACTTTCAATTCTGGGCTCGTTTTCCTATATTAAGATCACAACGAGGAAGCAAAGGAGTTAAACATGAGAAACAAGAGAATATCGATAAAAAAAGTCATTTTTTACATATGTCTGCTGGGATTGATTATTCTTTTGGTCATGCCCATACTGTGGGCTATGTTGCTTTCATTAAAGACAAATAATGAGATTGTCAACAGTCCGCTTTCTTTGCCGCAGACAATAAACTTTGAAAATTATCAGCGTGCGATCGATACTATTGATTTTTCCAAAATGTATTTTAACACGATTTTACTAGTAGTAATATCTACTTTTTTCAGTATTTTATTTACTTTTATGAGTTCGTTTGCAATTGCCAGAATGGTTTTTCGGAACCATAAGGCATCGGAAACATTGTATTTTTTCCTGCTGATCGGGATTGGCATCCCTATTTATGTACTACTGTTTCCGGTATATCGGATTGATTCATTGATGGGAATTCTTGGAACCCGTTTGGGACTGATCCTGCCGTATGTTGCAGTGAACATCTCGTTCAATACCTTGCTGTTTACCGGATTTTTGAGAGATATCCCCGGAGAATTGGAAGAAGCAGCAATTATCGACGGCTGCAATCTATTTAAGCTGTGTACCAAAGTGGTGATTCCGGTTATGAAACCCACGTTCGTGACGATCATTATTTTTAATGCAGTTTATATTTACAATGAGTTCCCGTTTGCATCAACCTTTATTCAGGATAATGCCTTAAACACCGTGTCATTAATGACATCTATGTTTAAAGGGCAATATTCCATGGATTACAGTGGGATCATTGCAGCGAGTCTGATGATCATGCTTCCTGAATTGGTATTTTATGTCATTTTGCAGAAGTATATTATAAGTGGTATGACTGCAGGAGCAGTGAAAGGATAAGAAAATGAGAGATATCGTAAGGCCATCCCTACATTTTACACCACAGAAAGGCTGGATCAATGATCCTAATGGCTTGGTGTTTTTTAAAGGACAATATCATTTATTTTATCAGTATAATCCGTACCATGATAACTGGGACAGTATGCACTGGGGGCATGCGGTAAGCCGGGACCTGATACACTGGGAAGAACTGGAACCGGCACTGGTCCCCGACATGCCCTATGATAACGATAAAAACGGCGGATGTTTTTCCGGATCGGTTGTTGTACATGATGATCAGCTATTTTTATTTTATACAGGAAGAACGGAAGATGAAACCGGTATTTTTGAGACGCAAAATCTGGCAGTGTCGAAGGATGGGATACATTTCGTAAAGGCAGAAGAAAACCCGCTGATAAAAGAAGTCCCGGAAAAGGGAGGAAGAGATTTTCGAGATCCCAAGGTGTTTTTTGCACAAGGGAAATGGAGAATGATCTGTGGAGGATCCACCGGAAGAATTGAACATCCGGACAGCTGCGGAAGAATTTATCTGTTCTCTTCTACCGATCTGTACCATTGGGCGTATAGCGGAATTTTGTACGAAGCAGAGCCCGGTGAGGGCAGAATGTTTGAATGTCCGGATGCCTTCTGCCTTGATGATGTCTGGTTTTTGACAACTTCGCCGATGTATGAAAAAGACAGTGTAACGACGCTGTATCTGTCCGGACAGGTGGATTTTGACAAATGTGAATTCCATAAAGAGATAAGCGGAACTTTGGATCTTGGAACTCATTATTATGCAGCACAGACATATCCGGTATTGCATGGGGAAATACGGTCTGTTGCCTGGCTGGGCGGCTGGCTGTGGATGCCCTGGATCCGGGATTTCGGTCCGGAGGAGGGGTATCGTGGAATACTGGATGTATCACGAGTGTGGTATTTAGATGATAACAGGCGCTTGTGCGCAAAAGTGGCTGATAAAGTGAAAGCTGAGATGAAGCTCTTCAGCAGAACATTGGAAAAACATTGGACCGGTGAAAACATACCACCGCAAAGTGAGCCGGTTATGGTAGAACTGAAGGGAAAGCTGCCGGGAGATGGAGAGTTGTTGTGTATTGATCTATATGATACAGATAGACATACAGTGACAATATGCTTTGATTCTTCAAATAAAGAAATGACCGTGAATTATAACCGGGCAGACAGAGCTTCCAGATATGGTATACGGACTGTGCCCTGTGAAATGATGGAAAAAGAAACAGATATTGATATCCTCATAGACGGAAATACATTTACATTATTGTGGGAGCATGGTTTATATCGCTATACAGGAAAATTATACCCACAAGGAAATATAGGCGTAGATATAAAATATAGGACAAAACGGCATTATGATATTACCTCTCTGGGAGAGATATTGATTGATTTTACCGGAAAAAAAGAGAGTGAAAGACAAACATTGTCTTATACACAAAATCCGGGAGGTGCACCTGCTAATGTTGTGGTTGCGGCACAACGGCTGGGTGCCCAAACAGCATTTATCGGAAAAATAGGAGAAGACTTCCTGGGTGATTTCTTAAAGGAAACCTTGGATAAATGCGGTGTTTCAACCGAAGGATTAATAAGTGATGCAGACTATTTTACAACACTTGCTTTTGTTAAACTGGCAGATAACGGAGAACGAAATTTTGCGTTTGCCAGAAAACCCGGAGCAGATATCGGTCTGAAGGCTGAGGAAATACGGAAAGATATCATCTGCCAAAGCCGTATTCTTCATGTAGGCTCTTTGTCGTTAACAGATGAACTATCCAGAAATGCAGAGTTTATTGCATTAAAAGCTGCGAAAAATAATGGAACAATTATTTCTTATGATCCGAATTACAGAGCCAGTTTATGGGATTCACAGGAAGAAGCCTGTAAATGGATGAGAAGTATTTTAGAATATGCAGATATCGTTAAAGTATCAGAAGAAGAGATTGAGCTATTAACAGGTTATACGGATGTTCGGAAAGCAGCAGAGAGCATAACAGAGTATGGCGCAAAAATAGTACTCATTACTTTAGGAGAAAAAGGATCGTTTGTATATCTGCAGGATCAGCAGGAAGCATATGTTTCAGGTTATTCCAGCAAAGTTGTGGATACCACCGGTGCCGGAGATTCTTTTATGGGAGGCTTTTTATATAAGATTTGTGAATCCGGTAAGCGTATAGAAGAATATTCTTTACAGGAAATGATAGAATGTGTCCGCTTTGGAAATGCGGTGGCTTCCCTATGTGTTGAGAGAGAAGGAGCAATACCTGCGATGCCTGTAATGGAAGAAGTAATTAAGAGGATCAATAGCTAACATAATCCGATCAATGGACAGTAAGAAGGAGCAACTCTGCAGTACCGGGAGATGCTCCTTTTTGATATAATTTATTATCTGGGATATGCTTGCTTTTCACATAAATCATTGTCATAATAGGTGTGTTATAAAGAGATTGGAGAGATATAGAAATGTTACTGGATGTTTTAGGATTACTGTCAGCCTGTTCGTATGCTTTGGACTGCGTGGAGGCAGAACTGGTACATGTGTCTGACAAACATGCGAAGCGCGTGGCATACATGAGTGTCTGCATGGCAGAGCAGCTGGGGATCAGCGGTGAGAGCCTGCAGGATCTGGCAGCATGTGCCCTGCTTCATGATAATGCACTGACACAGTATATTCAGGAAGAATTACATAAGGATGTTGCAAATGTTCCGCAAGCTTCTCAGGTAGGAATTCACTGTACCCTGGGTGAAAAAAATATACAGAGACTTCCCTTCCATACGGATGTGAAGAATGTAATTCTGTATCACCATGAAAATGCCAATGGGAGTGGACCGTTTGGAAAAACGTGGGAAGAGGTTCCGATTTTTTCCCGAATCATTCATATAAGCGATCTGCTGGACCGGGCATACGGTGCAAAGGGATTTACGGAGGATACTTTTAATAAAGCTTGTGGATATCTTCACAAAAATGAAGGAACCGTTGTGGACAAAGAATGTGTGGATGCTTTCCTGCAGGCGTTTCCCCTGCCGCATTTTCTGACACTGGGAGAGGATGGCTTTGAGAAAAATCTGTGGGAGAAAATCCCCCGCATCAAACAGGAGCTAAGCTTCGCACAGATCAAGGAGCTGGCAAGCTTTTTTGCACAGATCGTCGATTACAAATCTCCATTCACCAGCACCCATTCCATCGGTGTAGCAGAGGATGCAGAACGGTTGAGCCGTTATATGGGATTTGATGAAGAAACCGTGGAGAAAATGTACCTTGCGGGCGCTTTGCACGACATCGGAAAAGTAGCGGTAGGAAATGAGATCCTGGAGAAACCGGGAAGACTTACGGAAGATGAATTTGCGGTGATGAAGCATCACGCGGCATATACCTATTATATTCTGTCGGACATTGATGATTTTGACGAGATCCGTGACTGGGCGGCATTTCACCACGAACGGCTGGACGGAACCGGTTATCCTTTCGGTAAGATCGCCGCAGAACTGAACACGCAGGAACGCATGATGGCATGTATAGATATCTATCAGGCACTGACCGAAAGCCGCCCCTATAAACAGGGCATGTCTCACGAAAAAGCCTGTGAGATCCTGTGGGATATGGCGAAGAAGGGCTGGCTGGATGAAACGATTGTGAAACAGGTCGAGGATTGCTTCCGGGGATAAAAGACATTATAAAAACAGAGGAAAAAACAATGATAGAATTGGGACACTAATCTTCTGCATCGGAAGCAACCTCGTCTGGCGGCATATCTGCCGTGGAATTTTTAGAATAATAAACTGTGTACTGGTCAATCTAAACAGCTGGATGAACCTGACAGAAACCCGAACCTCAAAGAACCCCAGATCATGTTTGACCCCAGATGAATGCTATTAATCGGAGAGGGAAAAATAGGGGGATTGAGAGTGATCCCCTTAAATAGCATATTTTGAAATATAGTTATTGCATAATTAAAAAATATAGAGTATGCTTCCTCTATAAGTACATATCACTTATGAATTTTCTTTATCAGCGAAAGCTGATGTCAACCTGCTTCCCCGGGAAATCAGGAGAGGCAAACCCCACACAGAAACCAGTTGTATCAGAAAAACAGGTAAGTTATAATGTAGGAGGAAGCTATTTGAACACAGAACTGAAGAATGCAGTAAAAGCAGCCGATCTGAAAGCGCAGTATGATGCAAGAGTGAAGCGGCTGGTAGGACACAAAAGAATCCTGGCACAGATTTTGATCAAAACCGTGGATGAATTTAAGGGAATGAATCCCAAAGCAGTTGCAGACTGTATAGAAGGAACCCCTTATATCAGTGCGGTACCTGTGGAGCCGGGGCTGACCAATGCGGTACTTGACCGAAACGGACAACGTATTGTCGGTTTTAATACGGAAAACCAAGAGATCAACGAAGGACTGGCACGATTTGATATTGTCTTTTATGTACGGACGAAGGACGGTCTGTCGCAGATCATCATTAATGTAGAAGCACAGAAAGACGAACCAGGGGAGTATGAGATTTTAAACCGGGCGATTTTTTATGTCAGCAGACTGGTCTCTTCCCAGAAAGAACGGGATTTCAAGAATTCGAGTTACAATGACATCAAAAGAGTCTATTCTATTTGGATATGCATGAATATGGAGGAAAATACCATGAGCCATATTCATCTGACCAAAGAGGATCTGATTGGTTCCTATGAATGGAAAGGAAATCTGGATCTGATCAACATCGTAATGATAGGACTGGCGAAGGAACTGCCGGAACACGACGAGACCTACGAATTGCATCGTCTGCTAGGAGCATTGCTGTCCCAAGAACTTACGGTAGATGAAAAGTTGAGCATTATAGGAAATGAATATGATATTCCCATAGAAGAAAATATGCGAAAGGATGTGAGCGCTATGTGCAATTTAGGCGAAGGAATTGAAGAAAAAGGCATTGCCATCGGTCGAGAAACGGGGCGTATAGAAGGTGAAGCAGGTTTGATTATAAAAATGCACAAGAATGGTCTGTCGGCAGAGCAGATAGCCTCAGCCACAGACAAGGAGATAGAAGAAGTGAAGGCAATTATTGCCGGAAGAATTTGACGCAGGTACAAGGAAGGCAAAAAACATTATGGACAGCTTTATAGAAGCTTTATATGGACAATCGGAAGAAACTATTCCGGAGGAATACGATTGGTTTGCTCCGCTATTGGGTGATTGGGAATTTGAATATAAAGATGAATTTATAGATGGTGATCGTAGCAGGCCGCAGCGCCAGTTAAAAGGAGAGTGGATCTTCAGACGGGTATTGAACGGGATAGGTATTGAAGATATGTTCATATGTCCTTCCAGAGCGACGAGGGAGACTTCTCCACAGCCGGATGGTGAGTATGGTGTCGGACTTAGAATATATAATTCAAAGACCCAGTGCTATGATATGGTATATGCGTGCAAGAGTAAATTTACAAATTTGTGTTTTACTATGGAAAATGGAATATTGACAGGAACGGTTTTGGAAAAGCCCAATCGAAAATGGCGTTTCGTGGAAAGAAATGAAAATACATTTCACTGGCAGAATATTACCATTCAGGAGAATGGCGATATTATTGTGAATTGTGAGGCTTTCGGGAAAAGGAAATGAATATTGTTGGTCAATGCATTCGAGGATATGATCAAGCATTACGGGTAGGAAGAATACGATTTCAGACTGCGGGAAACACAGACCTATGAGATCATAGAGAATGTGAATACTTATTTCCTGGAGTTTGATGACGAGAGATCCGGTGGATTTGCCTCCTGCGAGATTGGCAACAAGCTGACTGAGGAAGAGCGGTGGGCAAAATTTCGATTCGTGAAAGAAGTAGCAGGAACTTTAATCGTGTCAGATCACAATACTTATCAAAAAAACAGACAGGGGCATGCAATGTGTCCCTGTTTTCTTGAAGTTGGAAACAGATTGTTTCATTTTCGCAGACAAGCTATAATATACTTATGGTTGCTTTGTTTAATATTTTTGAGTGTATATTTGACTGATTTTGAATTGTATTTAGAGAAGGGTGAGGAAGGTACATGGAGACATTGTTAGGTACGAAATTTGCAGTTAGAAAAATACTACTGTTAATGATAAGTGGAATTTTTTTAGTGGGGTGTGCTTATCAGACGAGTGCCATTCCCATCGATTTTGGAATTGAATCGAGAACAGATTTAAACGGAGATGGAAAAGAAGACAGGGTGCGTGTGATCGACAGACGTGATGCAGGATTTACAACGATCATAGCGAATGTAAATGGCGTAGATGTGGCAATAAAAGATTATAGAGGGTATTTTGAATCGACGGTTACTACCGGTGACTTAACGGGAAATGGGAAGGCAGATGTGCTGTTGAAAAGCGCAACACGAGGAACCGACTCCGGTACTGTTAATATCTCCATTCTGTATTTGGAGGATACAGAATGGGTGGAGTATCCATACAATTTTATTCATAACCCTGATATTGATTTAGAACAGCCGGATACATTTGATGATGAAGTCTATCTCGGTGCTACATTGTTTGAAAAAGATGGAAAGACAATGGTTCGCTTTATTTCATTCCGGGATAATGATAAAAGTCAAAATACAGTAAAATGCACAGAAGCGTCTTATCGTGAAGATGGTTGGTATATAGAGGACGTTAAGATGATTTCAGATTTCTTCAGTGGTGATGAATATGAAAAATTATTAGCACCGTTATATGAGACAGAAAATGTTAATGAGGAAGAAACAACCGAGCAAAATTCGGAAAAAGCAAATGGTGGTGTAGAAGAATTTTCCATGGATGAAGTCAAAGAATTGTTTTTTGGTGAGTGGGAAGTTACGAAATTGCTTGGTTTTACAGAAATACAAAACGATTATACGAACTATCCGGAGGGGCATAACATTATAGGTGATCATATTGTGATAAATGAAGATGTATTTTCCAGTGAAGGACTTGAAAAATATGAACGTTATCAATGTGAGGTTTTAGACCCTTCTTATGAGGTATCTCCTATAAAAGAGCGTAATTTAATCTATAATGTAAGTGAAGACGTAAAAGAAGATTCGGAACTATATGACTGGATTTTGAATTATGATGAATTACAGGATTTAAAAATAAGGGGCACAAGAGATGGAATAAAGGGAAAGTCTCCGGCAGTGGACATAATGATTTCCAGCGATAAGCAGTTTGTTATTCTTTACATGGATTGTACTTTTTACCTTTTGGAGAAAATATAATGACAAACTATTTTTTGTAACCATCAAAGAGAAATGAAATTATCCTAGATTATGAATGCAGTAAGTCGAATGGAGATTAGTATGAGGCATATGCAAAAAACAGCTTATTACCATCTTCCCGGTCTGTTTGAATTCTATGAACTATACCGGATATTTCTGCCATTGTTCCGGGAACACCGGGAATATTTTTACGACGGGTGCGACATTGGTTCCATCTACGGAGCACCGCCGGACTGTATCTGGGGCGGCGGCCGCGTCTCACTGGAGGATCACGACGCAGGAGAAGTGCTGGCACTGTTACAGGAATACGGGATCTCAGCCCGTCTGACCTTCAGTAATTCCCTTCTTCGCAAGGAACATCTTTCGGACAGAAAATGCAATGAACTCTGTGCTCTGTTCGCGGAAAATGCAACCCCGGAAAACGGCGTGATCGTCCATTCGGAACTGCTGTTACAGTATTTGAAAAGTCATTATCCGCAACTTTATCTGATATCCTCCACCACAAAAGTACTGACGGATTTTGAAGCGTTAAAAAAGGAAACAGACAGAGAAGATTTTCGCTACGTCGTACCGGATTTCCGCCTGAACAAGGCTTATGAGAAATTAAATACGCTGACAGAATCACAGAAAGACAAAGTGGAATTTTTGTGCAATGAGTGTTGTTATTTCGGATGTAAGGACAGGAAGGAATGTTACGAAGCCGTCAGCCGCAGGAATCTGGGAGAGGAGCCGGATTTTAGTTGTACCTCACCGGGGGCGGAGGAGGGCTATCGTTTCTCCAAAGCCATGAAAAATCCCGGATTTATCAGCGTGGGAGATATTCAGAAGATCTATCTGCCTATGGGATTTTCCAATTATAAGATCGAAGGCCGGGGACTGGGCAGTGCACTGGTTCTGGAATTTTTACTGTACTATATGACGAAGCCGGAGTACCAGCTGCAGGTCAGAGAAGAAATCTATCTGGATAATATGCTGGATCTGTTTTGACTATTCATAACCGTGATTTTGTACCGGTAACATATGCTGCTGGTGTCATATGATACTTCTTTTTGAATAACTGGATAAAATGGCTTTCATTGCAGAAGCAGAGCGTATAGCTGACGGCGTTGATCGTCATCCCTCGGGTAAGCATACGTTTTGCTTCTTCCATTTTTTGATCCAGAATATATTGGTGGAGGGGAACTCCAGTCTCCTTTTTGAAGGCCTGCGATAGATAATCCCTTGATACATGAAGACTTTTGGCGATATCTTCTATTTTAAGACGGCTGTGAAGGTGGATATGTATCAGATGAACACATTGATTGATCAAAGGACTGTAACATTGAGGAATGGATTTCTCCTTTACTTTTGTGACCAGTTCGATTGCTTTTTCACATAAATAATCAATACACTCTTCCATGGTCTGAAGAGAATCAATCTTCTGAATATAGAAATCGCTTAACTGATAAGCTTCACTTTCATCCAGTCCGCCCAGAATAGCATAATGAATCGCTACGGCAATGGTGGATACTGCCCAGTAGTGTATTTTCCGGGAAGGATTGTCGGACATATGCCCGATGATCAGACCGGATTGCCGATACAGATTCAGGGCATTTTTCACTCCTGTCAGGTCACCGCATTTTATCGATTGGAACAATAAAATTTCCGAAGCAAAGGGAGTATGTGTTTTTCCGGTCTCCCGCGCTTCGTATATAAAATTCCCGGAAGCATCTAAAAATTCGTATCCAATCTGCGCTTTTTTCTTAGTCATTGCGTATCCCTTCTTTCTATAATAATTTTAACATAATACAACATAAAAATGATATAGCAAAAAGAAAAGAGATGCTAAGTTTTTCTTAGAGGAAATCGAAGAAAAGGAGGTATTTTATGAGGAAAAGTCTGGAAGAAATGTGCAGGCTCGTGACGGGTTACGGAGCGTGGCATATCGGAGATATTCAGGTGTCGGACGGACCGCACGGCGTCCGCGCCCAGGAGGATGGAGCGAAGAACAACGACAGCTATGAAGCTACCTGTTTTCCGACGGCGAGCAGCGTAGCGTGCTCCTGGAATCCGAATCTGATTGGACAAATGGCGGAAAGCATTGCGCAGGAGGCAAAGGAGCTTGGCGTTTCCGTGGTGTTGGGACCCGGAATAAATATCAAACGATCCCCTCTCTGCGGAAGGAATTTTGAATACTATTCAGAGGATCCTTTCCTGACAGGAGAATTAGCGACGGCCTATATTAGTGCAATGCAGGAGCAGGGTGTGGGCACTTCGCTGAAGCATTTTGCGGGAAATAATCAGGAGACTCACAGAATGACCTCCAATTCCATGATTGATGACAGAGCATTGCATGAAATCTATCTGTCGGCATTTGAGAAAGCGGTGAAAAAAGCAAAACCGGCGACAGTCATGGCAAGCTATAATTACATAAATGGTCTTCCTGCATGTGAAAATTCCCACCTGCTGACCGAGATTCTCAGAGAAAAATGGGGTTATGAGGGTCTGGTAATGAGTGACTGGGGAGCCTGCGTGGATCTGCCGGCCTGTGTGGCGGCGGGAATGGATGTGGAGATGCCGGACAGCTGCGGTAACCATTATGCGCAGATTCTGGAGGCTATACAATCAGGAAAACTGCCGCAGGAGACTCTGGAAACTGCTATAAAAAGAATAGAAAGAGTAAACACAGATTATGCCGGGAATATTATGCCGGAAAAACGCAGAAAAGAGGTCCTGGCAGAGACCAGAGAACGACATCATGATTTGGCAAAAAGAATTGAGGAGGAAAGCGCTGTTCTTCTTAAAAATGAAGAGTTTCTCCCATTGTCAAAAGAAATAAAGGAAATTCTGATCATAGGGGATATGGCATCAACGCCCCGGATCCAGGGAGGCGGCAGCAGCCATATCCATACAGAGAGAGTTATTTCCTTTGTGGAGGCATTTGAAAAAAGAGATATAAAAATATGTTATGCCAAAGGATATAAAAATTCTACTTTTCATAGGAGCCACAGACTGGAAAAGGAAGCCTGCAAAAAGGTAGAGGATGCGAAAAAGAGACAGATACCGGTGCTGTTTTTCGGTGGGCTCACGGAGATGGCAGAAGGAGAAGGCTATGACAGGGAAAGTTATGAACTGCCGTTAAATCAGAGCATTTTACTGGAACAGCTGCTGAAAGTAAATGAAGACATCGGTTTTGTATCTATAAGTGGGGCCCCTTACAATATGGAATTGCCATCAAAATGTAAAGCGTTGTTACAGATGTACCTTGGCGGAGAAGCGGTTGCGGAAGCCTGTGCCGGGATCGTCCTGGGGGACACCAGTCCCTCCGGCAAACTGGCAGAGAGCATTCCTTATAGGGAAACGGATGTGCCGAGCTATGGATATTTTGGTAGGCAGGGCGAGCAGAAAAACCATTTGGATGATGTAGAATATCGGGAAAGTATTTTTGTGGGATATCGATATTACGATACCTTCCGGATTCCTGTGCGTTACTGCTTTGGGTATGGATTAAGCTACACGAATTTTGCGTATACGGATCTGAAAGTCCATCGGGATGTAAAGCAGAATTGCCGGATTACTTTTGCAGTGGAAAATACCGGAGATACCGCCGGATGTGAGATTGCCCAGGTATATGTGAAGAACCCGGAAACGGGAGATTTCAGGGCGAGAAGGGAACTGCGAAGCTTTCGGAAGATACATTTGCAGCCCGGAGAGAAAAAAGAAGTAGAGATCATGCTGGATACCGGAGCTTTTTCGGTATACCAGGATTCAGAATTCCGGGTGATCGGTGGGGAGTACGAGATTCAGGTAGGTGCATCGCTGCAGGATATCCGGCTGTCGGAAAGTATCTGTGTGGAGGGAGTGAAACTACAATGCCCGTTGACGATCCATACATCGATACCGTTGTCGGAAGAAGATTTTGATGCTGTCTATACCTACCAGCGTACCTGTTTTTCGCATACGAAACCGGGTGAGTTCACAACGAAAAATTCGTTGCGGCAGATGCAGCCGTATTCAGCCCCGGCAAGAAAGTGGAGCCGTATAGGAATGCTGGCTGCGCGAGTGCTTTATTTTTCCAAACCGTTCAATGACCCGGAAGTGAGGATGATGTCAGAAGGGATTCTTGAAGGAAATATTGACAGCGTATGTAATCAGAGTGGCGGCATGATAAAACAAAGTACGATTCAGAGAATTGTGGATTCCGCGAACAGGAGGGCAAAAAATGAGGGATAAGTTAGATGCAAGAACGAAATGGAGCTATTGTATCGGAGCAACGGGAAGAGATGCAGCATATGCTCTGGTAAGCATGTATCTGATCCTATATGTGCAATATACCATGAATCTTACAAGTGCGCAGTTTGCCGTGATCAGCGGGGCAATGATCCTATGTATGGTCTGGGATGCGATAAATGATCTGCTCATGGGAATTATTATAGAAAATACGCATTTTAAAATGGGAAAATTTAAGCCGTGGATATTAGCTGGTTCGCTTACAAATGCGATTGTTATTGTGTGTTTATTTACTATCCGACCGAGTGGGTGGGGATTTGTCGCATTTTACAGTCTCTTCTACCTTCTGTGGGGAATGACTTACACCATGAATGACATTGCCTATTGGGGAGTGCTGCCCTCCTTAAGTTCAGATCCCGGAACGAGAGATTCTCTGGTAACGATTATGAGCATTTTTGTATGTATCGGACAGTTTTCCGTGGCGGGAGTAGTTCCTGTTGTGATCGCAGGAAATGCGGTGAAAGCATACAGAATCGTAGCGGTTGTGGTAGCACTCTGCCTGATTGCATTTCAGATGCTGACTGCCTTTGGAATCAAGGAAAATGACAGAGAAGAACAAAAAGATAAACTGTCATTAAAGGACATGTATCATATTTTTGTGAGAAATGATCAATTGGTGGCAGCGGGAATTGCTTCTATCTTTTTTAACATTACCTGCAATATTCTTATTATTTTTGGCGTGAACTTTTTTTATATAGAATACGGATATTCGGAAAGCGGTAATCTGGTATTTTATTTTACGGTGATGTATGGTCTGGGAATGCTGATCTCCCAGGCGAGCTATGCGACTCTGGCAAAACATTTTACGAGACAGAAAATGCTTAATGTGTGTTTTGCAGCATTATTGATTGGATATGCCTGTTTTATGGGATTTGGTTACGTGCTTCCGAAAAATGTAGTTTTATTGAATGCGATAGGTTTTGTTATCTTTTTCTTTCAGGGGCTGATGAATCTTGTGATCATCGTGATGATTAACAATACGATCGAATATGATGAGGCGAGATTCCATGAAAGACACGATTCGGTAATATCTGCGGTGCGTTCTTTTAGTGTGAAACTGGCAGGCGGAATCAATCAGGGGTTATCTACACTAGTATTGATCGTGAGCGGAATTTATGCCAAGAGCCGGAGCATCAGTGCCCTGGAGATAGAAGTGAACCGCGGCGAGATATCCAGTGAAGCGGCACTGGCAGAGGCGAATCGCTATATCGGAGAAATTACGACTGCGCAGGGAATCCTGTTCCGTGTTGGAATGGTACTCATTCCGCTCATAGCGCTGGCGATATCCTATATGATTATCCGAAAAAAGTACCATATTGATGAAGCAGAGTATGCCAAATTAGTGGAGAAAACCAGAACCTAATTAATAAATTGAGAGTTACGAGCCATGCAAAGTCAAAACGAAAACAGCGATCTGGGAGCTTGCTCACAAGTCGCTGTTTTTGCTTTTTAACTTTATACTGTGCGTCCAACGGACACACTCGACAGCCGTCAATTCATAAATGTGGAACGTCCTATGCGACACATTTATGAATTGAGTGCATGGCTCGTAACGTAGGGCTGCCCGCCCCGGACTCGGATGCTAGCTACAACTGTGGGAGCAGTCCTTTTCTGCTGGGTTATGAAAAACATCCCGATTATTTAAGCAGAGCATTTGATAATACATGTGCGGAAGTTAAAAACAAGGATTTAGTATGTACAAAAAGTAGGAAATACATGCGAATAATTCAAAAGTCATAATTAGGTATGTATAACAAGTCAGAAAATACATGCCTGAAAGCAAAAATGATGATCCGGCATGTATGATAACCGGGAAAACACATGCGCAATAGGCTAAAACGAATATACAAACCAGTAACACGAGATAGACTTAGAGCTTTTTCATAGGATTTTCAAAACACAGAACGTCCACGGTGGACGGAATGTCCTTCCGAAGATGTTTGCCGCGGCTCATTGCTCGCGTAAACTCTCAATTTATACTACAATTTCCCTAGTTTGATTTTGACATACGTATAGTGACTATGATACACTGAATAAGAAAAAAGTGGGACAGTCTGCTTTGATGAAATAAGGGACTTAGGACAAGAAAAGGTTAAGGGAGCGAAATACCTTGGATAAGAGTGAATATAAATTAAGAGCGGAAGAAATCAAAGACCTGATCAGCCGGGGAGAATATGCACAGGCGGCTGAAATTGCCGACACGATTGACTGGCGTCGTGTAAAAAGTGTCATGATGTTGTGTACGATCAGCGACCTCTATAAGATCAATCGCAGATATGAGGATGCCAGAGATATGTTGCTTCTGGCATATGAACGTCGTCCCGGCGGAAGGACCATCTGCTATTCTCTGTGCGAGCTTTCCATTAAAATGGAAGAATATGTGCAGGCAATAGAATATTATAAGGAATTTGTACAGGTGGCGCCCAAGGATCCGGGAAGGTACATTTTGCAGTATAAATTGTATGAGGCGCAGGATGTGAGTCTGGAAGAACGAATTGCTGTTCTGGAGGAACTCAAGAAGAGAGACTATAGGGAAAAATGGGCATATGAACTGGCCTATTTGTATCATAGAGTCGGACTGGCAGCCAGATGCGTAGAGGAATGTGATGAACTGATCCTCTGGTTTGGCGAGGGAAAATACGTTATTAAGGCAATGGAACTGAAAATGCTCCATCAGCCGTTGACACCGGAGCAGCAGGAAAAATACGATCATCGGTTCGACGCGCCCGGAAGCTATATCCCGTCGCAGAACTCTGTGCAGGATAACGAGTATAGCGGGAATCAGGGTTATGATCAGGGTTACACCCAGGACGGAAGCTATGATCAGGGTCAGGGGTATGATCAGAATTATACTCAGGATTATTCCCAGGATGGGAACTATGATCAAAGCCAGGGGTATGCGCAGGACTATTCTCAGGACGGAAGTTATGATCAGAATCAGGGCTATGTTCCGGAGGATAACTATGACCGGGTATCCGGAGATACTCAGGTCTATGAAACCGTGCAGCAACCGGCTCAGGAGACCTCCGCACAGCCGGTACAGGATGATTTCGATATTCATGTGAAGACCATGGATGTGGGGCAGTATAATACCATCAATCTGCAGGCAGAACTTGCAGCGGGACTTCGTGAAGTCCTCGGTGAGGAGCCAAAAGAAGATACCGCAAAAGCAACATCGGACTCCATTACCCGTTCTATCGTAGCACCTATGATGGATTCCGATACAGAATCTCTGGATTATCCGGAGATTGCAGAGGTCAGTGAGGATGATCTGGAGCCGGAGACCGAGCAGATTGAAGGTTCCGAGGTGTTCTTTGGTGAGACCGGAGAGATCGGTGACCTGTCTCAGGTTCCGGAGGTAGAGACCGAGGAGATCCTGCCGGAGGAACCCGCATCTCTTAAGAAACAGGATGTTGTGCCGGAATTATCGAAAGCAGAAGTGGAGCCGGAAGCGACCACGCCGGTGGAACCTCCAAAGGAGCTGGCGAATGTACTGGCACAGGAATCCGACGGACAGATCAGCCTGGTAATGCCCGAGGCGGAAAGCATCGAGAAGCAGATTACCGGTCAGATGAATATTGAAGACATTCTGGCAGAGTGGGAACGCAAAAAGAAAGAAAACCTAGAAAAGAGAGAAGAAGAAGTCCGCCAGCATGTATTACAGCAGACCGGTGCCATGTTCACGGAATTTGAACAGGCGGTAAGAGATGGCCTGTTAGAAAAACTGGAAAAAGAAAAAGCGGTGGATGCTGATACGGTTACAGATGAAGTTGAAGAGCTGGAAGAGATTGCAGATGTAAACGATGAAACAGAAGAAGCTCCTGCGGAAGTTTCTGAAGAAGAGCCAAAGCGGGAACCTGCTGATACGGATATCGTTGACACTGAAGAGGTAGAAGAACTTGAAGAGGAACCTGCCGTAGCGGAATATGAAGAAGAATCCGCAACAGAGGAACCGGACGCTGGCGTCGATATGGAAGTGACGCAGGAGCCGGCTGCAGAAATCCCAGAAGTGCCGGAGGAAACCACAGCAGAGATCGAAGAAGCATCGGAAGAAACCACAGCAGAGACCGAGGAAGCATCGGAGGAATCCGTAGCAGAGGCTGAAGAGGAGCCGGAAGAAGCGGTAGAAGAAGTCCATGAGGATGAGCAGCCACAGACCCCGGAGCCTCCCGTAGTGGAGAGAGACAAAGCAAAAGTCCGTGCGCTTACCAGAGAAGAGCGCGAGCTGTATGCTCCCTTTATTCAGAGTAAGTCCGCAAGAGAACAGTTAGTCAAAGCCATTGATAATATCAGCCTGGCTGCCTATACCGGCAATGTGATCATCACCGGTGAAGAAGGCATGGATACCTTATCTCTTGCGAAAAATATGATCCGGGAGATTCAGGCTACCGACAGCAACTTTTCCGGAAAAGTTGCCAAAATCTCCGGCCATGCGCTGAATAAAAAGGACGTTGCCGATACATTATCCAAGTTGAAAAACGGAGCGCTTATTATCGGCAAGGCATCGGAAATGAACGATACTACAGTGAACACCTTGTATAAAGCCCTGCAGCAGGAGAATCAGGGAATCGTTATTATCCTGGAGGATACCAAGCGTGAGATCGACCGTTTCCTGGAAAAGCATGAAAAACTGAAAGAAAGCTTTACAGCCCGCATGGATGTGGAAGCTCTCAGTAACGATACACTGGTGGCATTCGGAAGACAATACGCCCGGGAAATGGAGTACTCCATTGATGAGCTGGGAGTTCTCGCACTGCATACCAGAATCGAGGATATGCAGACGATAGATCATGTAGTTACCGTGGTGGATGTAAAAGAAATCGTGGATGAAGCAATCGCTCATGCGAATAAAAAGACATTAAAGCATTTCTTTGATGTTCTGTTTGCCAAGAGATATGACGATGAGGATATGATCATCCTCACTGAGAAAGATTTTGTATAACTATTCAGAGCCATGTAAACATTGACGAATGGGCGTCGAATGCTTGCATTCGTAAGAACATTTATCAATGTTTATAGGGCGAAGTAACCACATGAGCAAAAGGAAAGCATTGAAAATGCGATTTTGCGAATGGGGTTCTGAATAGTTAAAAATATATAGCGGGAGGCGCAGCTATGACGAAGGAGAAGGTATTTATTTCCGAAGCAGATCAGTATCTTTTTGCCCAGGGAACGCACTATGATATTTATAAAAAACTGGGTGCGCATCTGTCGACGGAAGATAGTGTGCAGGGAGTCTATTTCGGGGTATGGGCACCAAATGCTGCACAGGTGAATGTCATCGGAACATTCAATGAATGGAACGAGGAATCGCATCCCATGCAGAAGCTGGGAGAGGGCGGTATCTGGGGGCTGTTCGTTCCCGGCGTGGAAGAAGGAACAATGTATAAGTTCCTGATCTATGCGAGGGATGGCAGAAAGCTGTACAAAGCCGATCCTTTTGCCAATTATGCGGAATACCGACCGGGCACAGCGTCCATCGTTACTGATATCACGGGATTCGACTGGAAGGATTCCAAGTGGATGGAAGCCCGGGATAAAAAAGATATGAACAAGGAACCCATGGCAATCTATGAGTGCCATATCGGTTCTTTCATGAAGCATCCCAATAACGGCACTGCGGAAGGATTTTATAATTATCGTGAGTTCGCCGACCGGATCGTGGAATATCTGAAAGAGATGAAATACACCCATGTAGAGCTTATGGGAATCGCAGAACATCCGTATGATGGCTCCTGGGGATATCAGGTGACCGGATACTATGCGCCCACTTCCCGTTACGGAACGCCTAAGGATTTTATGTATCTGGTCAATGAACTGCATAAGGCAGGTGTCGGAGTCATTTTGGACTGGGTACCGGCACATTTTGCAACCGATGCACACGGACTTGCAGAATTTGACGGACAGTGCATATTTGAACATCCCGATCCCCGTTTGGGAGAGCATCCTGAATGGGGAACGAAGATATTTAATTATGGCAAAAATGAAGTGAAAAACTTTCTGGTAGCCAATGCTCTGTTCTGGCTGAGAGAGTTCCATGTAGACGGTATCCGTGTAGATGCAGTAGCATCCATGCTGTATCTGGATTACGGTAAAAAGGAAGGACAATGGCTGCCGAATAAATTTGGCGGCAATAAAAACCTGGAAGCCATTGAGTTCTTCCATCATCTGAATTCAGTGATCCGCGGAACTTATCCGGGATTTTTGACGATTGCCGAGGAATCTACCGCATGGCCTAATGTTACCAGTGGTATCGGGGAGGAAGGCTTAGGATTTTCCTTCAAGTGGAATATGGGCTGGATGCATGATTTCTGCGAGTATATGAAGCTGGATCCTCTGTACCGCAAAGGCGATCATTACGCCATGACCTTTGCCATGAGCTATAACGACAGTGAGAATTATATTCTGCCATTGTCTCATGATGAAGTGGTACATCTGAAGTGCTCCATGGTGAATAAAATGCCCGGATATCCGGCAGATAAATATGCCAACCTTCGTGTGGGGTATAGCTACATGTTCGGGCATTCCGGCAAGAAATTATTATTTATGGGACAGGATTTCGGACAGGAACGAGAGTGGAGTGAAGAGCGTGAGCTTGACTGGTATCTGTTAGGAGAGAAACTGAATCAGGGCGTACATACTTATGTAAAGGAGCTGTTAAAGCTGTATCGTAAATACCCTGCTCTGTACGAGATTGACAATAACTGGGACGGCTTTGAATGGATGAACGCGGATGATGCGGAGCACAGTACATACTGCTTCGTGAGAAAATGTTCCAGTGGCAAGAATAATCTGCTGTTTGTACTCAATATGACCCCGATGAAATGGGAGAACTATACCGTTCCCGTGCCTAAGAAGAAAAAGTATAAGCTTCTGCTGAACAGTGATGAGGAACGGTTCGGCGGCTGGGGCAACGAGATTCCCACAGAGATTATGGCGGAGAAAAAGCCTTATCATTATAAGGATTATTCCATCAGCTTTGATCTGCCGCCCTACGGTGCAGCAGTATTTCTGTTCTAGGTCAGGTTAAGAAATTACATAAAACAACCGAAATAGAAGATGAGTGTGACCAAAAGTGCACTCATCTTTTTTCATAACTATTCAGAGACATGTAAATATCAATAAGACCTCTTTAAATGCTTGCATTCGTAAGAGGATTTAAAGGACGACAGGCGTGAAGATAACATTTCAGAATCAGACGATCAATGAAACAGACAATAGAACAGAAAGTAACCGGACAGAGAAAAACAGCTGGGGCAAAGACAAGACATGGCGCAGTAAAAAAAACGTAAATGTGAATTTCGGGGCGGTATACGAGAGTGGGCAGGCCGCAGTGTCCATGCCTTCTTTAGAAAAGGAAGAGAACAACAAAGGAAAATCTCTGATGGAGCTGCAGCAGGATGCCGGGAGTGCTAATGTGGCGCTACAGCAGGACTATATGACATTGCTGTCGCATACCATGTCACAGGAGGACTATGCGAAGGCCTGTGAGGACGGGTTTGATCCCAGAGAATTAGATCAGGATACAGCGGTCACCATTGTGGATAAGATCAAGGCAGAGTTGGTGCGTTCTGGTCAGCAGATTGCAGGATATACGGATGATATCGACATGGATACCCTGGCGGCAGCGGTAGGAAGTGATACTTTAGCCCGAAGCATCGAAGAGCAGTTCCGTTCCGCGGATCTTCCTTTGACGCAGGAAAATATAAATGAACTGAAAAGCGCCTGGGATATGGCAGCTTCCCTGAGGGAACCGGAGGAAGGAGCTGTCAGCTACCTGGTGGATAATGGACTGGAACCGGAGATCTGGAACCTCTATGTGGCAGAGAACAGCGGTGCCAAAGTGCAGAATAATGACGTTCCGCAGGAACTGCAGGAGCAGATGGACAAGGTAATTGCGGATGCGGGATTGACGGTAAACGATGAGAACAGACAGAAGGCACAGTGGCTGGTAAGTGCAGGACTTCCGCTGACCACGGATACGCTGCAGCAGCTTGTGGAACTGGACGGTATTTCCTATCCTGTCACGGAGGACACTTTTGCGCAGGCAGCAGCGGCGGCAATTGCGGAGGGAAAATCCCCGATGTATGCGAACCTGGGCAGACAGGATACGATTTATGAAAAAGCAGATAAAATGCTGCAGGACTGGTTCTCAGATGCAAAGTGGAATGCCACGGCAGAGAATCTGGCAGCAAGAAAACAGTTGGAAGAGATTCGCCTTCGCATGACGGCAGAAGTGAACGTAAAGCTTTTACAGAGTGATTTTTCTATTGATACAGCCCCCATGGAGCAGTTGATCGAAGCACTGCGAAAGGCGGAGGCAGAGGTTGCCGGAAAATATTTTCCCGGTGAGTCTCAGGCAGTGACGAAATATGAGGCTTATACCCAGGCAGTGCAGGTGGCTTCCGAATTGCCGGGATTGCCTGCCGGAGTACTGGGATCCTATAGCCTGGAACAGAATGCTGCCACAGAGACGGTTTCTGACTTCCATAAGGAAGGCGCTGCAATGCAGAAAGCCTATGAGGAAGCGGGCGAACGTTATGAGACTCTGATGACGGCACCGAGAAGCGATCTGGGAGACAGCATCCGGAAAGCATTTTCTAATGTAGATGATATTCTGACAGATATGTCATTAGAAAAAACATCGGAAAATCAGCGGGCTGTCCGGATTCTGGCATATAACAGTATGGAAATTACACCGGAAAATATCGAGAAGGTCAAGGAAGCTGACAGACAGGTCAGCGCAGTAGTGGACAGACTGACACCGAAAAATGTGTTACAGATGATCCGGGATGGTGTAAATCCTCTGGAGAAGACCTTTGACGAACTGGAATCCTATTTTTCACAGAACCCCGAAAGCTATGAGGAAGAAGTGGAGGACTACAGCCGTTTCCTATATCAGTTGGAACGGAAAAAGGATGTTACAGAAGAGGAACGAAAAGCATATATTGGAATTTATCGAATGGTGCATCAGGTCGAGAGAGAGGATGGCGCAGCGGTAGGCGCGGTAGTAAATACCGGTGCAGAGTTGCAGTTTTCCACTCTGCTGACGGCAGCCAGAAGCAGAAGGGCTTCTCATATGGACTGGAAAGTGTCGGAGGATACCGGGCTGACACAGGAGATTCATTTGTCCGAGAATAATATATCTGAACAGATTCGGATGGGTATGGCAAAAGAGGTTCTGACAGATGTGTCAGATGATGGCGAAAGCAGAGCAGCGTATGACCGGGAAGGACTGCAGCAGATGCGTGAGGCGGGAAATACAACGCCGGAAGCCGCAGAACTACTGCAAAGGGGAGAAGTTCCCATCAGCGCATCGAATCTTTTGGCGGCCCAGGCACTTATGGATGATCCGGCGGAGATGTTTGGCAATCTGCGCAGATACAGAGAAAAGTATCGGCAGGAAAAAGAAGTCCCGCAGACGGTAACAGGTACAGGTGAAGTGCCTGCCGGGACAGAAACTTCCGAACTGTGGGAACAGCTGGATCAGCAGAATTTTGCAGAGGATTATCGGACCATGCTTCAGAATACGGCAGAAGATGTGGAGACCATGAGTCTGGAACAGGCGGATGAACATCTGGATGTAAAACAGCTGCAGCTGGTACACAAGCAGCTGCGCCTTGCGGAGAGCCTTCAGGCGAAGCAGGAATATTTTCTTCCGATGTATCTGGGTGAGCAGCTGGCGGGAGTCCATCTTATCTTACAGCAGAGAGCTGGAACTACCGGTGCTGTGGAGATCCGGGTGAATGCCGGAGATATGGAGCTGGAGGCACATTTACAGGTAAAGGGAGACACCATCGATGGCTATCTCGTAGGAAATACACCGGAAGAGGTTACGAAATTAGAGAAGACCTCCGATATATTCCTTGAACGGATTCAGACAGATACTTCTGCAGACTGGAAAGCGGAAAAGCTTCCCATCGTCAGCTCCCGGGATATGACAAGGATGGCAGCCGGAGAGACAAAAAATGCAGATACCATAGAGAGTCGGATCGATACGGAACAGTTGTACCGTCTGGCAAAAGGATTCCTGCAGGCTGTCGCAGACAGCAGCGGAAAGTAAGGAGTAACACATGAGAATCAATTACAACGTATCGGCAATGTTATCCAACAATGCCTTATCCACAAATGACGATCTGCTGTCCAAATCATTGGAGAGACTTTCTTCAGGACTGAAGATCAATCACGCCAAGGACAACCCTGCCGGATTGGCAATGTCCAAGCGTATGAATGCTCAGATTGAGGGACTGTCTGTGGCCAATCAGAATGCCAGTGACGGCGTATCCATTATAGAGATTGCAGACGGAGCCATGACAGAGATCAGTGAGATGCTGCAGCGTATCAATGAGCTTTCCGTCAAGGCTGCCAACGGCACTATGACAGAGGATGACCGCGCAACCATACAGGATGAGGTAGCGCAGCTGAAGGAAGAGATCACCCGTATCTCGGATACCACGGAATTCAACGGTCAGAAGCTGCTGAACGGAGAATTTGATCTCAAGGGATACACCGATAAGCAGGAGATTAAAGTAAATTATTGCTCTCCGGATGTACCGGTAAAAGAATATACCATACAGTCTATGAAATTTAAGAAAGATGCAGAGGGAAATTTTGAAGTAGACGGAGATATTAAATTCGGAGACGGATTTAAAGAGGTAGAACCCTTAAAGACGGATATGAAGGATAATCTTCTGACGATCACCGGCACGAACGGCTTTGAAATGCGTCTGGATGTATCGGAAGCAAAAGAGGGAGATTCCTATGATGGCATGAAGATCGATGCTACCGGTATCGGAGCAATGCGTCTGCAGATCGGAGCCAACGAAGGACAGGTACTGGAGGTTAATATTCCCGCGGTTACTTTGCAGAACATGGGAATTGAAGATATTGATGTGAATACACAGGATGGTGCAAAGGATGCTATCTCAAGAGTTGATGGTGCCATCAAATATGTATCCTCCGTCCGCGGCAGACTGGGAGCATTTCAGAACCGTCTGGAGTCTTCCATTAACAGCCTGGATGTTACCAGTGAGAACATGACTGCGGCATATTCCCGTATTATGGATGTGGATATGGCGGAGGAAATGACCTCTTACACTACCTATCAGATTCTGGCACAGGCCGGGACCTCCATGCTGGCCCAGGCAAACGAGAGACCGTCCCAGGTGTTACAGCTGTTGCAGTAATGGATTCCGATGAAGTGAGGATTCAAAATGACAAAAGAATGTAAACAACAATTTACCTTGCGGATCACACAGGCCAATGCCACACAGCTGGTGGTCATTCTCTACGAAATGACATTACAGTATCTTGCAGATGCTGAGCAGGCAGCAGAAGATGCGCAGTTTCTGGAAGCGGTTCGCAGGACCAGGGGATGTATCAATGAACTTTTGAATTCTCTTCACAGAGAATACAGTCCGGCGACAGAGCTTTCCAAGCTGTATCTGTATTGTATCCGCAGACTGGCGGCGTGCGAAGCAAAAGCCGACAGAACGGCGCTGCAGGATATCCGGAAAGTAATAGCACCGCTCTGTGATGCTTACAGACAGATTCAGGATCAGAATCCGTCCGGTCCTGTGATGAATAATTCGCAGACCGTGTATGCGGGACTGACTTACGGAAGAAATCAGTTAACCGAAAACATGGCTGACCAGGGCTCGAATCGGGGAATGCTGGTATAAAGTTTTTTCCTGCCGCACAGGTTGGGAAGCGGCGAGTTCGGTGAGGTGCTGATACCGTTTCTGCAAAGCATTAATTTCATAGATATAACTGTCGATCAGATCACTTTCGATTGCATTATCGAAACCCGCATAGGCGATATCCAGAGCCTGGCGGGTTTTTCTTATGGATTCTTTTAAATCCAACGGTGCGAGATCTTCTTCGATCATTTCTGAATTCGTATTTACCTGACTAAAAAAGATTTTCATGTAAAAATCCATCCTTTCTGCTAACAGTATAGGAAGCAGAAAGGGAAAATATACCTGCCTAACATAAAACTGGAAGACATTTTTGCGAAAAATGGGAATAGATTATAACAAACAGCGGAAAGATCGGGAGGACAACAATGGAGCATCCGGAGAATCTATTGTGGATTATTGGGGCAGCAGTCCTGCTCTTTGCCATAAGTTTTTTGGGAAAAAAGGCGGAGTGGTTTTTAAACCTTGTATTGCGGAGTGTTTTTGGAGTGATCTTTATGTATTTTCTAAATTGGGGGATAGAGACTCTGGGATTTACGGTAGCAGTGGGAATCAATGCAGCTACGGCTCTGACAGTGGGTATTTTGGGCTTTCCGGGAATCCTGGTATTATACGGCCTGGCGGTTTATCATATGCTTTGACAGATGGAAATGTCGTAAAATCAAGCAGTTGCGGGATTTTAGAAGGATGTATGAGAAAGGTAATTGTTAAAATGTACCAAAGATTATTTTTTTACGGAAAAACACTTGTCAGACGAAAAAACAACGTCTATAATCCATCTTACAGCCAATCGCGATGGTTGTATCAAATATCTTATAAGATCTGAAAGAATTCTTTTATGGGATAGAGTCATCCCACATTACCACTTGTAAATCGAAGGAAAGGAGAGTGAGAATGCAACGAATACAGTAATAAAGGGTGTATTATGTTTTCTATTAAGTATTGCCTGCGGATATGATTACAGAAGCCGCAGAATCCCCAACGGCCTGATCCTGAGCTGCCTGATCGCCGGAGCGGCATTCCGATGGTGGGAACAGGGGATTTATGGAATTATGGAATATTTTTGCAATGTTTTACTGACGACAGTGGCATTCTATCTGTTTTTTTATATTGGTGCCATGGGAGCCGGTGACGTGAAGCTCCTGGGTGTCTGTGCAGGATATTTTTCCGGTGAAAAAGTTCTCTGTTTTCTATTTTTCGCGCTGCTATTCGCAGCAGTTTTTGCACTTTGCAAAATGTACCTGGCACGTAATCTGTGGGACAGATTGTGTTATCTGGGTGAATATGTGTGGGATGTTGTCCGCTGTGGACGCTGGAAAGCGTATTTTGCAGAGGAGAGAGCACATCCGGGAAGCGGAATCTGTATGGCCGGTCCCGTGTTTTGCAGTGTGCTGTTATACATAGGAGGAGTTTATTGATGGAACAGAAGGAAGCGGTTATGGTTCTGTTCGACCGTGAAGAAGAGTATGCGAGACTTCTTTCGGAGTTTTTGAGGAGGCAGAAGGAACTGCCATGGGAGATCCATACATACACAAAGATGGAGGAACTGCTGGAACGAGAGAAAAATGGGAAGGTGACAATGCTGGTAGTGGCGGAATCTTCCTGCATGGATACGCTGAGTACATTGGAGCCGGCATGCCAGGCGATTCTTAATGAAAGCGGGACACTTCGTTTTCACCAGTTTCCGAATATCAATAAGTACCAGGAAGCTGACAAGGTGTGGAAGGAATTGCTGGAATTGTATGTGGAGACGGTGGGAACACAATTGCCGTTTTTGTGTGCAGAGTATAAGACAAAATTTATAGGTATCTATTCCCCGGTACATCGATGTCTGCAAAGTTCTTTTGCACTGACGCTGGGCCAATTGCTGTCAGAAAAACATCCCACTTTGTATCTCAATTTTGAACACTATATTGGGATCTCAGAACTCCTTCCGGAGAGACAGAGCAGAGACCTGGCAGATCTGTTGTATTTTCTGACAGGAGATGCGGGAAAATTTTCGTTACGGATGCAGACGGTCATCCAGCACAAAGGCGGTCTGGATTACATTCCCCCGATGCGCAACGGTCAGAACCTGTTGGAAATCCCGCCGGAAGAGTGGAGAAACCTCTTCCAACGGGTCGAAGAACTCGGAAAATATGAATATGTCATACTGGATCTGAGCGAAAGTATACAGGGATTGTTTGAGGTACTGCAGATATGCACCAAAGTATTTACGCTGACCAAAGAAGATAAAATGTCACGAATGAAACTGGATCAATATGAGCAATTGCTTGCTTTGTGCGAAAAAGACACGGTAAAAGGCAAAACCCGTAAACTTGCTTTACCCTTTTTTCAAAAGCTTCCCACAGAAATGGAGCAATTTACCAGAGGAGAATTGGCGGAGTATGTGAGGAAAGAAATAGCAATGCTGGAAAATTAGAACAGGGAGAGAAAAAATGGATTACTTGGAACAGAGAAGAAAGCTTCGACAAATGGTGCAGGAGAGACTGGATTACGGAAGAGACTACACGGATGAAGAGGTAGAGGATACGATTGATGAAGTTCTCATGGAACAGGAAAATCTGGAATTGTGTTCTGTGGAATTACGGAGACGATTGCGTAAGGAATTGTTTGATTCCCTGAGACGGCTGGATATTCTGCAGATTTTTGTGGATGACAGCTCTGTTACGGAGATTATGATCAATGGACTGGATCATATTTTTGTAGAGAGGGACGGACAGCTGCAGGAACTGGATCGGGCTTTCGATTCCATGGAAAAGCTACAGGATGTGATTCAACAGATCGTGGCCGGATGTAACAGAGTGGTAAATGAGGCATCACCAATTGTTGATGCGCGATTAAGCAATGGAGCCCGTGTGAACATTGTGATGAGTCCCATTGCATTGAATGGCCCCATCATTACCATAAGGCGTTTTCCGGATAAACCGATCACCATGCAAAAACTGATCGCGATGGAAACTATATCTCCGGAAGCTGCGGAATTTTTGAAGACACTGGTAAAGGCGGGATATAACATTTTCGTCAGTGGAGGAACCGGTAGCGGGAAGACGACCTTTTTGAATGTATTATCCGGATTCATTCCGCCGGAACAGCGGATCATCACCATCGAAGACAGCGCGGAACTGCAACTTCAGGGAATTCCCAATCTGGTGCGCCTGGAGACACGGAATGGCAATGCGGAAGGATGCAGAGAGATCGGAATCCGGGAACTTATCCGCTCATCTCTGCGGATGCGGCCCGACAGGATCATTGTAGGCGAAGTGAGAGGCGCGGAAGCTATTGATATGCTGCAATGCATGAATACCGGGCATGACGGCAGTATGTCTACGGGGCATGCAAACAGTGCAGCAGATATGTTGTCGAGACTGGAGAATATGGTACTCATGGGAATGGATCTGCCGCTTCCGGCGATCCGCAACCAGATAGCATCCGGCGTGGATATTATTGTGCACCTGGGGAGAATTCGGGATAAAAGCAGAAAGGTGTTGGAAATTACAGAAGTAGTGGGTTGTGAGAACGGCGAAATCCGTCTGAATCCATTGTACTGCTTTGAAGAACTGGGGGAGAGCAGCGAAGGTAATGTAGTTGGTAAATTACAGAAAAAGGGAGGCTTGCTTCATGAAGGGAAACTTAAAGCGGCCGGACTTTCGTGAATTGATGAATCCTTTGCTGCGCACAACAGCCGGAATTCTCTTTTTTTCCTGGTTCTTCTATCGTTCGGTGTTTGCTGTCATTCTCTTTATTTTCCCGGGAATCCTTTATTTCCGGAAGTGTGTCAGAGAACAGAGGGAGAAAAAACGATGGGAACTGACCGTGCAGTTCAAGGAATGTCTTTTGGCAGTTGCCAATTCGCTCAGAACCGGATACGCCGTGGAAAATGCTTTCTTGGAGAGCAGAGAAGATATTCGTCTGCTTTTTGGCGAACGATCCGTAATGTATGGTGAACTGGAACTGATCCGCAGAGGAATGATCGTAAATATCACATTGGAGGAACTGATAGGAGATCTGGCAGAACGCAGCGGATGTGAGGAGATTCAGCAGTTTTCGACGATACTCTCCGTGGCGAAAAGGGGAGGAGGCAATGTATCGCAGATCATACGAAATACTGCAGAATTGATCAGCGATAAAGTGGAGACGACACAGGAGATGATGACATTGCTGCAGGGGAGACGCCTGGAACAGAGAGTGATGGAAGTGATGCCTTTTGCAATCTCATTCTATATAGGTGTCACATATCCGGGTTATTTTGTATCGCTGTATCATAACATAACCGGATATATCATAATGACAGTATGCCTTGCAATCTATTTGTGCGCCTATATCGTAGGAGAGAAGATCATGGAACGGATTGGTGAAAGTCTCTAAAGGGAGAATACTATGGAACGAAAAAAGGGTGTAGTGGAGATCTGCTATCAGGTAGTGCTCATAATATACAAGAAAATGCACCTGTGGAAAATACCGGTTCCGGGAAGAGACAGGGTAAAGACAGATCTGAGCCGTTTATATCCCGGAGAAAATCAGGAGGAGCGCATTACAGAGTATTATGTAAGGAAGTTAACAATGTCCCTCATGATATTTTTCGCGGGAATTCTTCTGATATTGTTTGTTGTACTTGGAAAAAGTGAAGGAAATTCTATAAAAAACGGTTGGATGAAGAGGACAGATTCCGGAAGCGGAAGCAAGGACTATGTTATTATCGGAAAAGTAGAGGATGGAAGTCAATATTCCTTTGCGCTTACAGTACAACCCAGAAAATACCGTCAGGAGGAATTGCAAAAATTGTTTGATGCTTTCCGGGAGGAGCTGCCGGGCCTGATCTGCGGAGGCAATGAATCATTGGACTGTGTCAGGGAAGATCTGCAATTGCAGGAGGAATATGATGATTACCCTTTTACGGTTACATGGAAGAGCGACTGCATGGATGTTATCAGTCCGGAGGGGAAAGTATATCCTCAGGAGCAGGACAGCACGGTGCGCTTGAAAGCGGAACTTGCTTACGACGAATACCAATGGGAGACAGAAACGTCGGTTACTGTAAAAAATCAGAGTGATGCAATCGACAAAAGTGAAAAAGCTGTTCTGGAAATAATGCTGGAAAATGCACAGACATCAGATCCGGAGCAGGAAGCTTTTATGCTGCCTGAGTCAATTGACGGTAAAAAGGTATCGTGGAGACAGAGAAATCTGACGGAGCTTCAATTACTGTTGGGAACGTTAGTGACGATTGTGGCAGTCTTCTTTTTTAAAGATCGGGATATTCATGAGCTTGTAGAGAAAAAGAAGCAGGAAGAAAAAAGGAAGTACCCGGAAATACTGCAAAAAATAACATTATATCTGGAAGCTGGACTGACGGTACGGGCAGCAGTGAATAAGATAGCGGAAGATTATGAACAGACACGGAAGAAAGGAGCAAAGGAACAGGCAGCATACGAAGAATTATTGATTGCAGTCCGTGAGATCCGTATGGGTGTGTCGGAGGGCGCAGCATATGAAAAATTTGGAAAAAGGACAGGAGTTCGGGAATATATCCGATTGAGTACTTTCCTTACGCAAAATGTAAAAAAGGGAAGCACCATGCTTTTACAGCAATTGCACGAAGAGGCAAAAGAGGCAGAAGAAATGAGAATGCGTAATGCCAGAAAATTATGTGAGGAGGCATCTACAAAATTACTGTTACCAATGATAATGCTACTCTTGGTTGTTATGATTTTAATTATGTTTCCCGCGTTTTCCAATGTGGGAGTTTAGAAAAGGAGAAAAATATGAATCATTTAAAAACGTTTCGACAATTTATAAAAGAAGAGGATGGAATGGGAACTGTAGAGGTGATTCTGATCATCGTGGAAAAATAGGCACCATAAGATATACTGTGTTTTATGAGGAAAATTATAGAACTGTGTAGAAAATGAGAATGGACTGGCGGTTTCAGATGAAACCATCAGTCCTAATTTTATAAAAATATATAACACTATTTTTGGGAACGTAAGATTTCCTTGAGATTTTCAGCCATTTTTAAGATGGCTTTTGATTCGCTTACGGAACAATCTGCTAATAGGCGGCTTAATTCTGCCGAGGAATATTCCATAGTCTGCGGAATATCCGCCATGATAAGCCAGTCAGCTGATATCTGCAACACTTCCACAATCCGTGTGAATATATCAAGGGAAAGATTGGTTTTTCCATTTTCAATGTCGCTTAGATATGGAGTGGATACATTGATAAGTTCAGCAAATTGCATCTGGCTTAAATGTTTTTCCTGGCGAGCCGATTTTATACGTTTACCTATTTCATCACGATTATACATAAATACCTCTTTGTAATAGTCTATGATTTATGGTATCGTGTATAGAATAAGAATAAAATAAACTATAGAATATGTATTATCCTATAGACGATATTTTGGAGAGAAAATTTTTAAGGAGGTAGCTTAATGTTAGTTAACAGAGAGACATTTCAAAAATATTAGGGAGAAAATATTCCGAAATTTATCTTTGAGTGCCTTTTAATTAGACTATGTTGTAAAAGCATGGTGGCTTGGAGATGGGGGCAACGATATTGGAGTTGGTAAAAAAGACAGGAGTATAGATTTAAAAAATAACAGAATTGGAGGAAACACAGATGAAGACGAAAGAAGAAGCACTCTGCACAATGAAAGGAATTGAAGCACTTTTAATAGCACTTTCCCAATATACGGAAAAGATGGAGTGTGATCCAGAGGCTCTTTTTGTATTATCGAAATCTCTGACAGAATGCAGGGAATATTTTGAAGAAAATTAGTTATGTAAGAGAGTCCCTATTTTCATAAGATGGGACACAAGTAAAAGAATAGGTAGTTAAGGCACAAAGAGAAGGATTTTTTATAAGCAGTATTGAATTTATTAAGAGAATAATTGGAAAGGTAGAGGGATCATACATGGAGAAAAAGTACTCAAAAAAGGAACATGATAAGTGCCAGAGGGTTGCTGACGCATTTAGTGAATTGTATGAAATGTATGGAGATATGTGCGTGGTGGATGCAGGGAAATTTGGATTTGCGTTTTTGAAGTGGTATGGCGGAGAATCCTTTGATGGAAATAGTGTTTATCAGGACAGTAAGGAATTGTTTGATGATCTGTGGCAGATGTGGTTAGATTATAAAATTCTTGATTCTGTAGCGGGGACAGAGAGAGAAGATATTGATTATAAGAAATTATATGAAGAACTCAGCGCTGAGACCAGAAAAGAGTATGACGAAAAAAGACAGCAGTTTTTAAGGCTTTCCGGGCTATGTGATTAAAGGAAGTAAGCAAAGGACATACTTCAAAGGTTTATAAGGAGAAAACCTGTCTTGCCATAAAAATACAAAGAATGCCACAGATAAGATGTTTGTATCTTTGTTTTGGAAGCTATTCTGTGATATAACTAATGTAGACCTCGGTAAAAGAATTTTCTTTACCAATTATTCCCTTGGATATAGAGAAGGACTAGAGACTGGGGAATATAGAACATAGGTGGCAGTGAGAAAATGCTGAAACTATGGAGAAAAACGAATGTGTGAGGGGGAACGAGGATGCAGGTTATTGTGTGTGTGGATGATGGCATGGGAATACTTTTCAACCACCGAAGACAGAGTAGAGACAGGGTACTGATACAAAGGATACTGGAAATCACAAAAGGAAAGCAGATTTTTATGAATACCTACTCTGCAGAATTGTTTGAAGGAAATGAAAACATCTGCATAGATGATGACTTCCTTAAGAATGCAGGGGATGATGATATCTGTTTTGTGGAAAATGAGACACTTTCCAAGTACATAGAAAAGATTAATAAAATCATTGTTTATAAGTGGAACAGAAAATATCCGGCGGATCTTTATTTTGATATTCCACTTGCAGAAAATGGATGGCATCTGATGGAGAGTTATGAGCTTCAAGGATACAGCCATGAAAAAATTACAGAGGAGGTCTACGAAAGATGAATAAGGTTCTAAGCGTAGCAAAAACAGTATTGGCATGGGTATTCGTGGTATTTTGTCTGCTTATGGCAATCGGATGTGGATCCGCTTCTGGAAGCACTCTTTTTCTAATAACGGCAGTTCTTTCCGTACCACTTAAGATTATAAGAAATCTGTGGGATACGGCGCTGGGAATAAAAGAAATACCGGATTTGCCCGAGGAGACTTCGGCAAAATGGTACCAGGTGAAAAAGAAAAAAGAGCAGAAAGCACATAATAATGCTGTAGAAGATCAGAAAAAAAGAAGGTTTTTTAAGCCCCTTATAATTACGGTAGCATTCATCGTCTCCTTTGCAGTAGCAATGGAAAATTCTGAGACTGTAAGTACTGCAGACTCTGTAAAAGAAAGTACGGAAGTAGCATCTATAGAGGTTACAGAAGAGGTACAGGAAACAGTAGTTCCTACAGAAACACCATCGCCTACACAGACACCTAAACCCACGGCAACTCCAACAGTTGCACCGACAGTAACACCAGAGCCTACAAAAACACCGGAGCCTTCGCCGGAAGTTGTGGCAAAGGCATCAGAAGAATTCAGTCTTTCAAATGTGGCAGTATATTCTGGAAGTCCTTATGTAGAAATCAATCAGAATGTGCCGTATTTTGCAGACAGTGAATTATCAAAGACATCGTATGAATACTATTCGGATTTGGATTCCTTGGGAAGATGTGGGGTATGCGTTGCCAGTGTCGGACAGGATATTATGCCTACAGAAAAACGTGGGGATATTGGATCTGTAAAACCTACCGGATGGCATACTGTAAAGTATGCAGGTGTCGTAGATGGAAATTATCTGTATAACAGATGCCACCTGATTGGCTATCAGCTGACCGGAGAAAATGCAAATAACAAGAATTTAATTACTGGTACCAGATATCTGAATGTAGAAGGGATGCTTCCTTTTGAAAATATGGTTGCCGATTATGTAAAAGAAACCGGAAATCATGTAATGTACCGTGTAACTCCGGTATTTGACGGCAATAATCTTTTGGCAAGTGGCGTACTCATGGAAGCAAAATCTGTGGAAGATAACGGAGCAGGGATTCTCTTTAACGTATTTTGCTATAATGTGCAGCCGGGAGTAACCATAGATTATGCAACTGGTGACAGTGCCTTAGATGGAAGTGTGTCAGTAAAGGAACAGAGCACACCGAAGCCGGAGGTTACGCAGGCACCGGTCGTTACAACACCTACGCCCCAGCCGGAACAGCAGCCCCCTTCTGCAACAGGATCTTATGTCGTAAATGCAAAGAATGGAAAGATTCATATTGTTGGAGCCTGTCCTGCAACAGGAACCGGTGACAATGCCATGACAGAGCCGGTATATTTTAATACCTATGAAGAAGCAGAAAGTTATTCCATTTCCATAGCACCCAACCAAAGCAAGCGTAAGTGTGGTAACTGCTATCGGTAGAACTAAATCAGAAAAGAGTGGTAAATAAATGAATTTTGAAGATGCAACCTATCAGGCAATGCTTTGTGCAGATAAGAATGGATATACTGGCCGGGAAGTAAAAATATACGAACTGGATGACGAGTGGATTTATTTGATTTTTTCTTCTGAGGAAATTACGAAAGAGTGTCCCAGAATATCCATAAACATGGAGAGTGGTGAAATTACACATGGCATTATAAGTACTCCGAAACTGGACAGGCTAAAAGGATTTCTTAAGGGAAATATGCGAAGGTTTATGTAGGATGGAAGATGCAAAAGAAATCACGAAGATCATTATAAAAGGTTCTTCCGGGTATTGCGCTTATAGTGAAGCATATAAGGACAGGCTTACCATTGAAAAGGGAAAAATCAGTTATGAGTATCTTCCAGAAGATGAGACCAAGATAAATCCTGTCCGCAAATGGAAATATACAACCAACAGTCCCTTGTATCAGACACTATATGAGAGGATAATCAAGATGCTGTCGGAGTACCTTTGCAAGGATCCCATGGAATTGGTTATGGACATCGGCGGTATAGAGATTACGGTTATCTATTCCGATAACACACGTTATAGGCAGGAGTATATGGTAACTGGTGAGTATTTTAGAGATTTATTTGTAGAAATCAGGCACATGATTCCTGAGATAGAATATATGCCTGCGGCATTACTATTAACAGAAGACTTTCATGAGGAACAGGAGGAATAGGACATGGCAATCAATTTTAATCAGAACAGTGCATTTAATTTAAAGCCGATCAATAAGGAGTCGGTAAGAGGTGAAGTCATGGGACTTTTGGTGAATGGGGAGGAAATCGCCTACGCATTCCAGACGGTAAGAGATCAGCTGATATTCACCAACAAAAGAATTATTGCGGTAGATGTACAGGGAATCACCGGAAAGCGCAAGTCTTTTACGACCATGCCATATTCCAGAATCCAGTATTTTACAATCCAGACACCGGGATTTATGGAAGCATTCCCTGATTCGGAACTATTTCTTATGTTTTCCAGTGGATTTACGGCAACCTTTGAATTTAAGGAAAAAGTGGATGTTGGAATACTGGGACGGCTGATATCGCAGTATATTTTGTAATCATTAAGAGCAATCGGTGGATAAGAAAGATATGGCAGACAGGATGGTACAAATACAGAAACGATGCATCATAAAGAAACCACATTTTGAAAAGGCACTGCAGAGCCTTCGGGCTGTCTGCAATGTGGGAGAGATGCCCGTAGAAGATCTGCCAGGGAAGCATTTTTCTTTTGTAGAGCCGGAAGAAATCATGCAGGCAAAAAACTTTGAGCAGGCACTGTCTGCGATCCGCTTTTCTCCTGTATCTGATGCAGAAGGAAATATTTGTGAACTGCATTTTACCGGAGAAAAGCAGGGAGACGAACATATCTTTTTAAAAGCGCAGGCACCTTTTGTGGAAAAGGGATCCTGTCTGTCGTTTGTACTGGAGGAAGGCATCCTTGTGGAATGGACGTTTGATGGGAATGACGTTATCTATAGTGAGAGGGAAGAGGAATGAGTGATTTTAGAGAACAGAGTAATAAAGACCTTGATCTTGGCGCAAAGGCATATCAGGCCGGAGACTATGAAACCGCTATAAGGTATTATGAAAAATCTGCAGATGCAGGAAATGTTATTGCCCTCAGTAATCTGGGATATTGCTATTATTATGGCAGAAGTATTCCGGTGGATAAGACGAAAGCAAAGGAATGCTGGGATAAGGCAGCCATTTTTGGAGATATTGCAGCTATCTATAAGCTGGGGGATATGTATAGAAACGGAGATCTTTTAAAGAACCTGGACTATTCTCATGCGCTGTACTTACGTGCATTTGAACTGGCACTGGAAGCGGAAGATATTTATACCAGCCCGGATGCCTATTTGCGGATGCTTAAATATTACCCGGAAGACATTGAGGAATACGCAGATATCAGGGATATTGCAGAAAGCTGTGTTGCAATGATTGAGACCCGTATTGCGAAGGGAGATCAGTATTCGGATAAGGTTCTAAGGGAAGCAAGAGAAATTTTGGATAAACTGGATTAATACCGGGCAGGTGTACCTATGCGAAAGATAACGATTGAGTGGCCATATCCCATAGAAATCGAGGACATTCTTTATGATGAAAGAATGTCAGATATCGGGATATACTATATCACAAGAAGATTTGGAAATCACATATCCGACCTGTATATTGGGAAGACCGTATATAGTTATGGAAGCAGACTGGAGAGTCATTACTGGTACTGACTTGATAAATACAGGGGAAAGAAGTACGTGAGACTCGGAACCATTGTAAAACCAAAGAATATCAGTGAGGATGACTTAAAACAGCTGATTGGCGATGCAGAAGCAACCCTGATTTATTGCCTTGGGGATTAGCTTCTTCAAAACAAAATGTGTACTATATCGTGTAATCCATCGCAGCGCCTTATGATAACGAACATTGGAAGAAGAGGAAACATTCCTGAGCAAGTATTTATTACGGATGAAGACTGGATTGTGTAAGGAGACATATGAAAGAACGGGATATAAGAGCAGTAGAGAGTATGGTAAGATGCGGAATAGACCTTGAGGGTTTGTGCGCAGTATTTACAACATTTCCAAGGGAAGAAGTAATTGGAATCTATCATAGACTTCATGAGGAAAGTGGTGGAGAAGAAGTAGCGCAGGGAATCAAAATGAATTGCTCGTAAAACTGGAGGAAGTAAGATGTGCGGTCGTTACTACGTGGATGACAATACAGCAGAAGAAATCGAAAAGGTAATACGACTTGTGGATGCAAAAGCAAACGGAAAGCTGCCAGTGGTGGAACATATCCATAGAGGTGATGTCCGCCCGTCTGAGATTGCACCTGTACTGCTTAAAAAAGGAACTATACTTACCATCTGTAATGAGCGCTGGGGTTTCCCGGGAAAAGAGGGAAAAACACTTGTTATAAATGCAAGAAGCGAAACCGTTAATGAAAAATCTATGTTTTCTGATAGTGTGGCGCATAGGAGAATTGCCATACCGGCAGCCGGATTTTATGAGTGGAATAAGGATAAAAAGAAATATACTTTTCAAAGAAAAGATAAGAAACTTTTATGGATGGCAGGATTTTACAACCGGTTTGGGGAGGAAGATCGCTTTGTGATTCTTACCACCGGAGCAAATACATCAATGGAACCGGTGCATGACAGGATGCCCTTAATTCTGGAAGAGGATGAACTAATCCCTTGGATCATGGAGGATGGGAGTTGTGGGAAGATCCTTAAGAGAACTCCCTGCCAACTAAACCGAAGCACAGAGTATGAGCAGTTAAGCCTGTTCTAAATAGAACATATTGGAGAAGAACATTTCATGAAGTATAGGATAGAGAAGAATTGTACGTCCCAGAGAGAGTACGAGGTAAATGAGAAGGAAGAACTATTTTTTGATAGACTATACAATTCCCTGCCGGAAGGAGACAGACTGTTTATTCACCTGTATCGTATGAGTAATGGGACATTGTCTGTGTATTATAAAACGTATCCCATAGGAAAGATCAAATTGCAGGGAAGAGTATTTTCCATGCAGATTTTAAAGGGCCTCAGTTCCGTGAAAAACATAGACGGATCATTAGAAGATTTTCTGGAACACATTCCAGACTGGTGTAAGTATATCAGGCTGCATTGCAAATAGTGGGAGCAAAGAAGGAGCGGTGTAAGACGGCTCTTTTCTTATCGGGCGATAAGGAAATTTGTCAATAATTACATCTTGAATACCAAACGTGCGTTTGCTATAATGTACAGACAGGAGTCGAACATACGTTTGAAAAACATTATATTTCATGTAGATGTGAATTCCGCATTTTTGTCCTGGGAGGCGACCTACAGGCTGCATCATAAGGGCGGTACATTGGATATACGAACGGTTCCTTCCGCTGTAGGTGGAGATATGAGTATGCGCCACGGGATCATTCTTGCAAAATCAATTCCGGCAAAGAAATACCGTATCACCACAGGGGAAACCATACTGGAAGCAAAGAGGAAATGCCCGAATCTTTTACTGGTACCGCCGAATTACGGTATGTATGAGCAGTGTTCCAAGGCTTTCATGGAGATTTTAAAAGAATATTCCGACAATGTGGAACAATATAGCATTGATGAAGCCTTTGTGGATATGTCAGAAACATGCCACCTATTTGGCAGTCCTGTAGAAACGGCAAATCAGATAAAGGACAGAGTGCGTAACGAACTAGGATTTACCGTAAATATAGGGATATCGTCAAACAAACTGCTTGCAAAAATGGCTTCTGATTTTGAAAAGCCGGATAAGGTGCATACGCTGTACCCGGAGGAGATGGAAGAAAAGATGTGGTCTCTTCCGGTATCGGATCTGTTTTTTGTGGGAAGAGCAACAACAAAGAAATTACTTAACCTTGGGATAATGACGATAGGGGAACTGGCAAAGACGGATCCGGTGTGGCTCAAAACAGTGCTTAAGAAGCAGGGGGAAATCGTCTGGAACTTTGCCAATGGCATAGATTTTTCACCGGTCGTGTCTGTGGCACCGCCTAATAAAGGATATGGTAACAGCACAACGACACCTTATGATGTAGTGGATGAAGAAACCGCAAGGAAGGTGTTACTTGCGCTTTCGGAAACGGTTGGATCGAGACTAAGAAAAGATCATGTGGAGATTGAACTTGTATCAGTGGGAATTAGGTATTCTGATCTGTCATATGTTTCCCATCAGAAAAGACTTAAGACATCCACAGATCTTACGATGGAAATATATGATGCAGCCTGTGAATTGTTTGTGGCATTGTGGAATGGATATCCGATCAGACATTTAGGGGTGCATACAGGTAAGGTGCAGGACTGTGATTTTTCAAGGCAACTGGTACTTTTTGATGATACTGATTATGAAAAATTGTCCAAGGTAGATGACACGATAGATGTTATCCGAAAAAGATTTGGAAATGATGCAGTAAAAAGAGCAGTTTTTGTGAATCAGCCGATAGACCATATGTCCGGGGGGATATCAAGAGAGAAGAGAAGCGTAGATTACAGTAAAATTGTCGTAGATTAGATGGAGGCAGCATATGGCATTTGGAATAGGCATAAATAATGAAAACCAAGATGCCGGTATGATACGGGGATCACAGCAGGATATTGCCTGTGAGTGCTGGTTTACACAAAAAGGAAAAATTATTCCACTAATGATAAAGGTGCAGGATGAAGATGGAGAAATCCGTTGCATCAAACAGATCGAAGTTCATTCGCAGGAAGCAAAGATGTATGCCGGGATCCCATCGGTAGAGTTTGACTGTACCATCGTGATTATGAAGCAAAAGATCCCGGTAAAACTTTTGTATTTTCAGACAGAAAACAGATGGGCATTAAATTACAGATAAGTAAAACTTAGTCCCTTTTCGGAATTGTGTTCCCACCCCACCTCTTTGTATAAATATAAATTGCATGAATAGCATAAACAGCATACCCAATATTTTTAGGAAGTGTCCAGCTCTGGATGCTTCCTATTTTTGTGATACAGAAAGCTTGGTTTTCTCTTGTGCCTATAAATATTTTTACGTGTCTGCATCAAGAGGTTGTGGTTTTAAGGTAATGAGTACAAGCATTAATCAACGTCTATGAAGCTGTTTTTCAAACACTAAGATATAGAAAGTATAATTTATTTTTGAAAGGAATTTTTTATGGAAAGTAAATCACGGACATTAGTTTGTACATAGTATTTTTTATCAACATGTGTTAGACTACTGTTATACAAATTTGAATTTTACGGAGATTTATATAATGGAATACATTAAAGTTACGAACGAAAATATTGAAAAAGAGCACATCTGCTGTGCGATTTCTAATAACAATGATATTCAAGTGTCTTCAAAAAAGGCGTGGTTGTCAGAACGGTTTGAAGATGGTTTGGTTTTTCTGAAAAGTACAGAAAGAGGAAAATGTTTTATTGAATATATCCCTGCGGAAAACGCATGGAATCCGATTTTATCAGATGGTTATATGTATATCGATTGTTTGTGGGTAGCAGGTTCATTTAAAGGTCATGGCTATTCAACTGATTTATTAGATGCTTGTATTGAGGACAGCAAAGACAAAGGAAAAAAGGGATTATGTATATTGGCATCAGCAAAGAAAAAGCCATTTTTAGCAGACCCTAAATTTTTGAAGTACAAAGGATTTAGAGTTTGCGATGAAGCAGATAATGGTATTCAGTTATGGTATTATCCATTTGATGAAAATGTGGAGTTGCCAAAGTTTAAGGAATGTGCAAAACAGCCTTATATAGAAGAAAAAGGATATGTTTTATATTACACCAGTCAATGCCCGTTTAATGCAAAATATGTTCCTGTAATTGAAGATATTGCAAAAGAAAAATCTGTACAGTTTAAAGCAATTCATTTGCAGAGTAAAGAGGAAGCACAGAACGCTCCGACACCAATAACAACATATGCATTGTTTTTAGACGGTGACTATATCACAAATGAGCAGATGAATGACAAGAGGTTTTTGAAATTATTGGAGAAGCAAAGTTTCAATAATACGGAGCGATGAATTTGAGTATAGCAACAGCGAGTTGCTTTGCAGTTCGATATGTCGAGTATATAATAGTTGTGGAGGTGAAAGTAATCATGGAAACAAAGAGTATTATATTAGAGTTGAGAGATAAAGCAGGCTTATCACAGGATGAGCTTGCAGAAAAAGTATATGTTACTCGTCAAGCTGTATCACGCTGGGAGAATGGAGAAACGACACCAAACACAGAAACCTTGAAGTTATTATCAAAACTGTTTGATGTTTCAATCAATACACTTTTAGGTTCTCCACGAAAGCTGATTTGTCAATGTTGTGGAATGCCTTTGGAGGATTCTACCATTAGTAAAGAAATAGATGGTATTTTTAATGAAGAATACTGCAAGTGGTGCTATGTCGATGGAAAGTTTACATATAGTAGCATGGATGATTTGATTAACTTCTGTGCCGAACATATGTCAAATGAAAATTGGACTTCTGAGCAGGTACGAGTATATATGAAAGAAATGTTACCACAGCTAAACTATTGGAAACAATCAAACAAGTAAGGTGCAAATTTCAGGTTTCTGTTGCAATCAGAATCACTGATTTTTGCAAATTTCGCCTAAACGGTGTGAGCCTTTTGCTTCAACCGGTGTAGGCATATTGGTTTAACGGTGTACTGTTTCGGACACCGGTGTGTATATTGATTTTTATGATATATTCTTTCTTGTAGTAAAAATACAGGAAAGGAGCATACCATTATGCAAAACTACACTACAATTATTGGAATCATCGATATGCGTCAGCGTGGCATATCATTTGATGATTGCCGAAGCCGATACGGCGTCGGTTGTAGCACTATCACACTTATCATGAACCGCTTTGCGGAGTCTGGTAAACAGTGCTTCGCACTGAAAAAATATATGCAAAACAAACCTTATGAATTGTTAGAGGTTTGCTGAGCAGACACTATATAAAGAAAAGCAAAAGAACGTTTTGAAATACTATGGGTTTTGTTAAGGTATTTCGAAACGTTCTTTTTATTGTTGGGATCAAAAAAAGTAATTTTTATAATAAAATAGTTGACAAAAAGTTAGATATAGCTTATTATGTAACCAGAAAAACAAACAAAAAATAAGAAAATGAAAAAATAAGGGGATACGACAGGTAAACAGCAAACAAATTATTTGATTGATGGCACTTTTTCTTTTACTTTTTCAGCTGAATATGGTAGAATAAGGAAAGCGGTTTGGATTACTGCAAATAAAAAATCAGGAGAAGTCGCACAATGAATTATATGGAAGAACATAAGGAATTTTTTGAAAAACTGCTTACCATGCTTGAAGAACAATATGGTCCCGATAATGAGATCGTATTGCACGATTTGACAAAACCCTATGACAATACTATTATCGATATCCGCAATGGTCATGTTACGAATCGAAAAATCGGAGACTGCGGCAGTAATTTGGGCCTTGAAGTTTTAAAGGGAACGGTAAAAGACGGAGATCAGTATAATTATATTACTTATCTGTCTTCTTCCAGAATTATACGTTCCTCATCCATGTATATGAAAAATCCAGAAGGAGAAGTGGTGGGCTGTCTATGCATCAATACGGATATTACAGAAACAGTCCGTCTGGAAAATCTTTTGAAAAATTATAATAAGTATAGCCTGGAAGAGGGACAGCCTAAAGATAAAGAACAGACAAAGGAAGTATTCGTAAACAATGTCCATGATTTGCTGGAGCATCTGATAGCAGAAGCTTTAGCTGCTATAGGAAAAACAGTAGAGACCATGAATAAGGAAGATAAAATGGAATTTTTATCTATTTTGGATAAGAAAGGTGCTTTTCTGATTGCAAAATCCAGTGAAAAAATTTGTGGGTATCTTGGAATTTCCAAATTTACTTTATACAAATATTTGGACGCTATCCGTACCGAGGAAAAATAATAAAAGGCAGTGAGGAGATGGGTGAATGGAAGAAAAGATGGATCTGTTACTGAAAAACGGACTGGTAGTAACGGAAAATGAATGCAAGAGAGTGGATATTGCAGTAAAAAACGGGAAAATTGCAGGACTTTTGGAAAGGGGGAGTAAGACCTGCTGTTCGGAAAAAGAAATAGATTGTCAAGGAAAGGTGATTTTGCCGGGAGCCATTGATACCCATTCCCATTTTTTTGAGCCGGGAGAACCATCCAAATACCGGGATGATTTTTATACGGCAACTATGGCTGCGGCTGCCGGCGGCTATACTACCTGTATTGAAATGCCCCAAAGTATTCCGCCAGTAGTGAACAAAGAAGCATTTCTTCTGAAGAAGAAGCTAGCAACTGAAAAAGCGGTGGTAGATTTTGCGTTATGGGGAGGACTGGTTCCTTCCTCTCTGGATAAGATCAAGGAACTGAAGGAAGAAGGTTGTGTTGCTTTTAAGGCTTTTACTTCGGATGCAGGACCCGATTATGAAATGTGCAGTGATTATGACCTTCTGGAAGGCATGAAGATTGTAAAAGCGGTGGGCGGACTAGTGGGAATTCATGCGGAAAATGATTCTATCTGCCGAAAAATGACAGAATATTATCGTGGGATGAAAACAATATGTCCGGAATATCATGAGGCTTCCAGACCTTGGTATGCAGAACTGGAGGCGGTTTCTAGATGTATTTTATGGAGCCGTATTACAGAATGTCCGGTTATGATTTGTCATTTATCCATTCCGGAAGGCGCCGAACAGATTAAAAAGGAAAAAGAGGCAGGAAATAAGTTTATTTTTGCAGAGACCTGTGCTCATTATTTGCTTTTTGATACAGATACTCTAAAAAAATACGGAGCTTTTGCAAGATGCAATCCGCCTCTTCGGTCTCCGGAAAGACGAGAAAAGCTTTGGGAATATGTTCTTAACGGAACAATTGAAGTGATTGGTTCGGATCATGCAGCATATACCCATGAAGAAAAGCAGGCGGCTGAAAATATTTTTGACGCTCCCTGTGGTTTTCCCGGACTTCAGACCATTTTACCGGGGCTGCTGACGGAAGGGGTTATAAAACGGGGGATGAGTCTGGTAGATTTTGCCCGTCTGACTTCCACCAATGCAGCGAAGCGTTTTGGACTGTATCCGAAAAAGGGACACATAGCTGTAGGGGCGGATGCCGATTTTGCTATAATCAGTTTGAACCATCCATGGAAGTATGATCATACAAAAAGTTTTTCAAAGGGCAAATCCAATGGATATCCCCAGGAAAATATGTCCTTTGAGGCAAAAGTGGAAAAAACGATGGTAAGAGGGGAGGTTGTGTATCAGTCAGAAAAAATTGTAAAACCAAAAGGCTATGGGCAGTGGCTCTGCTGATTGGAAACGGACAGAAAAACTATTATTAGGAGGAAAATTATGAAAAAAAGAAGAATGGTAGCGCTTTTTTTGACGCTCGTTATGGTAGCATCTTTAATGATTGGTTGCCAGAAGGTGAATGAAGTAGAACAGACAGAGCCGTCTGAGATTTCCCAAGGTGAAGAAGAAAATCAGAATGAAACGGGGAAAAAGGTTGCGTTTGTCACGGCTCAGCGCTTGGGAGATGAAGGGCCGGTAGATATGGTCTATCGGGGAGTAGAGGCAGCCTGTGAAGAGGCGGGACTACAGGTTCATGTGGTAGAAGCCAAAAAGGGAGAATACGAGGAAAGTATGCAGGCTATGATTGCGGAAGGCTATGATCTGATAGTTGCAGTGTTTCCCGAACTGTTAGATTCCGTAAAAAATGTAGCTGCTCAAAATCCGGATGTTGATTTTATTCATGCGATTACCGTAACAGCAGGGGATAACATTCAAGGAATTTGTTGCTATGAGCAGCAGTCCTCTTATGTAATGGGCTGTCTGGCAGCGCTGATGACAAAAACAAATAAGATTGCTTATGTGGGAGGCGTAGATAATCCGGATATTCATCGCTATCTGGATGGTTATGAAGAGGGTGCAAAATCGATCAATCCCGATATTGAAATCCAAACCAGCTGGGTAGGAAGCTTTGAAGATCCTGCCACGGCCAAAGAACTTGCTTTGGTTCACTATCAAAATGGCTGTGATGTTTTGTGGGGTTCTGGTGGCAAGAGTGCTCTTGGACTTTATGAAGCGGCCAAGGAAATGGGAGAAGGATATTATATTATGGGCTGTACAGACGACAATAATGATCGGCTTCCTGGACAGGTTCTGGCTTCCCATGTAGAATATTATGACGAATCTGCAAAACAGGCAATTTTGAACTGGAACGAAGGGAAATTTGAACCAGGACTTACCCTGATGTCTATGGAAAACGGATATGCCATATGCAAGCTAGCAGATGACAGTCAGTGTGAAATTCCTCAAGAGGTTCGGGATCAAATTGAAGAAATCAGTCAGAAAATTATAGATGGTGAAATAGTAGTGGAATGTATGCCTACCTATGAGGAAATTTTGTCTACCATTGAATAGCAGATTTTGGCTTCCGGGAAAATCCCGGAAGCTTTCATAAAAAAGAAACGGAAGGGAAAAGGATGGAAGAGGCAGTATTACTGAAAGACATTGTAAAAATATTTCCCGGTACAGTGGCTAATGATCATGTGACGGTTTCAATCCGCAAAAATTCCATCCATGGAATTATAGGAGAAAACGGAGCAGGGAAAACCACTTTGATGAAACAGCTGTATGGAATGTATCAGCCTGACGGGGGAGAAATTTTTCTAAAGGGAGAACGGGTAGTGTTCCATTCTCCTAAGGCAGCTATAGAGCATCGGATTGGTATGGTTCATCAGCATTTTACATTGGTACCTTCCATGACGGTAGTAGAAAATATTATTTTGGGAAGACCGCCTGGAAGAGGTGGTCTGATTGATGGAAAAGTTGCCAGAAAAGAAGTGGAACAGCTATGTGAAAAATATCATTTTGAAATGGATCTGGATGGGATAACAGGAGATCTTCCTGTGGGAATTAAACAAAGAATTGAAATACTAAAGGCTCTGTATTTGGGGGCGGATATTCTCATCATGGATGAACCTACGGCAGTGCTGACTCCACAGGAAATAGAAGGGCTTTTTCAGACTATGAGAGAACTGAGGGACAGCGGTGCCAGTATTATTTTAATTACTCACAAGCTGTCAGAAGTTATGGCGATTACAGATGAGGTTACTGTTTTACGAGATGGGAAGGTGACAGGCCATGTCAGGACTTTGGACACTAATGAGCAGGACCTGGCCCGTATGATGGTAGGAAGAGGTGTTCTTCTAAAAGTGGAAAAGGAAGAATGCTGTCCCGGGAAAAAAGCACTTTCGGTAGAACATCTGAAGTGTAAAAATGAAGAAGGCGTTTTGGTTGTGGATGATGTGTCTTTTTCTCTTCATTATGGTGAAATTGTAGGAATAGCCGGTGTACAGGGAAACGGACAGACAGAACTGGTAGATATCATTTCAGGAATGAATACGGAGTATAAGGGGAGGATCCTTTTGGGGGATCAAAGTGTTATGGAAAAAACTTCTCCTTTACAGAGAAGAAGAATGGGCTTGGGACATATACCGGAAGATCGCCAAATCGCAGGCTCAGCGCCGGAAGCATCCATTGAAGATAACTTTGCAATGACGACATACCGAAAACCGGATATAAACCATTTCGGCTTTATTTCCAGGAAAAAAATCCGGGAACAAATGGACAAATGTATTGATCTTTTTAAGATCAAAATTCCTGGAGGAAAGGCAAAGGGCTCATCGCTATCAGGAGGGAATATGCAGAAACTGATTTTTTCCAGAGAATATAATTTGGATCCTTCTGTTTTGATTGCAGCCCAACCTACCAGAGGTGTGGATATCGGCGCTATGGAATTTATTCATAATAAGCTGGTGGAAATGCGGGACAAAAAGAAAGCAATTTTACTGATATCCAATGAACTTTCGGAAATTATGTCTTTAAGTGACCGGATTTTAGTGATGTATAAAGGGAAAATTACAGGGGAGCTTCTGGCAGAAGATGCTACGGAAGAAAAACTGGGGCTTTTAATGGCCGGTGTCAGAGAGGAGGCTTCAATATGAAATTATGGAAGAAGATAGGTGAAAATTCCAGGTTGAAGACGGTATTTCTGGCTATTGCAATCAGTCTGATTTCTGGAGGAGTGATTATTGCTCTGTCAGGAAATAATCCCATTGAAATTTACGGAAAGCTTCTGTCCGGAGCATTAGGTTCCCAGTTTGCTATTGCATCTACTATCCGATGGACAACCCCTGTTTTATTTACAGGAGTTGCAGCGGCTATAGGTTTTCGAGGCGGTATGTTTAATATAGGTGTGGAAGGACAGCTTTATATAGGCGCTTTGCTTTCCGCACTGGCAGGATATATGATAAAAGGACTGCCGGCTCCTTTGCATCTTCTTTTGTGTTTGGCGGCAGGGGCTTTGGGAGGAATGCTCTGGGCATTGATTCCGGCTGTGGCCAGAGTGTATTTCGGAGCCAGTGAAATGGTATTAACCTTGATGACAAATTATGTAGCCATATATTTAACGGATTATTTGGTAAAATATCATTTTTTGGCAGGAGGTTCCTATGGAACTACGCTGGTCACTCCGGAAATAGCCGATACGGCAAAGCTGAGTAAACTATGGCCTACATTATCGGCTCATACAGGGATTTTTATTGGTCTGTTTATGGTGTTCTTATTTTGGCTGATACTTCAGAAAACACAGCTGGGATACGAAATTCACATTTCAGGTCTCAATCCTACCTTTGCCAAATGCGGAGGTGTTAATGTTCACAAGGTTCGTATGAGCGTAATGCTTTTATCTGGTGCCATTGCAGGAATTGGAGGAAGCGTGGAGGTGTTGGGATATTTATACAAATTTATGTCACAGTTTTCTCCAGATTTTGGATTCGACGGGTTGGCGGTGGCATTGCTGGGCGGTAATACTCCTTTAGGAGTTTTACTGAGCGGATTTTTTATGGGAATTATTAAGGCGGGTTCCCTTCAGGTGGAGAGGGCAACGGCAGTATCCCGGTCCCTTTCCATGATTATTCAGGGAATTATGATTACTTTTGTAGCCTGCAAAGCGATCAAACTGGATTTTAAAGGAATATACAAAAGGGGATTATCTTTTATAAAAAGAAGAAATTCCCAGGAAGGAGAAGGCGCAAAAGCGCCGTAAAAGGATATGGAAATCATTTATTCCCTGCTGATGGTAACGGCTCGGGTATCTACGCCAATCCTTTTGGCAGCTACGGGAGCCATTTATTCGGAAAAATCGGGATTGTCGAATATTGCATTGGATGCGGCTATGATTATGGGTGCTTTTATGGCTGTATACGGAAGCTTTTTTTACGGAAACTCCTGGGTTGGTGTATTTTATGCAATATTGGTAGGACTTGTAATCGGTCTGGCATATGCAGGTATATGTGTGTATTTACATGGAGACAACACGGTAGTAGGTATTGCGTTCAATTTGATAGGATGGGGACTTACCACCTTTCTTCTTCCGGTTATTTATGGAACTACTGGCTCCTTTGTATCGGAAAAAATCCAGTCTCTACCTAAAATAACCATTCCTGTTTTATCTTCTGTACCGATAGTGGGAGGGATTTTTACCAATCAAACCTGGGTCACCTATTTTTCCTGGATTTTTGTAGCATTGACAGCTTTTGTTCTTTTTCGGACCAAAAAAGGGATGATTATCCGGGCTGTAGGAGAGAACCCTCAGGCGGCAGAAACGGTAGGATACAGTGTGAAGCATACTAGGGTAGTGTGTTCTGCTATAACGGGAATTGCCTGTGCTCTTGCAGGGGCACATTTATCTCTGGGTCTGATGACCATGTTTACAGAGAAGATGACTGCTGGAAGAGGGTTTATTGCTCTTGCTGCTGTAACATATGCAAAGGCGGATCCTAAAAAGGTATTATTTGTTTCACTGTTATTTGGATTTTCCAATGCACTTTCCAATCAGTTACAGCTGCTGCAGTGGCCTGCGGATTTAATTTTGACGATCCCTTATATTTTTGTAGTTATTTTTGTAATTTTAGATCCCATGCTGGGGGCTTGGAGAAAAAAACGCCGCCGTATGATCGAAGGAGGGTACTGATGGAAATCAATCGGGAACGTATGTGGGAGAGATTCCACAAATTAGCGGATTTTGGAAGTGTGCCGGGAAAACCGGAAGAAGGAATTACCCGGTACGCTTTCTCACCGGAATATAAAGAAGCCGCCGCTCTTTTGATACAATATATGAAGGAGGCGGAAATGACAACATGGATGGATGCAGCCGGAAATATTTTCGGACGGCTGGAGGGAAAGAAAAAGGACGCTCCCTGCCTTATGTTGGGCTCTCACTTTGATACGGTAACAAAAGGAGGGAGATTTGACGGCCTGGCAGGTATTGCGGCGGCGTTGGAAATCGTCACCTGTATCCGGGAAAATGAAATAATGTTCGAATATCCAATAGAAATTGCTGCGCTGGCAAACGAAGAGGCCTGTCAGTTTAAGGGCGGAGTGATGGGTTCTAAGGCAATGGCAGGAGTACTTCCACTGGACCATGCCCAAAAGACTTTTGATGAGGAAGGCCATTGTTTATATGATGCCATGGTAGCATTTGGAGCAAATCCGAAACATTTGGAATGTGCGGTGCGAAAAAAAGGTTCCATTATGGCATTTTTGGAATTACACATAGAACAGGCCGCTCTTCTGGAACAAAAAGAGCTTCCGGTAGGAATGGTAACTTGGATTGCTGGTATTCACCAACTTTTAATCCGAATTCATGGAACTGCCGCCCATGCAGGAGCAGTACCTATGGAGGAGAGACGGGATGCCATGGCCGCTGCCGTAGAAATTGCAGCAGAAGTGGAAAGGCTTTCCTGTAGCATTGGTTCTGCCACAAGAGGAACCGTAGGATATATTCATAGCCGGCCGGGAGAACATAATATTATTGCAGAATTTGCAGAAGTACCGGTAGATTTCAGAGAAGCAGATCCCAAGATAAGAGAAAAGCTTTTTGAAATTTTTTGCAGCAGAGCGCAGGAGATTTGCGAAAAGCACCATGTTTCCCATGAAATAAAAATGACATTGGATATGCCTCCGGTAAAATGCGATAGGAAGATTTTGGATATTTATGAAAAAATGGCGGAAACCAGAAAAATACCACATATGGAACTGATTAGTTATGCAGCTCATGATTCTATGGTTTTGGCAAAGCTTTGTCCTGTCGCAATGCTGTTTGTAAGAAGCCAGAAGGGCTTAAGTCACTGCCCGCAGGAATGGACGGATCTAGAAGATTTGGCAATGGGAACAGAAATATTATTGGATACGGTTTGTCATTTAATACAAAACGGATGGGAGGATTGTAATGACGATTGAAGAAAAGATAATGGAAATGGGACAGAAAATTCCGGAATATCATCAGCCTGATGTACCGCTGATACCGGCCAATTGTGCCGGAGGACTGATTTTTTCCTCTGGAAACACAGCTACAAAGGATGGAAAATTATTCTGTCAGGGTATTGTAGGAGAAAATATTACACTGGAACAGGCCAAAGAGGCTGCGCAGATTTGTACTTTAAATTGTCTGTCCAGTATGCGCCATACTTTAAAGGGCGATTTGGAAAGGATCAAAAAAATCATTAAAGTGAACGGATATGTAGCCTGCACCCCGGATTTTCGCCAACAGGCGGATGTTATCAATATGGTATCCTTTATGATATTGGACGCTTTTGGACAGAAAGGGCAGCACGCCCGATCGGCTTTGGGAGTCTCTTCCCTTCCAGGAGGTTCACCTGTAGAAGTAGAAATCATTGCGGAATATGAATAATAAAAGGGCGTGCGTTTAAAAAGCACGCCTTTTTATATAAAGAAGAGAAATTATGCTGGTAAGAGGGAAAAAGGTAATCTTACGGGAAAGATAAGACCAAGAAGTGCAGGAATAATACCTACAATAAAGCAGGAAAATACGAGTCCCACAATATCATGCTGCATCTACCGCAGAAGAAGCATTGCAAAGTGTTATAGGATTTTAAAGAAAACAAAGGGAGCCCCTAGCAGTTATGCCAGGGACTCCCTTTGTTTCATTATAAGCCTTCCAAGAAATTTAGGGCTGCATCAAAGGCTTCCTCGGAAGTGGGGGTATCCGCAGTGTCAGTAGCAACTTCGGAAAGAGTGATTTTCCCGGATAGTTTTTGGACGATCAAATTCGCCAGCTCCTCTGAATCTATGGCAGATCCCCCTTTGTGAAGGAACTGCTTTACTGCCTCAACGACCATGTGGCTCTCTGACCGGAAGCCATAGGACTTATAGTCAGAGATTGCCTCATAGACAGCCAGATCGGAAGCATTATCCTGAAAGCGGACAGTTTTGCGCTTTACATTCATGCCCTGCCTCCCATTTTCTTGCGGATTAAGTCTTCATATCCCTTGGCATTGATATGTACGTCATCAATGATTACGCAGCTCCTTTTAAACGTTTCCGGTAAGAAGTGCTTCATGATGGATGCACCACCGGCGATAAATACGAACTGGGTCAGATCGGGATTGAAATTTAATGCCCGTAAGGTATCCATGATAGATGTTACATAGTCCCTAAGCTCGGACTTGATGATGGATAAGTATTCTGCAGGGATATCACTGGTACCGTACATCATGATGTCTTTGATAGTGGATTCGTCTGCTTCTTTTCCAAGGTTTTGTCTTAAGGCTTCGTTAATGTCATTCATGCAGGTGATGGTACCCATGGTAAGAGACTTGCATCTGGTCAAGTCCGGTACAAAGTTTTCAATGGGAAGGATCTCTATTGTCCAGGAGCCGATATCAACGATGACCACGGATTTCTTAAGTTCCGGGAGTTTTGCTACCACCCCGGCATACCCCTGCGGAAATACATTGACAGAGAGAAGATTTACGGAATAGGTAACATCCTCGTATTTGTAGACCATCCGTCTGTTTTTGTTGTAATAGTCAAGGAAGGCTTGTTTTTCCGCACCCATTCTGGTTAAGGGTACACCGCATCCAAGGTAAACATCCGCAACGGTTGTATGGGTGCGCTTTAATTCTTCCGCAATGCCAGCCATCGTAAGTGCACGCATATTTTCATCTTCTGTTTTGGAACTCTGGATGGAGAGTTTACCGTTTCCGATGGTATAGAAACCGGAAGTGGTCTCAATTACTCTGGTGCTTATTGGGGGCTTTGCGGAAAGCAGCTTGATCCCCGAAGAAAAGCAACTGTGTGCTGTTTTAGTGTTACCGTATCCTACATCTACTCCAATAATATAACTTGCCATAATGTTCATTCCTCCTGTGGTTAAAGTTTTTCAATAAGTGAAAAGTCCAAGTCATTTTGCTGTTCGTTTTTGAGTCTCTTGATTTCAAAGGTAAGCCTTGATTTCTCCATACGGAGCTTTTCGATCTCGTCCTTTTGCAGTTTTACCGTTTCTTTTAGGGCTTCGTTTAATTTCTTGTCCCGCTTACTGGAAAGAATCTTGCCCTGTTGCGTTTTGAGGGCAGCATTTAATTCCATGTTTACCACGGCATTTTTGTAGAAAAAGGAACGGGAGAGTCCGGTCTGCTTGGTCAGTTCGCAGATCGTGATCTGCTCGTTGTCCCGTACCATGCGTCTGATGGTGTCGATTGCAAGGATCCGCTTTTCCTCGCAGACTTTTTCGTTCATGCGCAACATATTTGTGTAGTTTGTCATTTCATCCATCCTTTCCTATATTTGTGAATCTTGTCGTTACGTTTATCAATCACAGTTTTCGTATTTGCAGCCAGCACTTTGGAACTCATACGGCGGTAGTTTGCAACGGATCCGGTGCCGTGATGACCGATCACGGAAGCAATCGTCACATCATCCAGGTTCAGATCACAGAGCTTTTTACCGTAGGTTCTTCTAAAAATGTGAGTGCCTGCAGTCAGAGGGTTTCCGTGGTCATCTTTTAAATCATAGGTATTGATTAAAACCTGCAGTCTGTAATAGACCGTTTTGTAGGGAAGAGGGGACTTCGGATCCTTGTCACAGACAAAGATGTATTCCTGTTCTCCGTAGGTTTCATAAGTTTCTTTGATACTGGCATTTAAAAGAAGCAGGATATCGTTATTGATTGATTTTTTCAGGTAGTTACCGGTCTTTTGCTGCAGGATTTTGAGGTGGGGCTTTGGCTCCATAACGATATCTGTAACTTTCAGTGTGAGTGTATCGGAAATCCGAAGACCAAGCAGTTCGTGAATTAGCAAGATCCTTGCGGTCTGCTTATCTAAAAATCTGTAGGCTTCATGCAGTCTTGAAAGCTCTGCATCGGAATAAAAGGTAAATACCGGTAGCTTCTTCTTGGAAAAATCTGTGGGAAGAAACAGTGTCTTTAGATGTTCGCTTTCATACAGTTTTCCCAAGGTTTTAAGGGCGGTTTTTAAGTTGGAAAGTTCTGAGGTATAATTTTTCTTCCGTCCAGCTTCCAAGTAGAGGTAACTTAGGTACTCTTCCAAAAGGGCTCTGTTAAACTGAGTAAAATCCGTGAAGTGTTCGTGGGTAGTATGTAAAAATTCACAGAGCTTTCGCAGGGCATAAAGTTCTGCAGACACCGTGGCAGCGGATGCACGTTTCAGTCTGTAATAGACGGCTTCCTTGCTCTGCTCTTTTAGGGTGGGCTGTGCGATTTTTGAAAAGTTTAGGCTTTTCGGGCCGTTTACCGGAGAAACATTCACCGGGAAAGGGAGGCTTTCAAACTGCCAGATGTCATTATCTTTGGAAAAAACAGTTCCGTCATTTCCTTCAAAATACCCGTAGGCATTTGTAAGGAAGTGAAGTACCGGATTGTCACCGTAGGTCTGTTTTTTGCGATCCGGGTGAGAGGTTTTGTAGCTAAGAGCCAGTCCCTTTTTTAAAAGCCAGCGTTTTAAGCTTCCCTGCAGGGCATCCAGTGGCACATCCGTGAGGGATGTAAGGTGCGGGTATTCCTCGCTCAAAAAGTCCGAAAGTGTATGAAACTGTACGCATTCTGAGCGAAGAGAGGAATAGGACAGGGTGCATCCTCTGTCAAAAATGTAGGCTGCAAAGTCATTTTTTAAGGAAAGCGTAGGGAGCCTGTCCAAGTTGAAAGCCTGCTTGCAGGGGATATTTGCAGGGTTCTTTTGAAAACACATAAGGTCAGTAAAGTATAGTCTCATAAGTCATTCTCCGAAAAATATTGTTGTTGTAGTCGGTCAATCTTGGACGGACGGTGGTCGATGTACTTCTTTGTCATGTTCTCGTCTTTGTGACCGACAAATTCTCTGGTGGTGGGAAGCCCGGCACCGGAATCATAAAGATCGGTCGCAATGGTGTGACGGTAGTCGTGAGACCTGAAATCTATGTGGTCAGTCAGACGGTATTTTTTAAGCCAGGTCTTCATCTGCTTGGAAAAGGTGGCTGCCTGGAACGGTTTGTCCGTATTCTTTATGGAGGGAAAGATGTAAACCGAAGAGGAATCTGTACTTTTTAGGTACCGGGTAAGTAAAAAGTAGAGATCTTCCGGTATGGGGATTACTTTTTCCGTCCGCATCTTGTACTGGTAGGTCTTTAAAAAGCAGGTGCCGTTGTCTGTAAAGAGAGCATCCCTTTTTAAGGAGCAGACCTCGTTGATCCTAAGCCCCGTGGAATACAGGGTTAAAAACATCAGCCCCAGAGATTCCGGGAATTTGTAGAGGATCGTAAGGATCGCATCCACTTCGTCCTCCGGCACCGATCTGTCATGGTGAAGTGAGAAGGTCTTTTTTAAGTAGTAGTCAAAAGAAAAATCCGGTATCTGTAAATTTTCCCGTAGGGCAATGCAGTGGAGGAAGGAACTTAAATCAATCAGTGTAGTGTTGAAAGTTTCCGGCTGCAACTCTAAATCTGCCCGGTAGGAGATAAATTCCTTGATGGTACTTTCGGTAAGTGCAGAAAGCAAAATATTTCTTTCGTCCAAAAACCGTAGGAAGTCCTTTACCATGTAGTACTTCATCAGGATCTTTCTTAAGGAGTACTTCGGGGATAAAACCAGTAAATACTTCATGTAATTTTGGAAGATCTCTCTGTGAAAAGGATTTTCCACATCGTCAAAGTAAAAGGCATCAATGGTCCTGGTGGGATTTACTCTTGTTTCTTCCAAGGAGAAACGTTCTAAAAACCACACGTAAGAGGAAAAGTCCGTAACCTTTGCAGAGAGGAAAAGCTGTTTTCGTACCCGGTATAATACCTGCGTGGCAGATTTTGAGATCGCATCCATGTGGGTAGATAAGTACTCCGGGAAGCGGTCAGTTTCTTTTCTTGTGATCTTTTGGATATCCTCTATGTGCATTTCACAGCAAAAATCGTAAAAGTAGTAAAGCGGTGTAATGTAATGCTGTAAGAGCAGGTGATTGGAACATTCCTTTTTTGTCTGCAGCGTTTCCATAAGGCAGGAGAAAATCTGCCGTTTCATGCTTTCTGGGACAGACCTCGTAAAATCAAAGAAAAGAAATTCCTTCCTTGCTGTGTAGAAAAAACGGTAAGCAATCTCATAGTCCGGGTAATAAGCCAGGTAAAACAGTGCATTGTCGTAGTGCGGCATTCTTGCAAAGCTCTGACTTTTTATAAGGGAAAGCTTTACAAGATCCATGCCTTTGGTGTGGGAAGTGGCTTTCTTTGGCACCGTAAGCTGTACATATTTTCCGTAGGAGTACCGCAAGGAATCATCTATCTGATCGAATGAGGTGATCCCGGAAGCAATCAGGTAAACCATCAGCTTTTTGTAGACGGAATCCTCCACCGCTACCGGAAAAGGCACCTTAAAAAGGGCGTGTCCGGTGGCAGAAAAGTAGGAAAACATGGCACATTCTAAATCCCCTTTGTAGGAACTGTATTTGTTTGCATTCCCCAAAAATTCCCTGAAAACAAAACGATTGTAAGAAATTAAAACGGGAACTGCTATTTCCGTTAAAGAAGAGATCCCAAGAGACGTAAGAGCCGTCACAAGATGCACAGACTTTGACGGAAACAAAGAGGTGGCATAGGAGATCTCTTCTTCCAAGGTGTATGAATTTTTAACGATTTTTAACTGCTTGTCCATCCTGTCAGACTCTTAAGAATTAAGAGAACTCCCCTTTCTGTGGGCTTGGTTACCCACCGATTCTTTTTTGATACCTTGTCAAGTAAGTGGATGATTTTAAGTAAAAGGCTTTACAAGGTGGATAAAAAGAATAAAATACCATAAGCCTATAGAAAGTCGGAAATTGGAATCGTCCCTTCGTTTTTTGCAAGGTACTGTTCCTGCGCTTTCTCCACTAACCTGCTTTCTTCATCTAAATAGTCAATGGTGGTCTTGATACTCTTGTGACCGATGGAGAGCGAAATATCTAAGATCTCCCAACCGGCTTCTCTTCTGGAATTTGCAAAATAATGTCGTAACATATGGTTTGTCACGGTAAGCCCTGCCTTTTTCCCGATGGTCTCAAGACACGTGTAAAAGGAATTGGCACTTAAGGGATTTCCCCTCGTTTTTCCATGTAATACGATGAAAAGGTAGTCCGTCTTTTCAAAGAGGGCCGCATTTTCGGCAAGATATACATTCAAAAGAGCAAAGGTGGAATCACTGATTCTCATGCAGCGCTCTTCGGCGTTTTTTGCATGAGCATCGTTTGGATTGTTTGTACGGTATCTGACAAAGATGCGCCTGCCTGCAAAATCAATGTCTTCGGTGTATTTGATTCCAAGTGCCTCTCCGATACGAAGCCCGGTCTCTTCCAAGAGAAGAAGTAAAAGTCTGTCACGATTGCAGGAGCAGGCGTTTAAGATAGCAGCCAGCTCTTGTTTAGTGACGGTACGGGCAGTGTGTTTGTTGGGTCTTAAGTACCCGTCAAAGGTTTTGTAGGTGGAATAGCTGGTGGTGCCTATGTCCGTAACATAAGAAAAATTTCTGTCATCCAGTACTTTTAGGTAGGGGAGAGTACCGTCACGGTGTAAAAAATCGTACAGCCCGAATACTGCCTGTAAATAGGAGTTTGCGGTATTATTCTTTACTTCCTTCATGCTACCGGTATGGGCACCCTTTTTCACTTCCATGAGAAAATCAGAGAAGTGTTCGGACTGCTCGGAAAATTTAAGATCTGAAACCGCCCGAAGGGTAAGTCCTTTGTCGGATAAATAATTCATGTAGAAGGGCAGAATATAGGCAATGCGCTTTATGGTATTGTTTGCCCGGTTCTGCCTGACCTTATGTTTTAAGTATCTGGTGCAGTCGGTATCCAGCTTTCCGGTAACAGCATCTTTTACAAAGTAATAGGTAGTAGTTCCCTTTTTTGCAGATCCCGATATGTACCTTGCCATAAGAAGCCTCCTTTCTACCGGATATGTGGGACACAAAACACGTAATCCGTAAGATATTTAAAAGTAAATGTATAAAGTGTGTTCTACAAACAAATGAAACACTTCATAAAACACAATAAGTGTGTTCTATAAAATAATAAAACACATAAAACACACAATGTCAAGAGCAAAATTGAAATATAGAGCAATCAGAGCACACATAAAATAAGAAAGATTCCACATAGAACACAAAAAGAGTGCAATCGAAATAGCGGTGTGTTAAAATGAGAAAAAGGTCTAAAAAGTTCTCTTTGGGAGACTCAAAAATGGTGAATAAAAAAGCATTTGAAAGAATCAGGGTATTGGAAAAGAAATATAAGGAAAACTGGGGGAAAGATGTAGATTATACCATCCTTCCGAAGGGAATCACACAGGAGATGCTTGTAACGATCTTTGAGAGAATTACGGAAACCGGGGAAAGTATTCTGACCGGGTATGAAAAACTAAAAAGCCAAAGTAAATGAGGATGATTTATGCTTAGAAAAGAGTATGCGGAGAATCCGTTTCAGAAAGAAGAGTATGGAAGGCTTCTAAAACTGGCACTGGGGAGAAGGAATCAGAAACAGTTCTGTGAGGATGCCGGACTTAGCCGTTCCTATATCAATAAGTATATAAACGCAATGATGGACAAACCTCCTACCATCGGGACGATAGAAAAAATTGCAGATGCGACAGAGGACGTATCCTTTGAAGAACTTCTTGCAGCAGCCGGGTATGATCCGGAAAAGCATGAGCGGAAAGAAACCTTGAAGTGTAAGATAGACGATGCAGGGCAGTATCTGCTTATGCCAGTACTTGCGAGTATTATGAACAGTGCCTATGAATGGTCATTTACCTATGAAGGATATCAGGATAAGGAACCGGTACGGATCGAAATAGAGAATGCACCGGTAAAAAAATGGTATTTTATCCCGGTAACCAAGAAAAATATCACCCGGGAAGACATCATGGCAGTTCTTATGAATGAGCAGAACTTTACGAGTACTTCCAAGGTCTCCTTTGTCACAAAGGATGAAAAAATATATGACCTCATAAAATCCATGCAGTTTCCGCTTCTTTCGCTGTATGTATCCGCAATCCGGGTAAACGGGAAAAGCATTGAGGAATCCGAAGTAAAAACCAATCAGGAAACGTATGTGAAGATCGTGGAAGCTCAGTATAAAAATTTATTTTGTATCGACTAACGCAGTATTTAAAAACCAACAGAGAATTTCTTAGAAAGAGGGAGAAAATATGATGAACGCAATGGTAGTATTGATTTATGTAATAATTATTCTTGTGGCTATTATGTTAAGAATCCTATTTGCCTCAATTATGAATGGCGTGGCTATTAAGAAGGGACAGGCAGAAGCTCATGCTTTTCCGATTGTCTTCTTTTTTGGAATTATGGGATGCTTATATGTTGTGGCATTGCCGGATCTTGTCATTAGAGAACAGAATGAAGACATTCTTGCAGCCCTTATTGAAATGAAGGAGAGAAGATAATGGCATTGATAAAGTGTGAAAAATGCGGAAAAGAAATATCCAGTACTATGAATAAATGCCCACACTGCGGATATGAGAGAAAAGAAACTACCGTAAAAAGCAGACCGATTTATAATGGAAACCTTATTTATGAAGTAGTGAGAGGAATGTACGCTGTCCTCATAGCCAGTGTGGTAGCTATGTGTTTTAATTTCTACAATGTGGTTTTTATCACGAAAAGGATAGGCTATGAATATGGGAGAGCATTTGAAGATGTACAACTATACGTTTCCAGTATGAACCGATTTCTCTTTTTATTCGTTATGTATATTCTGGGTGGAGCAGTTGTATATTTTTGGTTAAAACAGGTCGGAGAGAATAAACTAATAAGGTTTGGTTTTATGGCAGCTTTGTCGGTGGCATATACCATCATTATATTTTTCCGGGCATCAAAAATTATACCGCTCATAGATAATCAGCTTGAAAGATATCTGACGGACAGATATGCATTAACCTATTGCATAGCAGTAGGATTTTCAGCATTAATCTTCTATATGTGCATGGGACTAAGCAGTAAGAAAAAGCGGATTATTCTTACAATATGTGAGATAGCGATCAATGTCCTGTTTTTGTATGTCAAGAATCGAATTATCCTTGCGCTGGGATTAGGGGTAGCAGGTTTTGTAAATCCGCTGTTTTCCATCGTATTAATCGTGCTAATGGCAATACCGTGCGCAATCGTATTAATACCTGAAATTTTGGCTGATTAAGAGAAGAAAAAGGGACACAAATACCGGCATAATTCCTTATGTGAATGAAAGACAGGGAAGGAGACCGGATGGTATGAACGAGATTATGAAAGTCTGCTGCTTAAGACGTAGAGTAGAAATAATGTATGATTTCGGGAATTCTGAACTAGGACAAGCAGCATTATATGTCAGAGAAAATAGGGAGTGTGATTGGAATGAGTGATTTATATAAAAGAATGAAAGCAAATCCGGGAGACAAGTTAGTTAAGATGTGCTGTGATAACTGCGAATTTAATTTTGGAGTTGTTTGCGCCGGATACGGCACAAGGACAGATAATGGCAAAGAAACATATGGTATGTCAATGGATGAAGCCATCAAAATGTTCCCGGATGGATGTGATGATTTTGGTATTTCATTAGATGCATTTATTGAGCAAGAGAAGCTGAACGGCAGGTAAGACGAATAAAGAAAGGCATAAAAGGATCAGGTAATGGCAAAGAAACAGAAATTTACATTTATAGATTTATTTGCAGGAATTGGAGGAATGAGAATAGCCTATGAACGGGCAGGCGGAAAATGTGTATACTCAAGTGAATGGAACAAATATAGTCAGCAGACATATAAGGCAAACTTTGGGGATGAACCAGACGGAGATATTACAAAAGTAGATGCAGAAAAGGATATTCCAGATCATGACATTTTAGTGGCTGGATTTCCCTGCCAGCCATTCTCTATCGCAGGTGTATCAAAAAAGCAGAGTATGGGAAGAGCCACAGGATTTGAAGATAAAACACAAGGTACCTTGTTCTTTGATGTATGCAGAATTCTTAAGGCGAAAAGACCCAAGGCGTTTATGCTAGAGAATGTTAAGAATTTATGCAGTCATGACAAGGGCAATACATTCAGGATAATTATGGAATCTTTGGATGAACTTGATTATGAAGTATATTATCAGATTCTTGACGGACAAAACTTTGTGCCACAGCATAGAGAAAGAATAATTATTGTTGGATTTGACAGAAAACGATATGGAGATAATATCCAGTTTAAGTTTGATATCAAGCCTAAAAAACCAAAGCCAGTATTAGAAGATATTTTGGAAAAGAGCGTAGATCCAAAATATACATTAACGGATAAATTATGGATCTATTTACAGAATTATGCAGCAAAACATCGGGCTGCTGGTAATGGATTTGGATATGGAATAGCTCCGAGGGATGGTATTACAAGAACATTAAGTGCAAGATATTATAAAGATGGATCGGAGATATTAATTGAGCAGGAGGGAAAAAACCCACGAAGACTTACGCCGAGAGAATGTGCGAGACTACAGGGATTCCCTGAGGATTTTGTGATTCCTGTATCAGATACACAGGCCTATAGACAGTTTGGAAATTCAGTTGTGGTACCACTTATGGAGAATGTTGCAAAATTGATAGTTAAGGAAATTAATGAACTGAAAGCATGATGGTTGAAGGAGATATGGGATTATGGACAATACTCTGATAAATCAAGCTATACAATCCGTATTAAATAGTCAAATGGCATTTTGTAAATTTTTATCAGCAAATGATACTGGTTTGACTGGAGCACATCAGGTGGGAATCTTGGTTTCAATAAGTGCAAGGGAACTGCTGTTTACAGAAAGACTTGAAAATGAAAATATACTAAAACGATTTGTTAAAATACGTTGGCAGAATGATCTTGTTACGGAGAGCGCATTTACCTATTACAGCAGCAAGGGAGAATTGAGAATAACAAGATTTGGAAGAGATTTTCCATTTCTGAAACCGGATCAGACAGGAGCTTTGTTTGTATTTACAAAACAGAGTATTGATGACTATAGTGGTTATTTCCTGGAAACGGATGAAGAAATTAATGAATTTTTAAATACGTTTAATCTCAGCCCGGTCGATACGAATCGAATTATAGATACCAAAGAAATATCAGTAGAAGCAAAAGAGAAAAGTGTTATTCAGGAATACATAGAATCTTTTAATGAAGATTTCCCGGCATCAGAAATAATGTCATTATCCGCAAGAAGTATTTACAACAAAGTATATGGTAATGAAAAGGATATTATGCGGAATCCGGATAAGATAATTTTGGACTGGACTAATGTGGAATATACGTTATTCAGATCTCTTGAATATGCACGATACATGGGGATTGTATCAAAAGGATTTGAATCTGTCGAAGACTTTATTTCTATGGCAAATATGGTACTGAATCGAAGAAAGAGCCGTGCAGGAAAAAGTCTTGAACATCATCTCGCTGCTATCTTTGATGGAAATGGCATTCATTATACAGCACAGGCTATTACAGAAGAGAGGAAGAGACCCGATTTTATTTTCCCTTCTGAGAAAGCGTATCATAATGTAGATTTTTCTGCGGATAAACTTATATCGCTTGCTGCTAAAACTACCTGTAAGGACAGATGGAGACAAATTATAAATGAGGCAGACCGGTTAAGAGATCGTCCAAAGTATCTGTGTACATTGCAGCAGGGAATTTCACCTGCACAAATGGATGAGATGCAGGCAGAAAATGTTATTTTGGTAGTGCCCAAATTATATATAACATCATACCCTAAAGACAGACAGGACAGAATTTGGACAGTTAAAAAATTTGTAAGTTATGTTAAAGAGATCGAGAATGTATAAATGACGGATGTGCTTACGCCTAACCAAAGAAAGAAGAATATGCAAAATATTAAAGCAAAAGACACGAAGATAGAAGTGGCTTTGCGAAAGGCTTTGTGGAAGAAGGGATACCGGTATAGAAAGAACTACAAGGGACTACCGGGGTCTCCAGACATTGTTCTGCCGAAATATAAAATTGCTATTTTTTGTGATGGAGAGTTTTTTCACGGAAAAGATTGGGATATTCTAAAGCAGAAGTTGAAGGGAAGTAATAATTCAGAATTCTGGATCAGCAAAATTGCCAAAAACCGTGAACATGATGATGATGTGAATAAAGAATTGCTGTATGAAGGCTGGACAGTTCTCAGATTTTGGGGGAATGATATTAAAAAGAACATTGATGAATGTGTACAAGTGATAGAAGAAACAATATTTGATGCGAAATGTTGTGATGACGTAGATTTGTAATGAGAAAGAAAGTGTCAGACTGACGTCAGATGGATAAAACCGAAGACGTCAAATTGACGATATGTTTTTGGTGAGAGCAATGGGGTTATAGGGATCGCCCTATTCCAGATGCCGTAGGCAGATGGTTTGCCTAAATTGCCTGCAACTTTAGGCGTATCCTGTTATTATTTTTAAGTATTTCCTTCTATATGTTGTTCCTGATTCCGCTTTTGGAACCGTGCAGTATTTTCAATACTTTCGGCGATTCCGGGAGCGGAATTTCTTTGTGCAGTCGCACGAAAATTTACAGAAAAAATGTTTATAAAGAAAATTACAATTCCGCGTGCGGACTAATACGGATTGGCTGCATAAATGCCCCACATATTGTTGAATGACGAAAGGAGGGCATTGCCCATGGATATGTCAAAGTTCAAGAAATTCGTGGATTTTTATGAAATCTATGAATTAGTGGCAAATGGGGAAGAGACGATCTCCGGTATCAGAGATGCCTTACGCCTTGAAAAGGGACTGTCTGGTGGAAATCTGCAGAGACGAATAGAGTACTTAAGTTCGGATCCCCCATTTCTTACGGTGAATCAGGACTGGGTAAAATTTGAAAAGGAGAGCTTTGCCGGGATTTTGATGGAACTGATCGAGGGACTGGGGTTACGAGACAAATTTATTCCGCCCCATAAGAAAGACGAGGAAATACAGGAAAAGGTAAGACGAGAACTGGAGCGGAAGGTCTTAGTGGCAAGTACAATTGAGGTGGGGCCGGAAGAAAAAATGTCCGATGGTTTGTTTTTGGTTGACCCGGAATATTACCTTGATGTGGATGCGTGTGTGGCAAAGTATGGTGGGGAACTGGATTCTTTTTATGAAGAACTGGAATCAGATGACCCGGGAAAGAAGGGATTTGATCCGGGCAGGGAACTGACAGAGAGAAACTATGCACTTAGAACAATGAAGACTGTTGGTACAAGGAGATTTTTTTCAAAGCGGATCCGGGACAATAAAGAAGTAGCAGAATTTGAACAGTCCTATGGATCGGTCAGCCCAGTTAGCGATAAGAGACAGGAGAAACGAAAGGAAATTTTACGGAACCGGTTCATTTCACTCAATAAAATTATAAAGTCCGACAAGCTTACGAATCAGGAAAAACTCATGATGTATGCCATGAACTCAGAGTACCATAATACAAATGTCGAACGGCTGCTGAATTATGCCGGGGAACATTGTCTCAATGCCGATCTTTTGATCTATATTTTGGAAGACCCGGATGTGTGTACCACTTATGAAAATACTGTGGGTTTCTTAAGCCAGTTTGCACAGGCAAGTGAATTTAAGATGAAGCTGGAACTTGCGAGGGAATTGATTGAAGGGAAATGGTACATTACTGCAGAATATGATGGGAAAAAGACAAAATTTCAGCTGGTTCCGATTGACGAAATCAATGAATTGAGAAAAAGTGTAGGACTCCCGGCAAGTCAGTATACTTATAGCGCAAGGAATAAGGATCAGGAACAGGAAGAACCAGTGAGTAAGCCGGATTTTGTAGAGAGAGCACCTGCAGGTGACAGTGTTGATCTGCCGGAGGACGGCTTTTCCATGCCTCCGATGGATGATGAACCATATCCGTTTTAAGAGGGGACAGTATATGAGCAGAGTGTTTTTGTCCATGACTGATGAAGAAGTTTGTGCCTTGGATGCAGCCAGAGAAAAAGTGGGAATGACAAAGTCACAGTATGTCAGATATCTGATGTCCAGTAAAAAAGATATTCGTCCACCAACCATCCGATACAGGGAACTGATACATAAGCTGGATGCTATCGAAAAAGATCTTAAAGTAATAGCAATGAAGGAAAGCCTGACAGATACAGAACGAATTTGCATTATGACAAAGTTGGAGGATATAAAAAATTTGTTGCATGGAAAATTTATGGGAGGAAAAGAATGAAGACAACATTATCCGTATATGAGTGTGGAGAATTCCACAATTTGGGAAAAAGTTTCATAGGAATAGAAAGCGCAGAAGAGGCAGTAAGACTTTGGGAGAGCATTCCGGCTTGCAATCTGAATGGAATCAAGGCCATTAACATCTGTACAGAGGATGATCACGGAGAGGAAATTGAGGATTTTGAGGTGATTTATGGTGGTGTCATGCATCTTGAAATGCTTAAATATTATCCGGAGACACGAAAAAATGCGGAAGCCGTCAGATACATGAAAGAACTGCAGAACCTGATTCCTAATCTCCGTGTAGAGGGGCAAATGCCATGTATTTCTGATGACATTGAGAAGGCACCAGCACGACACAGACAGCACCGGTAAAGGAGAAAAGATGACGAATACAGAAAAAGAATACACAATGGAAGAATTGGTACAACTTATCAATTCTCAGGAGAACGATTTTATTATTGAGATCAGTCTGGAGGGTGACGATGAATAATTTTAAGCCGGTATATAAGGGACAGCTGGAAATGGCATCCATCCGGCTGGTAAAAGATGCGCCGATCATGAGTGAAAACGAAATCCATAACCCCGGGGATGCTGTAAAATTGTTGGGAGAATATCTCTGTGAAATGGATAGGGAAGTACTGTGCATTATAAATGTGAAAACAAATGGAATTCCGATTAACTGCAGTATTTGTAGTATAGGTGTAGTAGATCAGACGATTGCACAGCCAAGAGAGGTGTTGAAAACGGCAATTCTGTCAAATGCAGCAGGTATGATTATCATGCATAATCATCCAAGCGGTACATTGAATCCCAGTAAACATGATACCATGTTTACCGATCAGATAGCAAAGGTATGCCAGATGGTGGGGATTCCGTTGTTGGATCATATTATTGTCGGTGGTGATAATAGTGAATATTTCAGCTTCGCAAATAAGAAACTCCTCCCAAAGGAAGAGGTATCCTTTGAAACAGATTATCGGAAACTGGACCTTAAGCAAAGTGCTGTGGCAGAGAATACGGAAATGTTAGTAAGACCCAGGCATCATAGATAAAGCACTGATTATGGGACATTATAACTGGCAGTATTATAGGTAAGAAATAGGACAGCTAGAATGTCAGGGGGTGTTATGATATGTTAAACAGAATTATATATTGGATAAATAATCATTTGCAACAAGCAAAGGGATATCAATGCTTCTGCCCTACCTGCAGGTACTATGAGAAATGCAGGGAAGAGAAAAGCGTATGGGAGAAAACGAGAAACTAGATAACAGAGAGTAAAGTAGGCATCCATCTTGGGTGTCTATTTTATTGAAAAACTGCGAATTATGAAGAAACATAGCCCACTTACAGAGTGAACAGAAACACACAGGAGGAGAGCGGTTATGTTTGAATATGAAAAGTGCATTCAGGAGGTTAAAGAGGCTGGAATAGAGTTCACAGAAGCGGAAAAGACTTATATCCGTTGTGCCAGAATTAACGGTATTGATCTTATCGACTCATTATATGAAAAGTACATAGAGCAATTTGTCAATAATGACAGTGATAATGCAGATGATGAATACCTGACAATTCTGACTACGGTGCTTACAATCAGAGATTACTTTGACAAGAACATGGTGGAGTTAATTAAGCAGCTTGTGCGGATGAAAGCAGTAAGGAAGTGATCGGATGGCAGAAAGAAAAACAAGAGAAGAAAAAATGAGTGCTGTTCAGCAGAAGTTGGAAAATGGGGTGCGAGAAATATTCTCTTCGGAAAAGTACAAGGAATACATCGCTGCCATGTCCAAGTTTCCTAGATACAGTATAAATAATTGTATTCTGATTGCCAGCCAGTATCCAGAGGCTTCGCTTGTCTGCGGTTACAGGAAATGGCAGAAGGAATTTAACCGTGTGGTTAATAAGGGGGAAAAGGGAATTATGATCCTGGCACCCTCAAAAGGGAAGGTGGAAGTTGAAGAAGAGCTGTATGACGACAACCACAAGGCGGTATTGGATGAAAACGGGAAACAGAAAACGGAGATCGTTACCAAAGAGTATCAGACTTTTATCCCGGTATATGTCTTTGATGTAGCACAGACCCAAGGAGATCCATTGCCCTCATTGGCAACAGAATTAAGCGAACAGGTGGAATCTTTTGAAGATATCAAGAGGATATTGGAAGAAATCAGTCCAGTACCTGTATATTATGAAGATATACAAGGGGAAGCAAAGGGATATTTTAGCTTTGTAGAACAAAAGATTGTGATAAAAGAATCTCTACCGCAACTGCAGACAATAAAAACTATGATTCATGAGATTGCTCATGCGACATTGGGGCACGGCAGCAAAGAAGATAAGTTTGATCGATCCAGTAGAGAAGTACAGGCAGAATCTGTTGCATACTGGGTAGCGCAGATGATCGGATTGGATACTTCGGAGTATTCTTTCGGGTATATTTCCGGGTGGAGCAAGGACAAGGAAGTATCGGAACTTAAGGAGCATTTGGAGTTGATTAAGGAAACTGCGGATAAGATATCTCATGCAATAGAAGAGAAATTGAAGGAGATAAAACCGGAGCAGGAAGCTTCAAAAGTATCTGAACAGGAGATTAACTATAATTCCAGTCACAGAGCAAGAAAATAGAAGACCCTATATTTTCAGGGAGATGTAATAAATGTAACACAATGTTTATTGTGTTACATTTTTCGTTTCATTTTATTACGAACTGGCAAAGAGTAGGGTCCACATATACAACGTAAGGAAAATCCGAAAAAATAGGAGGTAGACAGACGGATGAATTATTTGTTTATGGGATCTTTAATCGAAAGAGAAAAAAAGTTCACCGGAGACAAACAGATCAAAGCGATTGTAGAGAAGCTGTTAAATGGTGGAAAGGGAAGGGAGATGAAAAAGGATGCTTAGTTTTGAAGAGTTTCAGGAATATGTGATGGATCATATTAGGGAATATCTGCCGGAAGAATATGCTAATGCAGAGGTATCTGTCAGAACCGTTCAGAAGCTGAATGGTGTAACGTTGCAGGGACTTGAAATTTGGACACCTGAAATGAAACAGGGTACGGGTGTGACACCAACAATCTATCTTAATGGCATATATGAAAATTATGAGAATGGGGTAGATCTGGAAGTCATCATGGAACATATCGGTAATCTTGAGAGACAGTCAATGGATTTGCCGGAAGATGTGGCAGAAATCAAGGAAATGTATAAGGATGTCAATTATGTAAAAGATCGACTTATCGTGTCTCTTATCAGTGCGGAAAGGAATGTAGATTTTCTGAAAGATAAGCCTTATAGAATGTTGGAAGATCTTGCCATTTTTTATAAAGTGCTGATAAGTAAAGATGCAAATGGAACAGGGACGATTACTGTTACCAACAATCATATGGAGTACTGGGGATTAACTGAGGAACAGTTATATGAAACTGCGATCAAGAACAGCAACGTGTTAGAACCACCATCCATTGATAGACTAACGAACGTAATGGCAGACCTGATGAGAGCGCAGGGAATGGATGAGGATATCATCGAAAATCAATTAAAAGAAGATGATATAGATATGTATGTTATTAGTAATACCACAAAGGCGAACGGAGCAAGTGTTATTGTCTATAGCGATGCATTACAGCAGGTGGCAGAAAACCTGGGTAGTGATTTATATATTCTGCCGTCCTCTATTCATGAAGTACTTGCGCTGCCTGTAGGAAATAAGGATGTAGATAGTCTGGAAGAGATGGTAAGATGTGTTAATCAGACGGAGGTTTCACCGACAGAAGTATTATCGGACAATGTCTATAAATATGATGCTGAAAGCAGAACACTATCTCTTGCAAGTGCAAAAGCAGAAACAGTTAAAGAAACCGCTGTTTGTGAGCCTTCGGGGTACACTGGAACTGTAAATGAGGTCGCAAGACCCAGACATCACAGATAAAGGAGAGAAGTTATTATGGAAGTAACAAGTATCAGAATGAATCTGCTTAATAATGCAGGAGGAATCAAAGCAATCGGTAGTTTTTCACTGGACGATGCGTTTGCAATTCGGGGAATCAGAGTAATGGAAGACAGCAAAGGCAGAAACTTTGTGGCATTTCCTTCCAGAGAAAGATCTAATGGAGATTATGAGGATATTGCATTCCCCTTAAGTAAGGAATTTTACCATAAAATTACGGATGCGATCATGACGGAGTTCAATCGTATGCGTGAGGAAGTGGCTGCAAAGGTGTCTAAGGCAGATCAGGAGCAGACGGAAAACGCTAACGAAGAACAGGCACAGAAGGAAACATCCCATAGAGGAAAGGGTAGATAAGGAGGGGTGTAAATGCAGATTTCAGAAGTACGCCTGAAAAAGCGGGAAGGAGACTCCAGATTTTTGGCAAGTGGATCCATCACTTTTGAAGGTCAGTTTGTTGTATCCGGGATCAAGGTAATGAGATCCAATGAAGGGCATTTGTTTGTAGCGTATCCTTCCTGGAAGAACTCAGATGGGGAATATAAGGATGTATGCTTCCCTATGACTAAGACCCTTAGGGAAGATATTACTACACAGGTACTGGCGAAGTATGAAGAATTATAAAAAGTAGTGGAAGCGGAACTGCCTTATGGTGGTTCCGCTTTTTTGGAGGATTGAGATGGAAGGGATTGTAGCAAAGATATGGAATATCAAAGAGGGCACCATGGGGAGAGGCGCTGCAGTACAGATTACGGATTCCATTTCTTATATTACAAATAGTGAAAAGTGTGACGGCGTTATAGTTAATGACGATTTTATGCAGGTAGGAAGAGAAGTTTCCTATGTGATAAATGATATTAAAACGCTACAGGGATTGTATGTTGGAGGACGGCATATTTCGGATATACAAAATGCAACGAATGAAATGATGCAGGTGAAGGAGTTTCATAACAAGTTGGGTGGAAGAGTGGCATTACATGGCATTGTTTCCCTGCCTGTGGGGGAATCGGGGAAAGAAAATGCTGGGAAATTAATGATGCTTGCAGATGATCTTTTAGAAGAGATATTTCCAGATCATCAGGCGATATATGCGGTTCACACGAATACAGAGAATCTGCACGTTCATTTTGTGGTCAATACGGTAGCCTTGAATGGAAGAAAGATCCATATGGACCACAATTTTATGAGTAAAGTATTTGATCCGTACTTAAATAAGTTGGCAAGACAATACGGATTTTCTCCTAATATGGCATGGGAAGAAGAGAAGGAACCGGATGAGATCAAGTTTTCAGACAGGGTAATAAAACTAAGGCAGGTCGTGGATACCGCTATAGAATGGTCGGATGATTTTGACTCCTTTTTACATAATTTACGAAATCAGGGCATTCAGGTAAACTGCGGAAAATATTTGTCATTAAGAATGGAAGGAATGCCTAGGGCAATCCGGAGCTTCAGACTTGGAAGCAGATACACGATAGATGCCATCAGGGACAGATTGCTTGGTAAAAGGGAAGAATTGATCCGAAGCGAAGTGGGAGACCATATATTTGCAGGAGGATCCCCGGCACAGATCTATGTAAAAACTACACCACTCAAAAAATATGCGGATATGGATGCAGAAGAGAAAAAAGAAGCGATCCGTATGTTAAAACTGGGGAGAAATCCATGGAGAGAACAATATAAAAGTAACTGGCAGTTACAGCGAATTGCGGAGGAATTCCATAGGACAGCCAATATTTATGAACTTATCAGAACGTATGCACCGGATACCGGAAATGTAAATGATGCACTCAGAAATATTATCCGAAAGCAGAAGGAGATAGCAGAAGAAAAGAAAGTTGTGAAAACAAAATTAAGGGATTACAAACCGATTATCGACCTGTATAAGGAAGCGGTGAAACATGAGAAACGAGCATATCTGTATGAATTTGCCGGATGTGATGAGTACCTGTCAGATTATCTGGAATATAAGATGCTTGTGGACAGGCTGGAAAAAGGATACTCCAAAACCATAAATGAAGTCGCAGAGTATGTGGAAGAGGAAGAAAATCAGATCCTGTATGCAAAGGCGCAGGCAAAGGAATTATTCAGTGCTTATCATACAATCCTTCGTTTTGCGCAGAACGAATTAAGGCAACAGGAAACAGAGTATATGTCCTTATATGAAGCGGTTGGCTATGCAAAGGCAAGGACAGCTGCGGTGCACCAGGGAGTATTTGAAAGTAGCATCAAATATATTGCAGCGGACAGCGTGGACGATGGGTATATCAGAGTTGTGATACTGCCGGATATCGTGGGAGGAACCCGGACGGTGACAGCTACCGTTTCTGTATATGGCAAAAATGGCGAACTGAAAAAAGAGTTTTCTTCCAAAGAAGCAAATGTGAAGGAGTTTAATCAGAACATATCAGAGCTTAAGGCAGATATGGGATTTTACAGATGCCATATTTTTGACAGTGCCGATGAGGCAAGGGCGCTTATGAAAGCGCAGGAAGAGAAAAAAGAGAAGAACCGCATTAAGAATTAGCACAATACGTGTCCCACATGAAGGGTAGAAAGGAGAGAGCCATGAGTAAATTATGTTACGAACCAAGATCGGAAAGTAAACTCATACAGCAATCGGAAATCTACCCTGTTTTTTCATCCTATCAGGATAAAGAATTGAAAGAGCGGTTCCAGCAGCTTAAAGCAAATGTGTGTGATCTGAATCCTGCGTTGGTGGCAAAGTGCATTACCGGCACAGAACAGGATTTTATCCTGCTAATGAACCGGGCAAAGGACTTTATCCGGGAGAGATTTCGGCAGACTTCCATGGAAGAGGAAAAGAGATTGCTTCAAATGTTTAAGGAATGCGTATTTGGATATTATGTCCTAACACCACTGATCGAAGAAAAAGAGATCTCGGACATCAAAGTGCTTGATTATAACCACATCGTAGTAAAGGCAAAGGGGAAAAGATATATTGCAGACTGCAGTTTTTATAGTCCGTCCGACTATAATGACTGGTTCATGAGAATTCTGCGTATTCAAAGGATGGGAAAGAGTGACGATGCAGCATTATCCCACAGCACGGACAGAAAAGGGGTAAAAGACTACTTCTTACGAATTGATACACAGCTTGGCTGTATCACTTCTACAGAAAGGAATAATATCCATATCCGAAAGATTCCAAAGCAGAAGCTTTCATGGGATTACTTAAAAGAGAATGGGATGTTAGATGATGAAATGGAAATCTATCTTAAGGACCGGATTGCTTCCGGGTATGGTTTTTTAATCTCCGGGAGGGGAGGATCTGGAAAATCCACGCTTTTGAATAACATGATCGACTGCATTCCCTATGACCAGTCTGTGCTTGTGTCGCAGGAGTCGGATGAACTCTATTCGGAGCATCCGCAGATTCAGTTTGAACATACGCTGTCCGTAAAGAGAAAGGACTGCAGTATCGAGTACTCCTTGGAAGATGAACTGCGCCTCGGACTTTTACAGGATATTGATAATTTCGTGATCGGAGAGATCAAGGGCGGAGAAGCACTGTATGTGTTTACCACAGCTATGAGTACCGGGGCAAGGTTTTTTGGAACAATTCATGCTAATACAGCTGCAGGATCCGTAGTGAGACTGGCGCAGTGTGCCAGATATATCTCTGATTATTCTATGGAAACATTAGAAGAAATGCTTACTGTAGTGCCGTTTGTGCTGATTCACATGAGCCGGTTTGCCATAGACGAAATCTTGGAAATAGCCGGATGGGATGAACGGCATCAAAAGTTAAAACTGAATGAAGTATATGTGAAGGGGGAGTTGGAATGTACCTGATTCTTAGTATAGTAACAGGAATCTATCTGATTTTGTCATCTGTCCGGGACTTGAAAGAACGTATGATATATAGTTTCCCGGCAATCGTACTGACATTGGCATGGGGGACGTATTCCGTAGAACTTTATGAAAATGAGTATGGATTTTTACTGGGAGCCTGGATTGCAACGGTAGTTTTGTGGTTCTTGTTTCGGAGATTTTCCATATGGGGTGAGGGTGATAACGATGTCTTTTTATTATTTGCCGGAGTATTACTTTGTACGCTTCGGTTTCGTACAGTGCCATTTCTCATATTTGCAGCAAGCAATCTTCTGGCGCTGACCCAGATCGGAGCCGTGATTGTCAGCCTGATCGAAGCAAGAGTGAAAAAGGAAAAGGTGACCAGTCAAAGTAAAATAGCGGTTGTACCTGGACTTTGTATTGTAGTACTGGGAATCATGCTCTATGGAATCTGTGTGCGAATGGGAGTGATAGCGTAGTGAATGAGTTGGAAGTATTAAAAAAAGCGTTGCCGGAGATGGTATCTATTATGAATGCACTTCCGGGAGAGCGGTTTGATATGAAATCGGCACAAACAATTCTGATTGTGCAACGGAGAATGGAGCAGTCTGAATTATCGAAGCAGCTAGGCATATTTGCACAGCTTCTGTCTAAAAATGAACCTGCCACAATGGATGATCTGGTAGCTGCTGCAGTAGCGTATATAAGGATTAAGACACTGGTAGAGGGGAATGAAACAGGGTATTCTCCGGTGATTGTTAGAGATCTCGTTAAGGAATATAAAACTCAACAGACGAAACTTAAGAACATTCTTCGATTGTCTAAAGTGAATATCCTTACGGCAGAAAGCTATCAGAGAGCAGTGATAGAGAAGACTATTTTGAAATCAGAACGCTTTCTATCAGCTTTTGAGAAAGAAATACAGGATCTGGAAGAAGTGATTGCAAAGGAACCAAAGAGCTTAATAAAGCCAAAAGAGCCGGATCCTATCACAGAAGATGTGAAAGAACTTCCTACAAAACCAAGAAAATTCCGTGGGATACAGGTACCTAAAAGAATTGTTGGATTTTGGGAAGAGGTTCAGAAAAAGAATCAGGTTACGCAGGAACTTAAGGAGGAAGAGGCCAGGTATGCATCCTCAAGGTGCAGGGAGATTCCTTTTTATGATTCCACATTGAACTATTCGGACAAGTATATTTGTAAGGATGTTCCGGCATTCTCCCTGTATAAACGAAGAGAAAGTATCTACTTTGGAAAAACGGAGAACGGAGCAGCCGGGATATACAACAATCTGGATAAAAGCCTGTTTGAACTTATGAACGTGAATGAGGATTTTGTCCAGTTCATGACAACCGATCTGTTTGGTGGAGAGTATCAGCTTACTCCGTTTTCCGGTGCGGAAAAGGAAGCAATGGAAGTATATTTTAACTTTATTTGTGCCTGTTTTGAAGCTTACATTGGAAAACTCACTACCGTAATGGAGTATCTTAAGTTCAAAGATTATTATAACAGGCTCATGCTTATGAGAATTTCCTTGGAAGAAAAGCAGGTGGCTGATTATTATAGGGCATTGCGACTGGCAGATTCTTATATGGAGTACATGAGAGGGTATGATCTGAGCGTTTCCGATGACAGAGAAGAAATTATTCAAAATATTACATCGGAAAAGAACTTGAATTACCTTGGGGATCTACAGATTATTCTGGACAATCATGTAATCAGTAGTGAGGCAAAGGAGAAAATTGGACAGCTGCAGGAGGAGATCCGGTACTTTCATGGGAAGGAAGAGGAAGCGGAGTACATAGAAGAGACTCCGGTGGACTTCTTGGGAGCAAAGGTAATTATCCAGTTTTTGAAAGAGGAGAAAGTGATAGATGAAGCTTTGTTTACATCGGAGAATCTGGAACAGGCTGTGTATGATTACCTCACAAGAAAAGCAGAAGTGAAAAAAATAGGCATTGATAGAAACGGAGAGAGGGTCTTTTTATTTATCTGCAGAAACGGAAGTGTTTCAATACCGGTAATTAATCGGAAGATGAAAGAAAACTGGAAGGAAGCCGACAGAGATTATTACGAAGCGGTGGAAGAAAAAATAGCAAATAAAATTTTGAAACTGGGAGGAACAGAGGATGAAAACGGAACATATTAAGACTTTGATTTTTGCAATAGCGATTTCTTTTGTAATGGTAGTAGCGTTTTATATTTATTTTGGCGAGGCGAAAGTAGAAAATGAAAAAGGAGATGCGGATGTTATAGAAACTGTTTGTAAGGAAACGGCTGTAACAGATGTGGAAGAAATACCGGAAGAGGAAGGAGCAAAGGAGGATGTAGACTGTAGAGCAGTTTATGATTCTTTTTTAAAGCTGCAGATAGAAAAAATATATACAGAGACCGTGGATGATGGGAATGGAAATCAGACAATGCAGTTTCAGACATACTATCTTTCCGATGTGGATATAGCTGCTATGACAGATGTTACGTCGGATTATACGCAGGCGGTAGGGACAGAAGCTTTTGACAGTGAGAAGATTTCAGACATTTCTTTTGAGGAGGCCTTTGGGTTTTCGTACAAGACCTGCAAGGATCTGTATGAAGTGATGGAGACAGCAAGGCTGACTATGGGTTTCGATGCAGAGTATGAAGATGCCAGACTGGATGACAACAAGAAAAATTTGCTTGGGGAGGAAAGCTATGTCTATGAAAAAGACTGCAGTATTTTGGAGCAGCTGCTTGCAAATGTAGACTACGATACTCTGATTCAGACAAAGTGTGCCTATTCTGTAGCAGAGATGGAAGGAACGAAATATCCGACTTCTTTTACAGCGGTGGTTCAGTATGTAAAGGGAAATGTAACATATACAAAGACGGCATATCTGGGATTTGCAGGAGAAAATGCGGATGAACTTTTGGAGGAAGAAAATACCTGTAAGAGTAACGATGTCTGTGGAGCCTGTGGGGAGACCGGAGAATGTAGTCAGGGCTGCGGTGGAAGCTGCTGTAAATAAAGGGGAAGCATTATGAATAGCAAGAGTAAATTAAAATATATGACAGTGTTGTGCGTTTTTTTAGCAATGGTACTGTTGCCATGCAAAGCTTACGCAGCCTGCCATAATGTATCTTGCGGATGCAGGGCAAATGGAATCATGTCATGCGCCGGGGCAACCTGCTGGTATACAGATTCCGATGGATGTTCCGGTCATAGCTGGTATCTGTATGATGAATATGGGGCAACCTGTACGTCGGGTGGATCAGTGGAATACCATTGCTCAATCTGTCCAGGAAGACGAATTACATCCTCCCCTCCACTGGGGCATGACTGGGGATCATGGTATTGTGTGAACAGTTCTACTCATAAGAGAAGTTGTAGAAGATGTGGGCTGGAACAGTATGAAGGACATAATCTGTCAGGGTGGAGAGCGCATGGAGACGGTTATTATAGCAGAAGCTGTTCTGCCTGTGGATATACACAGACGAAGGGAATTTTTGTCAGTGCGTCTACTTACAGCTGGACAGCAGACAATGTGAATATTACGGTAAGAGGATATGATGGCGGTGTAGGAAACAGATATATATTACTGTATCGGGTAAATTGCATTACCGGAGTAACGACTCTTGTCGGAAGCTATCAGCATGGTGGAATTTCGGGATGGACAACAGATAGCTATACACAGACAGACGAAGGAATCTACTACTATTATGCGGTATCTACAGACAACGACTGGCACTCCATTCAGGGGAACACGGGAAGGGTATATCTTGACCATTCGGATCCTGTGATTATAGGAGTGGAAAATACAAATACGGAATGGACCAATGTGGCTCCCAGTATTGCAGTAAGGTCAACGGACTATCTGACGGGAACGGTGACCGCTGGATCCGGTCTTAGAAGCGTGAAGATATACAATGATAATGAAAATCTTGTTGCAGCCGGAAGTAATCAGGCATCTTATACATTGAGAGAAACCGATGAGGGAGAACGAACCTTTGTGATTGAAGCCACAGACAATGTGGGGCATATATCAAGGAGCAGTGTCACGACCAGATATGATATTACGCCTCCAGGAATAGATGGAACAGAGATCACATTTGTAAGAGATGGCATTGTAGTGTCCGGTTATATGCAGGACAACATCATGGATCAGCACATTGATGATGAAATCGTAAGAAGCGTGCATGGAGCCAATAAAAGCAGCGGTATTAAAAGTGTGATCGTGTATAAGTTAACCGGAACAAAGGAAGAAGTCATATATTTGGATACGACTTATCACCAGTTTGTATCCCCGGATACGCACTCCTTTTTTGATGTGTATTATGACATTAACCAGACAGAGGATGCCGTAGACTACTATCTAATCATTACAAGAGACTTTGCCGGAAATCAGACCAAGAAGAAGTTAACCAGTCAGAGGAAATTACTTACCATGTTCCGCACTTCGATCGATCGAGGGGCATATTAAGGATTTACGATTTTGGGATAGAGACTATAAAGTGTAAATTAAGAGCCGTATCACTACTAACATTGGACGTATTGGCAAAGGTGAAATAGCCGTTCGCCGGGTGATAAGGCTCTTTTTTTATTTGTCGAAAATAGAAAATTGCAGTTACGAAGTAGGTAAATTATTGTCCCACATATTGGATGAAGATCAAATAGATCTATCAATTCGCTGAAAGGAGAATAGAAGAATGAGAAAGGTAGTAAAGAAGGTGGATCAGATGTTGATTGCTGCAAGGGGAAAGGTGCTGCAGAAGAAGCCTGCCGTGGATCAGATCATCATTATGTTCATCATTATTGCTGTGGCAGCTGGTATTGCGGGACTTTTGTACATTTTCGGTACTAAAACTCTGCTTCCGGATTTCCAGACTAAGATCACCTCACTGATTAACCAGTGGTTTGACGGACATTAAGAGGTTTGGCGAAAAAGAGAAGGGAGGAGCCGGATAGATGAATAAAGAAGAAAGACAGGCAGAAAAATTACGAAGACAACAGAATAGGATAGCTAATAAGATGCTTATTCCTGCGCCAAAGAAAACCGTACAGAGTCTAAAACTTCTTAATTTTGATCCGTCTGGTACCTTCCATTTTGTGGAAGACAGATGGATCAGAATTTATGAGGTCTATGGGAGACTGGACAAATTAAGCACAACAATGACGGCACTGCAATCAGAAATTATGGTCAGTGGAAGGATGCTGCCCGAAAAAGAGGATACAGACTGGTTTCTTACATTAACTGGATATGGTGAAACATATGATGAAGTAAGAAAACAGTTTGCTTTGGATGAAGAGTTTCTAAAAGAAAGCGTTGGGATCCGTCCCTTAAGCGTAGATGAAGCGGTTAAGATTATCTTTTCAAGACTGCAGGGTGATACAAAGGAATTTTCCTATGCTTCGTTTGTCAGAAGCAAAAAGAATTTATATGATGAACTTTTTCCTGAAATCGCAGAATCCTATGATAGTTTCCAGATAGAAGCAAGTTATGGAACAAGCCTGTTTGTTATGAATTACCCAAAGACTGTCAAGTGGAATGCCTTTACGGATTTGCAAAAACTGGGTTGTCCCATTTTTTTAACTTTTCAGATGTCAAATATGAAAGAGGAAGACAGAGAGAGCTACTTAAGAATGCTGGAAAGGCGTTACTGCAGGAATTTTCCACCGGCGGATATTGAGAACGGTATAAGTATCTCTTGCCATATGTCATTTGTCTGTGATTCCGCAGATGCAAGAGAGATCATCCAGAGTACGATTCTTTCCCTGCTTTCTAAAGATGGATATATTGTGGCTCCGCTTTATGGAAAGCAAAGAATGGGACTGTTATCAGATATTTCACTGGGAATGGTGGAAAGCAGAGAGTTTAGAAATATTTCACTGCCTGCTGTAGAAAAAATCTTTTGGGAGGAAAATGCGAATGATAATGACAAAGTATGAGCAGACAAAGAAATATGATGTGGCTGGAAATATGGAAACATTCGGATCACAGGGGATTTTCTCGATAGAAGGCGTGGAAGAGAGTGGCATCTTTGCGCTGACAGAGAATCGCTACTCCAAAACCTATGTCTTAAGTGATATTAATTTTGCCGGAGTAACAGATATTGAGCAGAAGGAGATTATTATTGGTTTTTCCAAAGTGCTTAAGGGCATTCCCTGCCGTTTTTCATACACGATTGCAAATGAATACGTGGATGAAAAGAAGTTTTATGAAAACATCCTTTACAGAAACCGTGGTGATAGGGATGACGATTTAAGAAATTCTTATAATGCGGTCATCAGGGAGAAGCTTTCGGATGCAAGGCAGGGATTGTACCAGACCATCTATCTGACACTGACCATTACAGCGGACGATGTAAAGGATGCAAAAGCACAGTTCTTGTCTATTGAGGGAGCCATCCGGTCATCTTTTGTAGGGCTTGGAATGAATGGAATGCAGGGATCGACCATGCATCCTCTTTCTGTGGATGAAAGACTGCAGATCTTTTTTAACTTTACACATACCGGAATCTCTAAGGGGTATCCTCTTTCCTATAAAAATATCGTAGAAAGCAGACAGGATTTTTTGAATGTTCTGGCACCTGCAGCAATCACTTACGACAATGAGGAATTTCGGATCAATCACTGTTTTGGAAAAGTGATGTACATTGCGGATTATCCGAAGGCACTGGAAAGTGACATACTGACTTCGCTTGCTAAAGTCAACTGTACCAGTTATGTGACCGTGAATAATGAACTGCTTGATATCGGAGGATTTAAGCAGGAAATATCCCGGAAATACATGAAAGTCGGGATGAAGATTGAGGGAGAAAAGCAGAGAAATCGCAATAACAATGATTATTTAGCGGATGCTTCACAGAAACTTTTAGGGGAGAAGGATAAGTTAGATACCTTCCTTAAGAAGTTAGATGAACAGGATGACCATTATTACAATACCACCATTATGGTTCTGTTTATGGCAAACACGAAAGAAGAACTGGGAAGGATCGAGGAAAAACTTAAGAACATTGCATCTTTAAAGTCACTTACCCTGAAAAGCTGCTTTGCCATGCAAAGAGAAGGTATTAATTCTGCACTGATCTTAGGATGCCAGGAATTTAAAAGAGTGGTGAATCTCTCTTCCAGCTGTCTTGCCATGTTCATGCCGTTCAAAACACAGGAACTTAATGATGAAAATGGTGTATATTATGGGATCAATCAGTTAAGTCAGAATGCTATTTTCGGAGATAAGAAGAAATTAAAAAACAGGAACAGCATGATTCTTGGTAAATCGGGATCCGGTAAAAGTGTTTTTTCTAAATCGGAGATCTTGTCGGTATATCTTAATAACCCCAAAGATCAGATTATCATTGTCGATCCGCAGGGGGAATATCAACAGATTGTAAACCGATTACAGGAAAATGCAGCCATCATATGCTTTGATGCAAAGAAAGAAGTTTATATTAACCCTCTGGACGTAGATTTTTATGGAGTTGATTATACCGAACTTAGAGAGATTATTTCAGAAAAGGCAGATTTCATCCTGACCTTGATCTCGTCATTACTACGAAGAAATGTGGAGGCAGAGGAACAGGGTGTGATTGACCGTGTGGTGGAGAGAGTTTACAGTGAAAACTTTAACATGAGAAAACGCTTAAATGGGGAAATGGAGAGAGAACGAGAGTATGAAGTACCGGGATTTATGGTTACGGAGCAGGCAGTAATCAGTACCGGGGAGAAACTTTCCAGAAAGGAACAGGTACGGGTATATTCCCCTACGTTTCAGGATATCTATCAGGGTCTTGTGGATGAGGGAACAGAACTTGCGGATCATCTGGCTGCAGCAATGGATATCTTTGTAAATGGGTCATTGAATCTGTTTAATCACAGAACAAATGTGGATATTGGGAAAAGACTCATCACCTTCAGTTTTCCGGGGCTTAAGGAAAATCTTCGTGTCACCAGTATGCTCATTATGATGGAAGTACTTCGCAGTAAGCTTTCGGAGAACTCTAGGGAAGGGAAATGGACACATCTTTACATAGATGAATTTCATGAACTGTTGGGGATTGATCAGATCGCAGCCTTTGTGGTGAAACTCTGGAAAGAAATCAGAAAACTCCTTGGATGTGCCTGTGGCATATCGCAGAACATGAGTGATCTGCTAAATGAAGACAATGCTGGGAGGCTGTCAGCGATTCTTTCTAACACAGAATGCTTTGCACTATTGGCCCAGTCCTCTATTGATAAGCGTAAGCTGATGCAATTCTTGCCAAATATCAGTCCGGCTATGTTTAATTACGTGGATAATGCAGAAAGCGGAACCGGACTTCTTAAGATGGGAAGCGTGGTAATTCCGTTTGATATCCGAATGAGTAAGGAATCGGAGATTTATGAAATCGTGAATACAGACGGAGGCAGTTATGCAGTTTAAGGAAGGAAACCTGCAGTTTACGGAGGAACTTAAATTCACGGATGACTATGGGAGATTTTCTAAAGCGGAAATGTCTAATTTTTCAGATCCCGGAAATATGGAAAACAGAAAGCCGGATCAAAAAAAATTTGCACCAGAAAAATGCACACCCACAAAGAAAGAGCAGGATTTCAAAGAAAAAGATGTTGATATATGGATGGCAAATGAAGGAAGTGGGAAATCGTATCGGGAAGAGAGTGGAGGAAAGGAACAAAGAGCGGAAGCAGAAACTTCTGAAAAATCTAAGAGTTCGGATAAAAACACAAAAAAAGATCAGAGCAACGAGGGAAAGGAGAAAGCTGCCAGAAAGACAATGGTGGCAAGAATGATCCGGGCAAAGGATCTGTTTTCAAAAAATGGGGGAGAGAAAGAAACTACAGGAAATGCATTGCATGACGGGAATACCGGTCTTGTCAGGGTAGTTACGACTTATGTGAATCCCAAAACATGGGGGAAGATACTGGCAGCAAAACTGGTGGCTGCGCTGGCACCACATATCCTGACGGTATTTATGTATCTTATCGTGACATTTCTTCTGATAACGATTGTGGTAGGAATGTTTTCTACGATAAGTACCGTTACCGGAAGGGTAACCGGGTTTTTAAGCCGTTATTCGGGCAGAGGACATATTTTGTCGGAAGAAAGTCTTTCGGAGGAAGAGATAGATGAAATCGTGGAAGACAGTGGGGCAAGTGAAGGACAGGAAGCAGTGATCCGTTATGCACTTTCAAAAGTAGGATATCCATATTCACAGGAAGACCGGACCAGTGGTAGCGCATATGACTGTAGTTCCCTTGTGTATTACAGTTGGCTGTCTGCAGGAGTAGACCTAAGCTATGGAGCAGGATATCCACCGACAGCTGCAGCAGAAGCAAGCAAATTGAATAGTTATGGAACCGCAGTATCTACCACAAGACTGGATATGAGAGATATGGAACCGGGGGATCTTGTATTTTACGGTGGACATGACAATAAGAGATTTTTGGGAATTTATCATGTAGCGTTGTATGTAGGAAACGGTGAAGTGGTGGAAGCACTAAATGCTGATCAGGGTGTGGTATATGAAACACTTCGGACAAACAATATTATTTTGGTATTAAGACCATAGGAGGAAACAAGATGGCAGACGAGATTGCACAGGTAGTAGATCTGGAATATAAAGGAATCTATTACCTTTTGAAAGGTACCAAGGCAATGATTACCAGTATGGTGTCAGCAATTAAGGCACTTCATACATGGCAGCATAAAAAATGGCTGGAAAAACCGGGTAGCTGTTCCTGGCAGAAAATTCAGGAAGCAAGTGAAGGAATGGCGCCCATTCTGGAATTCCCGGCAGAAATGTTTGAAAAGACCATTGATATTACAAATGACAAGAGTATAAAAGGTGAAGGTTTTATCTCTCCGTTTGAGTATTACTGCAGACAGAACGGCTTAAGATACTGCATTATGCCGGATTTAAACCCGTATGACGACTATATTCCGGTTGCTGTACTGGCACAGGATTTTGGAATGCATGATGAGCAGATCAAATCCTTTATGCGCAAACGTGTGGAAAAGGAAGAAGCCGTAAAGGTAGATTATGATAAAAAGATCGGGGAAGCAAAGGAAAGACTGGAAAATGCAGAGTCTCCTGAGGAGAAAAAAGAAATAGAGAATGAAATCAGGGAACTGGAAGAAGGTAAGAGTCAGAATGAAACCCTGTTACAGGAATCCAAGGAAAAGATGGAGAGAAATAATATACTGGAATTTGCAGACTATCTGAAACAGGGAAAAGGAAGCTGCTTTGAAGATGATCCGGAGAAGGCTCTTAATCAGGCGCAGACTTGTGGAGTCGTGAAGGAGTTTATGGCAGATGACTGTATGTACCCGATCAGAGACAGTGGACTTGTTCCGGATAGCAAAGAGGTTTTCTATAATCAGAAGACTGGGGATGACATACTTCTTACCGTGAAAAGAAGCTTTGAAGTGGATGAAAACGGTGTCGTGTATTCTGTGTATGAGGTGACGGACCCGGTGAGTGGAGCAAAGAAAGCACCGATATCAGATAAGGGATACAGTAAGGAAGCGTGGATGGAAAGGCTTCCCCAGCTGTTGAAACAGGCAGGAATGTTAAGAGATCAGCCGTGTTCTGTTGTAAGGAGCGAAGAAGGACTTAAGGATTATATCATGTCCATGGATGTAAATTTTACCCATGCCCGGGAAGAGGGGCAGAATATTTCTGACACAATGAGGGTTGAAATGGAACAGGTAAAGAAGGATACCGCACAGACGGAGCGATATATTAAGTCCTATTATTCAACAGTTACGGTACCAGCAACACAGATCATGCCAAATGAAAAGCAGATTCTGTCACTGGAACTGGATGATGGTCTGGTGGAGGGAGTATCCCTTGTGGGGATGGATTCGGATAATGCTAAGATTAGTCTTAGGAGTGATGCAAAATATACCTATACCGGAGCAGATGGGCAGGAAAAGGTATTGACCGGAGACCAGATCATGAAGGCACTTTCTGATAATAAACAGGGCGAGAAGGTAGTGCAGACAGTTACACAGAAAGCCGGAGGCAGATAAAGGGGGAAAAATGAATGCAAAGGACAAGTTCCGTCAAGAAACACACAAGAAGCGTTAAGGAAACCGTAGTTATCTACCTGCTTGGAGTCAGTATCTGTGTATATCTTGGCTTTTTGTGCGGTGCAGTGTGGATATCAGGAAATGATTTCAATGAATTTATGAACAATTTCCAGAGCTTTGTGATTGAGGGACACCATTATATTGTGGGAGTCACATCTGCCACATGGAAATTTGTACTGGCATATCTGATCGGATGGTCAATGGCATTTATTATCATATTTACAAGAATTGAGCATCCCTTTGCCGGAGAGGAATATGGCAGGGCAAGATGGGGAGATGCAAAGGAATTTACCATACAGTTTGCAAATCATGACGAAAAAAATGAAGTAGAGGTTGTTACCGGGGATGTGCGACTTACACATCCCTTACGTGTAAATACAGCAAATTACTGGATTGCAGAAGGAGTATATCTGTCTATCCACAACGAAAAGACTTCAAACCTGAATATGCTGGTAGTCGGACCGCCGGGATCCGGTAAATCCTTTCGGTTAGCAAGACCTTTATTGTCACAGCTTTGCGGTAATTTCCTGGCGACCGATCCCAAAGGAGAACTTTATAAGCAGACAGGGCAGTATTTTGAGGATAATGGATATGAAGTCATGGTTATGAACGTGGAATCAGAGGATGGAATGCCTATGAGCATCCATTTTAATCCGTTTCGCTATATCCGTAATGAATCAGATATTATGAGCATTGCTGGAATTTTGATGAAAGCAACGACTCCGGCAGAAGATAACGGAAGCAGCGATCAGTTTTTTGAACAGTCTGCAGAAGTACTGCTTACCAGTATTATTTATCTGATTCACTATTATTATCCCAAGGAAGAGCAAAACTGGGAGACCTTTGTAATGCTTTTGAATGCAACGTGCGTTTATACAAAGAACGATGGATCCATAGATAACCGGGCAGGCGGTATTCTTGATATTGAAATGAGGGCACAAAAGTACTGGAAAGAAGAATGTGAAAATGATTCAGACTTCCCGGGATTTATCGAGGTGGAGAAGTTTTATCATGGAGCAGCGGAGACAACCAGTTCCATTGTGGCATCATTAGATGCACACTGCAGATATATGAAACTAAAGTGTGTCATTGATCTTTTGTCAGAGGACGAAATACATATTGCAGACAGTTTTGGATATTCCAAGCCCTGTAGGGAAGCAGGAACGGGAAAGAGAATTCTGTATATCGTGACCAGTGAGGATAAGAGATATTATGACTGGATTCCTTCGATGGTGTATTCACTGTTTTTTGACGAGCTTTATCATCTGACAGCAATCGATCCTGCTCTTCATGAGACCCTGCCGGTGCATCTTACCTTCTTAATGGATGAATTTGCAAATGTCACACTTCCGGATTCTTTTGTAGAGAAGCTGTCTACCATGCGGTCCCGAAATATGAGTGCTGTAATCATTGTGCAGAACCTGATCCAGTTAAAAAGAAAGTTTCCAAAGTTTGATATGGATAAGGATTTGATCGGTAACTGTTCTATCATAGATATTCTGGGAGCACCGGATATGGATTCCTGCGAATACCTGTCCAAACATTTTGGCACACAGACGATTCATAAAGCCAGTGAATCGGATGCAAAGGACTATAAGGGGCAGAGTTCACGTTCAGAGGATGTGATGCAAAAGAGCCTGTTATCTGCAGAGGACATTTTTGCCATGAAAAAAGATGGGGAATGCGCTATTGTGGTAAAAGGTACAGAACCCTTATATCAGACAAAATGTCAGATGGAAAAGACAGATTTTGTAAAACTGCTGTGCAGAAAAAAGAATCCGTATGATCCGAGAAAACAGCGGATAAAGAGAGAGAGGAGATATAAAAATAATGATCCGGTCATGCTAAGTGGCAAAAAAGCAAGGGAAGAAGCAAAAAGGTTATTGGATGCCGGGGAAGAAATTAGGCATATTACGGTAGAAGAAGCGCTTGTTTACAAAGAAGCCATTAAAATGGAAGTGGTACCCAAGGAGATTGTGCTTTCCATGAAAGAAAGACAGAAATTTTTGGAGAATGCCAAAAGATATGAAGAAAAACACTCCATGATGCGAAAGATCACTTTGGAAGAATTTCATTACAACTCTGATGGATCTGCGTGTGACCAGAAGGAATATGAAAGAAGATGCTTGGTGGTGAGAAGCTTAATTAATAATGGCTTTTCTAATGTGTTGATAAGATTTCTAAAACCTCTTATTTCAAACGGCTACAGCTATTCCATGATTCGGGAACTGTTCAATGAAAATTCTGAGACAGAGGAAGTAAGAGATTTTATCGAGCAGGTGAAACTGGCATAAGGAAAAATGAATAAAATAAAGTGAAAAATTAAGAGGAAGAAGGTGTAGTTTATATGCGTTCTTCCTTTTTTATGTTATACTTTAGAAAATCTAATTTATGAGGGATGCTTCCATGGGATGGAGAAAACGACTGTACAGCATTATTGAAGTAGCAGATAAAGATGATAAGATAAAAAATGTTTAGATGAAAGAACTTGGTGGCAGCTATGAGCAGATTTTGGGATGATTATTTCGATCAGGGATATAATGACGACAACCCGATGCCGGTGGACGTTTTGATTTCCATTATGCAGGATATGAAGAACAGACAGGAAGGGAATGCCCTGCCGGATACTATTGGCGCAGAGTATTATTTCCTGCAGGATTTTATTACTCTGGATATGGATTGCGATTTTCCCTACATAGAAAAGGATTTTCTGAAACACTGTAGCGATAAACTGCCTGAATTCCTAAAATATACAAGAAATATAGATCTTGATGCAAGATATAACGAAAATATATCTGTGGCATTGCAGAAAAAGATTTTGTATGTCATTTACGGCGGAGCGCAGAGTGGTGACGTTTATTGCAGGGAACTGTTAAAATATCTCTTTAAAATTTATCATAGAAATCTGTACCGGACACTTAAAAGATTCCGCACGATTTCCATGGACGAAATACTGGGTCTTTCTGATGAAAAAGAGGAAAACAGCCAGCTGGGTGTCGTGGGAATGGTACTTATCATGTGTCCGCTTATGGGAATTACATTTTCGGATGAAGTGTCCGTTTTATACTTCTATCTGATAAAAAAGATGGAAGACTGGAAAAGAGAAGAATACATTGAAAGAGAGTTCCCGGAAGATGGACTTTTTGAAGAGTGCATGAAGACCGTGGATGCCTGGATGGATGATGAAAAACTAAGTTCCAAAAATAAGTATGGAAAGAAATATTATGCAGATGAGAGATTTGCGGAAGAATGCATGAATTACTTTAATTATCCCGGGGATTTTCCTTTTACGTCTCTGGAAAATTTTATGGGACTTCGCATAGAGATGACACGAACCCTGATGACTCTTAAAATGAATCATCCGAAAAAAGAGTACACTTACGAACAGATCCAGCATCTTACAATGATCTATACGCTCTGCTCTATCATAGCAGATATCGCAGACCGGTTTGACATGGAGACAGATTATCTTCTTTCTAAGTATGACTTTGATTACGATGATGACGAAGACAGTCTTTTTGATCCGAAAAAGATTGAAGTGTATAAAGAGAAAGAAAAAACAGAGCCAGAGGTTTTGAAAACGAAAGCATCCAGTACACCGGTATCGTCAGAAACAGAGGAAAATGAAAACGAATACTTAAAAGAGATAGCGAGACTTAGAAGCAGTCTGGATGAAAAAGACCGGGAAATCAAAAGACTAAGAGATGCTTATAGTGAAGCAAAAGCTTCCAGAAGAGAAGCTGAAGAGATGGTACACCGGTATGAGAGTGAAAGGGAAGAACTGATTGCCTTAAGAGAGTTTGCGTATCAGACACAGCAGGAAGAAGAAATAAGAAACGATTTGCCGGTAGAGGAAATGAAAGCTGCCATTAAGGGAAAAAAGATTGCAATTATAGGCGGTCATGTAAACTGGCATAATAAGTTAAAACAGCAATTCCCTGGCTGGAGATTTGTACTAAGTGAAGCTTCCAAAACAGTAGACGGAAAGATGCTAGAAGGGTGTGAGAAGGTTTATTTTTATACCGATCATATGAGCCATGTGATCTATGGCAAGTTTATAGCTGCGGTCAGAGAACGGAAGATTCCTTTTGGATATCTTGGGAGCATTCACATAGAAAGTGTGATAAAGCAGGTGTATGAAGACTTGTGTGAGGAATGATAGAAGCTAATACTATGGAAAAGAAGAAAGAGAAAAATAGTAATCTATCGTTGGGCTATATGGAATAAACAGGTTAAGCATTCATTGCGGATATACACTAATAAGCATATAATTATTACAAAAATACGAAGGGAGAAATGGATATGGCAATACCTATGTTATGGAAATGTACGAAATGTGGAAGAAAAACTATGGCATCTACGAAACCGGGGACAGGTAATACAAGTTATGGGAAATGCCCTAAAGGGGGAGAACACAGGTGGACAAAAGGTAACTAGTGAAGTAGAGAGGATAACTTTATGTATTTTGACGAAGAAATCGCAGGGTTAAAAGTTGTTGAATTATATGATACAAAATTGACGGATCCGGATGCATTAAAGGAGAAATTTGGTGTTGCAAAAGAGGAAGAAATAATAGCATATATTCCAAATAAAAATGCATTAACTTCATTGTTTTCCGATGTGAATTTCTTGATTACCAATAAGGCAGCATATAAGAAAAAATCGGTTATAGGAAAGTTGTTTTCACGAAATAAGAGCAATGTTGTATTTGAGTTGGAATATCTACCTGAATATGTGATTACTGCAACAGAAAACTCAGTGAATCTTTGCAATTTAGATAAGAAAATTCATTTCTATGATTCAGGATTTTTTGATTCACAAGAACAAAGTAAAAGTATCGTAGAAGATTTGGTATTAATTCTTAATAGTATTCTAAAAAAAATGTGTCTGGAGGATGTTAATAGGGATAAAAGAGATAATTTTGCTTCAATGGCTAATTTACAAGCAAAAACAGACTTATGTAAAGGGTGGCTTAGTGAAAATACTTATTTAATAGTTTCTAAATTGAGTTGCGAGAAAGAGTACGCATATAAAATGTGTAGCTTGCTTGTTAAAGATGCAGCCATGAATTGTAACACGGCTGGTTTGCTTAGAATTCTGCATAATGAAAATAAGCTCTTGGGAGAGGGAGATATTTCAGAATTAGTCAAATTAGCAGATGAAACAGTAGATAAATTATTGAAAGAGTTAGAATCCACTTCTGACAACTTAGAAGATGACTGTTATAGGAACATTGCGAAAACAATAAAAAATAATTCTGAACAGATAAAGATAGAAAGCGATATTGCCGGTTTACAGAAGATACTGGACAAAATTAAATTAGCGCAGGCATATGTAGAACTTCATGAAAATCCACAAGCTGAATTGGGATGTATTACAGGGAAATTGACAAATGTATCATTGGAAAGAAAGAGAGTAGCTAAACTAGTTAATAAATGTAGCTACTCAAAAAATCAGTCAATGGTGGAGGTTTATGAAAGCATTAAACAGGGAAGTTGCACAGAGGAACAGGTAAGATGGCGTGACTCACTAGGCATAAGTGCATTGTATTATGCAATCGCTATGCATAATGATGATGCTATTAGATCCTGTATCAGCATAAGAAATGCGCATACTTTACAATGGTATCATGATAATATCGACTATTGCACAGCTGCAAAATACGCAAAGTTGAATGAAGATATTATTAAGGATATTTTCATGGCAACCGATAGTGTGGTATGGCAAGACCAGGAACAGCTGAGATCCATAGAAAGAAAAATTGCCGTGAGGCAAAAAGTCATTGAAGCAGCTAACTTCCTGGGTGGCACCAAGTATGATAAGATGAAGACGGCTAAAGCGGAAGGGGACAGTTATGCCGTTGAACAATATAAGGAAGAATTAAGAGAGCTAAAAGAAAAGGTCGAAAAGACAAAGAGTGAAATAGAAGAATTACAGCAATTTTATGATGAAGTTTCAAATGACATACAATTTGCATTTGAGAATCATATGAGTAAGTGCGAACGCAATATTGAAGAGATCGAAAAATCTACAGAACCTTCGATATTGATAATGAAGTATATTTTAAATAACTGTGATTTGATTTCAAAGTATTTGTATGCTTCTTTGGACGAATATGTCTGCTTCCTGCATAAGGGCATATTCTTTTCGATGCCCTTCTTTTTGAAAGAGTTGTTTTACCAAGACATTCCATTATTTTATTCGAACAATGAAGACGATAGTACATGGAAGTTTGAACAGGAGAATCAGGAGCAAGAGAACAAACAGGAAGAGAAAAAGGAAGAAAAGCAAGAAGAAATCAAAAAGCCGTATGGAGATAGTTGGTTTTCTCCAGAAGCTCATAGAGATATTAAAAAGTTACAAAAAGAGTATAGAATTTTGGCAAAAAAATATCATCCTGATAATCCTGGAGGCAGAGGAGATATTTTTGCGGATATTCAGAATGAAAGAGGCACAATTATTGAAAATATGCAGTAAAGGACATTTGAATGATATTAGATGAACAACTGTTTAGAAACTATAATGAATTGAAGAAAATGATATTGCAGGGATACCAAGATGTTGCAATATTAAATTCCTTTGAGCAGATGCGAAAGAACCAAGATGAATTTCCGGAGACAGTAAAGGGAGTAGCAAATCATTTTATCGTGTTATGCCAAAAGGATTTGGCATTAACCATATGGAAAATAAAACTTGATACCAACCCGAATGCGAATACCGTTTCACAGTTTAGAGGAAAAATCGGACAGGAACTTAGAAAGAGTGATCCCACTGCCGGGCGAATAAAGAAATACAATCTTGATAGTACGCTGGAAACAGAGTTAACAAATATGCGAAAACGATATCTGGCACATACGGATATGACCAGAGGAGACAGCAAAATTAAAATCAGTGAATTGGAAAGTGCACTAAATGGTATTCGTGGAGAATTCAATGCTACCTGCAATGTGATTGATGATGACAGAGTTCAGCAGATAACAGAGGGAGAGATCGCAAGAGTCAATATAGGTACTGGTATTGGTATGAATACTATTTTTCATAAAGGGTTGGATGAAAATTATAGTTCAGATTTATAGAGGTGTAATAAAAATTAACATTTGAATGGAAAATAGCATGTTCGTGTAAAAATGTATTGCTCGACCGGAGTGCCTTATAGATGCTATGATACATATATCAGCTGATGGACAAGAAAACCGGAGGTATTTTTATATGAAAACAAGAGAAGTCAGATTTGGAAGAAATCTAAAGGCATTACGGGAAATCCACAAAGTAACACAGAAAAAGTTGGCGGAAGAACTACATATGTCAAGACAGGCAATTTCTCTATGGGAAAAAGGAATGGGAAAGCCGGATATCTTTTATCTGGATTCTATATGCACCTATTTTGATGTGTCTATAGATCAGATGATGTACGGAGACATTGTAAATCCGGATCGGTATACGACACTGGAAGATAGTGACATAAAGGAACGGACAACCGGAGAGGAGGAACTGGTTGGCTTCTTGGAAGAAGATATCTCCGAGTGCTTTCCTCCGATTGCGATTGATTTTGGTGTTATTATAACGATTGCGCTGGAATTAAAACGCATGGGATATGAAGTGACAGAAGTGTTTGGCAATGGATTTTCGGTATTTACAAAAACGAAAATGGAGAGGAAAAGACTGAAAAAAGATATTTATGAAGTCGGAGATTCCCTGATCCATTGTGATAATGAAAGAATTAGCAATCACAGAGAAGAGGTAGAAGCAAGAGTCTGGGAAGTAAAAAGCCAGATTGTCGAGGAAACCATGACAACCATCCTTGGAAAGGAGCCGGAAGAATTTGCCTACCTCTGGTATGACGAAGAGGATAATGTCAGAGGCTATGCGGATACCGAAGAAGAATGCATCGAACAGGCAAGACATCAGGCCTGTACAAAGTTTCGGATCATGGATAACATATAGTCTTTCAAAGAATCATGTTTGTAGTACCGGATCTTTTGTAAAATTTATAAGTTTATCATCAAACCCCTGGGAGTCGGGCAGGGGGTAGGGGTGGGAATGGTACCATAAAAGTACTTTGCCCTAAAATAATTCTTAAGACCTTGTGGCTGTAAAACGCAGTCATGAGGTTTTTCTTTTGTCTAAAAATTCTACGAAATAGGTCTTTTAACGTCCCACTTAACTTCTGAAAAGAAATGAAGGAAGGAGGAGGGCTCATGAAAATGTTTATTTTCCCCCCGGTTTTTGCGCTGGCAGCTTATACCCATGCAATCGACAGTTTGAAAAATGTCCTGATTACACTGGGAACCAGTATCGGCGCCGTCATGTTAGTCTACGGTGGCATTAAATTCGCCATGGCGTTCAGACAGATGGATCAGCAGGGCGAACATCAGGCGGTCTACTCGGTGGTGGCAGGCGGTGTACTTTTGGGACTTGGTGCCCTGGTGGCGGTTTTAACCTAAAGGAAGGAGAGAGAAATGGAAACGGTAGTAAAAGCACTTTATAACGCTTCCTTTGCAATCTGGAACACCTTGATCGGCATCGCCATGACCATCTTTCGGACAAGTCCGACTGCCGTCTCCGGTGGCACTCCCTATGGAATCGTGCATTCACTTTATACAAGCATTTCTGCAGCGACCATACCGATTGCCACCTGCTTTTTTGTCATTGCCATCTATAAATCTGTGGTGACTGCTCCCCCGGAGCAGCAGGCACAGAGATTTTTGATGGATGGGGTCAGGTACTGCATCATTTTGTTTGTGGCAGCAAACCTTTGGCAGATACTGGGATACATCATGGAATTTTCCGATGGGATTACCGCAACGCTTGGCGGAGGTGCGGGATATATGCTGTCCATGGACGGAGACCTTGAAAGAATCATCAGTGAAAGTCTGGTACTTCCGGAGTTTGAACTGTCCGGGGAGTGGATCGGAAAGCTGTTTGAGACCCTGGGATGCTGCATCCTCTTATTGATCGGGGGAGTTGTTTTGATCCTTGTGATGGTAGCAAGCAGTCTGTCCATTATAAGCAGTGCCTTTGAGCGGATTTTAAAACCCTTGGTGCTGATGCCGTTTGCCGGGATTGCGGTAGCAATGGGGGCAGGCGGTCATGAAGTATCCCGTTCCATGGTGCAGTTTTTGAAGACCTTCTTTGGATTCTGCATTTCCGGGGCAATGATGGTAGTCATCATTAAGACCGGATGCGTGATGTGTACGGAACTTGTAAGTGATGCATTGTATGCCTCAAATGATATAGAAAACTGCATCATGATTACGGTGCAGGCAGCCATTACCCCCATTGTGATCGCAGGACTTGTAAAAGGAACGGATGGCATGATCCAGCGAATGTTCTAGGAAGGAGATAAGTTATGGCACAGATGGAGAGAAACGTAAATCTGGAAGAAATAGATGCGGATGCCCTTTTTGGCATCGATGCCCTGAAAGGACAGAGCTTATTGCAAAAATTGATATTCTTTGGATGCCTGTCTGCAGGCATTCTGATCAATGTCTGTCTTCCGATGTTTTTGAAAGTTCCAAGAGCGGTCTGCGTACTGTTATTTCTGTTACTGCTTTTTGTAGGCATTGCCTTTGGCTGTAACTATACGCAGGATTTAACCTATGGAAAATATCTGTACTGCTATTTTTTTAAGACTGCAGTAACACTTACCTATGAATCTACGGAAGATGTACGGGTTATCAGGAAGAACGCAGAGAAGATTAAAAAAGAAGAGGAAGCCATCTTACTAAGAGAACGTAGGAAGGATCCAGGGGAGCAGAGGAAACTTTTGGTGAAACTGATAGCATTTATCGTAGTGTTTGCAGTTACCATCCTGTCGGTGGTTCTTTTTGCCACGGCAAGAAAAAAAGAAAATATCCACCATGAGGCGGTAATTTTGGAAACAATGGAACGGGAGGAAGAAAATGAGTAACAAAAAAGACTTACAGGCGCTGGCAGAAAACCTTGTAGAGGAATTTTATGAAACGCAGGGTGCCGGAGTCCTTAAAAACTTAAATAAGAGAACCTATGGGAATCTCATAAGCGGTCGTGAGGATGTCTTAAATTCTATCAGAGAGAGCCTGTCTGAGTATACCGATGAAGAAGGACAAGAGATCGGGGAGGAAGAAAAAGGAGAGATCCTGCATCTGGTGGATCGGGAGATCTGGGGATATGGCATCATTGATGATCTGATCCATGATAAGAGCATTTCGGATATTAAGATCCATAATGCAGAAAACATCCGTATCAAACGAAACGGAAAAAGAGAGGGAAGTGACATTACCTTCCCTTCCGAGGGAGCCTACAAAAGTTTTGTCACAAGACTTTTAGAAAGAAATAAGGTAAACCTTGGCACGGCAAATGCGATCCAGACCTTTACGGATGCGGACCAGGAGGACTTTATCTTGCGGCTTGCCGTGATCGGAGGACTTTTGATTGTGGGAGGCAGTCCCCTGGTGGTAATAAGAAAGATCCCCAAGAATAAGTATTCCTTAAGCGAACTGTCGGATCTTGGAATGTTTGGAAAAACAGGACGTAAGGGCAGTCTAAAGGTGCACTTCCAGGAAAGGTTCTTCCCGGAGGGAAACGAAGACTTAGACAGCCTTTTCTCCCAGATGATCGAAAGCAGGGGAATTTTGTTTACCGGGAAGGGTGCTTCCGGGAAGACTACCCTTATGAATGCCTGCATTGAAAAGATCCCGGAGAGTGATTCTGTCATGATCTGTCAGGAGAATGCAGAACTTTTTGATCTGCACCACCCGGATATCATTGCAGCCCATGTCATGGTAAATGGCGGTGACAGCAAGGTAAGTTATAACCTTGGGGATCTGACCAGAGTGGCACTCCTTGTTGATCTTGACCGTGTGATCGTGGGAGAGGTCAAGGAAGGATCGGAAGCGGCAGGACTTTCCAAAGCATCCATGACCGGACATAAGTGCTGGACAAGTGTGCATGGAGCCAACTGCGAGATGGCAGTGGAAAAGATGGCAGACTATATTTCTCAGGCAACCGGATACGGAAACAGGGAAGCCTTAAAACAGCTGACCGGATTTGAATATGTGGTGCATCTGTCCGACTTTACCGTGGATGAAATCGTAAGGATCGTAGGATTTGATGCAACCAAGGGAAAACTGATCCTGCGCAAAGTCTACCCCTTTGAGGTGAGTGTATGAGAAAAAAGAAAGTGATCGGTATGAGCTTCTTTATGGCACTTACCCTGATGCTTACCGGCTGCAGTGTGTTTCCCACCCTTGCCGGAATGGAGAGTAAGGAAGCCGGGGCTTATGCAAATGTGTATGACTTAAAGGCAAATAAGGCATATGTCTGGCAGCATGAAGGGGAAGAAGATATCAGACAGGATCTTGCAAGGGACAGAAAAGGAGAGAATATCTTCTTTGCCTGTCCCAAGGGGGATACCAACTTTAAAGGTAAGGAACTGGATTGTTCCGGTCAGTATCCGAGAAGCATCTGGGTAAGCAGCAGTATGGATGACGAGATCCCTACGATTATAGGGAATAATGCCCTGATCTATATTTCGGAAACGACTGTCCCGGAGGAAATTGTGTTTGAGAGATTTGCAGACTACGGGTATTCCATCGGTGTCTCCAACATGATCCCGGATGAAGGGGGACATTATTACTTTGTCTATGCGGAAACCGATAAGGACGATTATAAGTACTACGTGGATACGGCATCCGAAGCCTTTTCCCTTCTATGTTTTGACACGGTAGCAAGACTTTATTTAGATAAGGTCGGAGGAGTTTTGGTTACGGAAGAAAATGTATCGGAGGGCGGAACCGTACTGGGACTTACGAAGGATGCACAGTATGTGTGCGAGTTTTATACCGGTACCTTTTATCAGGACTTTGTGCTTCCTGCGAACATTCACAGCTTTGGATCCATGGAGCGGTTCGTGTCTTACGATTATGAGTTCTTACATTCCAACTGTATCAAAATTAATATCCCGGAGTATTTTAAATCCGGATATTACTTTGTGCAGGGAGTGGGGCTGTTCCGGTATGTATCGGAACAGGATGCAAAAGTTTACAACGGCGAAGCCTATGATCCGGGGATTGACTGGAACGATCCCATCATCCTCTATGACGAGTACGGTGTGGTTATTTTTGACCCCAGTCTTGGGATTGGCATGGAAGAGGAAACGGTAACGGATGAAAATTCGGATGCCGGGGTAAGCCGTGAGGAAGTGGAAAGCTATTTACCGTATGAAGAAGGGAGTGAGGCAGATGAAGAACCTGATTCTTTGGATCGTGATCGCCGTTAGTCTGTATGCGGCATTCTACCTGATCCATAAGAGAGCCTTGGAAAAAAGCGTATTCAGACAGCTGTATCAACACTATAAGGGAGAGAAGGAAAGAAGGATTGCACAGGAAGCCGGATTTATCGCAAAGTACGGAGAGATCGAAAATAACAGCCTGTTATACCGGGCAGACCGATTGATCTTACAGAGTGGCTTAAAAAAGTATTTTCCGAAGTTATCCGGGGAACTGTACCTGTGCATATTAACGTTAACCTTCCCGGTGACAGCGTATGTAGCGTATGGAATCACGGGAAATGTATTTTTGTCTCTGTTTTTGGGAGTGGCAGCGGTAACTGCAGAGATTCTGTCCGTGGTTATCCTGTCGGGAAAGACCTATGACCGGATCGAAGAGGATACTCCGCTTTTTGTGTCCATTTTAAATAATCATGCAAAGTCCAGTACAGATATCGTAACCATTATGACAAGAACGGTAAGCGGAATGGATGGTCCGATCAAGGAAATCGTATCGGGATTTTTAGTCACTGCAGAAAGGTATGGTAATGCAGACCTGGCATTTGACTTTGCCTGTGAGTCCGTGGATAACAGAACCCTTAAGACGATCTTTGTGAACTTAAAAAACTGTATGCACTATCAGGCAAATTATGAAGAGGTACTGACGCAGATGATGGGGCAGATCACGGAGAGTATGTCTGCAAGGGAAGAGAGAAAGAATATCCTGTTTTCCATGAAACTTACGTTAATTGCGATTTCTGTAATGTCTGTGATTATCGTAGTCTTAATCGGTAAGGGAATCGGAGTGGATGTAAAAGGGATCCTTACGAAAAATCTGGCAGGACAGTGCATCCTGTTTATTACCGGGATCATGTATCTGTTTGTGATAGTAAAAGTATTCAGGGCAGACAGATAGGAAGGAGAGAGCGATGAAAACAGTGTTACAATTACTGTTTCTTTTGGTGGCAGCTTTGCTTTTCACCACGATCCAGTCACTACTTCTTAGAAAGAGTGGAAGAACTTCCCTAACTTTTGTAAAGGAAGAACTGGAGAGGGCAGGAAATTCAAAGACATTCAAAAACTTTGTGGGAAAGAAACAGATCTGGTTAAAAAAGCATGGTGCCGATGTGTTTTTGCAGGACGGGATCCTTGTAAGCAGGTGGTATCTGTATAAATTTATAATGGCAGCCTTTACGGAGAGCATTACCTATCTGATTGCGGTAAAGGTATTTCAGTCAGGAGCCGGAATCCCCATTACGGTAGTTTCGACAGTGATCGCATGGTTTTTCTTAGATATTTATCTTGTGTTAGAGGATAAACAGAGTAAGGAAGCCATGATGGCAGATATCTGTGAAATGAGCAGATCTGTTCTTTACGGAAAAAAAGGTGGTCAGTACATCATAGATGCCATCAAGGATGCGGTGCTTGTGGTAGAAAACAAGCGTCTTAAGATGGCAATGATCCGTATGAAGACCGATCTGGATGCCGGAAGAAGTCTTGATGAGGCATTATCGGACTTTGAATTGTCCTTTTCCAGCGTAGAGATTGCATCTTTTTGTACGGTGATCCGGTCACTGCAGAGTACCGGCCATGTGGAAGAGGCATTAAAAAGTCTGGAAAACAACATCGAAAGAGGACAGGCAGGAGTGAACAAGAGGCAGTGCATTGTATTAGAGAATAAGACTCTTGCCTATGTCATGATGATTGCCTTTGACCTGCTGATCATGATTTTGTACTGCATCATTATGAAGCTTTTGGATATGCAGATCGCATTTTAGGGGGGAACTATGGCAACGAGATTTTTATTAAGAAACCTGATTTTTAAGAAAAAAGAAGCCACAGTCATTGAAAATATGCTGGTTATGATGGTAAGTCTCATCATGGTATGTGCGTTTCTTGTCATCATCTTCGGGGCATTTGCCGGGATCTCCGACAAGTGGAGCATGAGGCAGGCTGCCAGAGAGTATCTGCTGATCATGGAGACAGAAGGGTATTTGAAACCGGAGGATGCGGCAGATCTTGTGGCAGAACTAAACAGCTACGGTCTTACGAATGTATCCCTGTCCGGCACTACGATGAGTGAGGTGGACTACGGGGAGAGGATCTATTTAAAAATTACCGGTACCTATGATGACAATGTGCTTGCCTTTGCCGGGGGAATCTCCAGGGTGACGGCACATCCGACCACCATTGTGATAAACAGGCAGACCACGGCAAAGCAGTAGGAGGGGATGTATGAAAAAGAAGGAAGCAACCGGAGCGGTCTCTTATGTGATGCTGTTTACCATGGCGCTTTTAATGGTGATTATCACCTTTTACTTACTGTCCGTGGCAAAGCTTATGTCCATTCAGCATGATGTGGATGATGCCTTGGCGGATGCGGTACTGGCAAGTCTTGTAGCAGACGATGTCTACTATTTTGAAACCTATGAAGGACTGGGAGCTCCGGTGATCCGGTTTAAAAACAGGGAAGCGTCCTGTGGGATCTACAGGGACTGTATGGAAGATGCCTTGAGTGCAAATGATTTTTATGAAAATATCAGCTATGCAGAGTTTACCCTGTACGAGGTGGAAGGAAGCAGGGTAACCGTTACGACCTATAAAGATTCGGGGACACGCAGCATGGAAGAAAAGCCATTAGGTAGTGTTTCGACTCCCACGGGAGAGGTGGTTACAAAGACCAGTGCCTATGCAAGGGTGGACTTTGATTTAAAAAGTCTGATTACCACAGGGAGCATAAGGAAAAGCCGGGATATTTACTGTACGCTAAAGATCAATTAGAGGAGGAAGTTTATGTTTGAAAAGAAAGTGAAGGAAACAAAGGAAGTTACGAAGAAAAAGATTAAGAAAGCTCCGGAAAAGAAGGGGATCCTTGGGATCGTTTTGGTGCCGCTTTTACTGACGGTGGTACTTGTGGGAGCCATCTATCTGCTTATGGGGAAGTTATCTGAAAATGAGATTTTGTTAAGTGATGTGGTGGTGGCAAAGGACAGCCTCCGGGTAAATGCATACATCACCCCGGAGGAAGTGGAGCAGCACTTTGAGGTAAAACAGATGGATACTTCCCTTGTTACGGATGCTACGGTCACAAGTCTTTCTGACCTTAAGAAGAGGGCATTTTATGTAAAGGTGCCGGTGCCTGCAGGGAAGATCCTGTATGTGCAGGATACGGTATCTACGAATGCGACCCTGGATAAGTATTTATCCGGGTATGAGGTGACCGGCATTTGTGTCTCCAATTTCGACAGGGCGGTGAACGGTCGTATCAGGGAAGGAGATGTTATTGATATTTATGCGGTGGACAAAACAACCGATGCACTTACCCTGTATGCACAGGATGTCTATGTGGCTGCAGCCTATGATTCATCCGGGAATGAACTTGCGACAGACGAGGGAGTGGCGGTAGCCTTTACGATCTGGGTGAAGGAAGCCGAAGTGGAAAAAGTGAATCAGGCGATCAACTTTGGAGAGATCCAGATTTACAGGAAATAGTGAAAGCCTCTCACATTTATGGTATGATAAACCTAAGTGTGGGAGGTGTTTTTATGTTCTGTCTAAATTGTGCAAAACAGATCGGTGACATAACCAAAAACAGGATATGTCCGTATTATGGATACGAGCAGTACAAGCTGGAAGACGTACAGGCTGGGATAGAGTATGCAAAACGGAAAAGTAAGGAGAACAGGAATAGGGGGTTTTCTGAGGAAGAGATCCTGGCACTGGGATTATATCCGAAGGATGAAGCCTACAAAATGAGCCTGATATCAAGGATATTGGGGAAGAGGTAGTTTAGCGCAGGTGAATATGAATTTTAGTGGGAGTGAAAACATATGACAGAGAAACAAATAACAGAGGAGATTTTGAGATACCTTAAAGATGAGTCCTATAATTATGCTGTTTTAATTGATGGCGAATGGGGAAGTGGAAAAACTTTCTTTGCTAACAGAACACTTACAGAAGCAATTAACGAGCAGGAAAAACAACTAGAAACGAACCGAAGCGTAAAATACATTTCCTTATATGGATGTAAGAACATGACGGATGTGCAGGAAAATGTTGCATGGTCATTTGCAGAAGATGCTCGCCAAAAAATTCAAAAAAAGGTGAAATGGGGAGATACTGCTGAAAAAATAACTGGCAATTTTGTACTTACGTCTCAAAAAATAGGAAATGTTATCATGAAAAAATTTTTATCAGGGGAATCTTTATATGAGATTTCCACTGATTGGTTAAATTTGGGTAGTTTCATCTTTATATTTGATGATCTGGAACGTTGCGACTGTCCAATAAATGAAGTATTGGGATTTTTCAATGAGTTAGTAGAACATGAAAACACAAAGGTTATAATTATTGCAAATGAAAAAGAATTGTCAGATATAGCTGAAACACAGTATTTGGAATTGCAATATTATTTAACATTAGACGATAGAATTCAATGGCCAAAATCAGATAAAAGCAATACATGGACGCATTATAATAATAAAAATTCAACAAGTCTCTCTTTTCGTGAAATGGAAAGACGTAGAGAATTACTTTTTCCAGCAGCAGAAGGAAATGATAATTATCGTAGAATTCGGGAGAAAGTTATTGGTGTAACATTAAAATATGATCCCAATATACCGGAAATTATATCGCAAATTATAGAGGCATCAAATTATGAGAACTCTATAAAGGAACTGCTACGGGCAAAAAAAGCATCATTTGAGTCTACAATGGAATATTATCACCATAGAAATCTTAGGACTTTTCAGTTTTTCCTTTCAAAGGTAACATACCTTTTGGAACAACTGAAAAATATAAATATTGAGCAGGATTATTATGACATAATATGTAATCAGGTGATTTCTGAAACTTTTACGCAGGCTGTAAAATTTAAGTCAAATTATCAACCACCAAAAGAAGATTATCCTTGGTTAATAACTAAGCAAGATACAGATTTCCTTAGCATAAAACAATATGTAGAAACGGGAACATATGATGAAGAATATGCGAATGAAGTTCAGAAATTTCAAAATGAGTTGAAAGCAAATATTTCTTCTGACGATCCCTATAATTTATTGCAACGACAATATTATTATCAGACACAAGCGTGGTGTGAGGAACAACTTGAAAAAATATTGAAACAGTTAGAGAGTAATAAGTATCCGATATCTTTTTATGGAAAAATAATAGCCATAATCCAGAGATTGATAAATCTGGGATTTGATGAAGAATACATGAACCGTACGAAAAAATTGATGTTTGCTAATATTTCTAAAGCTGATGAAGAAAAGTTAATTGATCCAGAAGATGTGTGGTTTATTGAGGAACGTGAATTTAAAGAGAGAGTAATTGCGATTATTACAGACATTAATGAAGCTATAAAGAATCGTACTGAGATAGCGAGTAGGGAAAGCGTTACAGATATACTGTCGGATTCAGACTGGCTCGATAAACTTGATAGATATATCAACCCTAATGGTCTTCGGTATGTTCAAGATATGTCTGTCTTTTCAAAGGCTCCAGCAGAGCAATGGCTTAATAATATAAAGAAAGCTTCGTCTAGGGATATAGATGATTTTCGAGGAATTCTTAGAGACTTATATCCAAACAGTGTCAGACGAGAAAGCTATTTTGAAGATGCAGACACAATTAAGGCTATTATTGAAGGATTAAAGAAAATGGAAGAGGAGGATTTGATTAAGAAAGCGTGCACTGGATGGTTGTGTGCACAATTTGAAGCGATTGTGAAATCACATGAACCCCAAGTTGAACAGGAAACAGAATAGAAATTGTTTTGAATTCAGAGGGAAGGTGACATTTTCTATGCCACCTTCCTTTTGAACGTATGGAATATATTGCGTGTATAATATTTGGAAATAAGGAACTTAGGAAAATGTTCTCTTTTGTGAGTAAAATTTCCGCAGAGAATAGCGTCTGTAACTAATAATCTGTTCCGGTGAAAAGCGGGTGATATATTCACAAGCATTGACATGAATAATTTCCTCTAATTTTTGGCGAACATAATCAACCAGTTCATCATGGCTCATACTATGTTCATTTTTATCTATTGCATCTAGTAATTGGCAGCTCATTTGATAACCAGCATCTTGATCCCATAAGTGATCATCAAAAATAATTTCATCTAAAATGATATCAAATAAAGATAAAATTTTAGCCTTTAGGACTTTAGCTTCCGCAGGTTTGGAATTATAAAAAATATTATGATCGGAACCTTTAATATTGATAAGGGAACTGTCTAAAAAAGATAACTCTTCAATAAGGCTAGAGAACTCTTCTAAGTGCCCCGATTTTGATATCGCATTAATTAAAAAACAAAAACCTGGCATAAACTGACTGGTGTTACGGGTTATGAGCGAAATAGAACGGTCATTAATGCCGGTTATTTCTGATATGGCTTGCATCGAACACTTTGGAGAATTAATTTCGCCGATCAGATAAGAAATATCAACATCAAAAATTTTAGCCATTTTATATAGTAAATCTACAGAAGGTAGATAAGGATTATTTTTACGAAGATGATGCTTTAAACCATCTAAGGAAATTCCAAGTTTGTCAGCAACTTCTTGCTGAGTGTATCCCTTTTCTTTGCAACATTTCTTAAAATTTTCTCTAAAAAGTGTATTTAAACTACTCATAATTGAATAACACATAGCCTCCCGTGTATTTATATGCGATTGTACTACACTATAAGAAATAATACAATATTACTAAAGGAATTAAACAGAATAGAAATGCGGATAGAGAGGAGTAAAATGAAAAAATTAATATTCTTGTTGAAATGTAGTTTTGAATGATGTATATTATAAGCAAGAACAAACATACGTTCGATTAACACAACAGGATCATCCAAGAGAAGTATTTACGCTACGATCCCACCCTCCTTTGAGGTGTAGCAAAAGCTGATTGAGGATACCGCAAAGCTGCGGTTTTCTTTCCCTTTACCGCATCCAGTTCATTTATTTATGTGTTGGAGGTGTGAAATGCAACAGGTAGAAAGTGGTATGGTGGTATGCTGTCCCAAGTGTGGAGCAACAGCCAGTGTCAGCAAAATTGGTATTGAAAACTTTGCCTGCAGGAAATGCTCGGCGAAGTTTGGAGCATGGGTTATTAATGGATTTGCTGTGGTCTTTGAAAATAATGGATCTGATGGAGAAGATGATCTAAAGAGATTTCAGAAATGCCAGCAAAAAATACAGATGCTTCATGATTTAAGTAAAAACTGAATATTGAGAGATATTCCATGATGGATATAGCAGCAAACAAGACTGCAGAATCGGTGGAAATATTGAGAGTTTGTTAAGAGTAAAGCACTTAAGACGGCAAATATGCAGACCTTCACAGAAGGCTGCAAGCCGGTTAAGGATAGTAGAGCCTGCAAAACGGAGTAGACCAGATAGGTCGAACTGTTTTGCAGGCTTTTTTTGCGTACTCCGTTTTGCGGCTCACCCGGAGGAGGGGTGAGGATATGCGGAGTACTTATAGAGTCATAAGTTTTTCTTCGTTTTAGAAAAATTCGTCTTCCGGAAGTTTCGGAATAGCCCAGCACCTGGGCCACTAACCTTCAGGAGGACGAAGAAATGAAGAAAGAATTATTATTTAGTGAAACCAAAGAATCTAAAAAAGAGTATCTGTCCCGTATGGCAATTCTGCTTGATATTATCAGAAATTTTCCGGATTTGAAAGCATCGCATCCGCTGTTAATGACGATGGATGATACCGACGCAAAAGAATTTGAAAACTACCTTTGCATTGTGGTGTATAAGGATGTAGAACGGACAGCTAAGACGGTAGCTGCAAACAATTCCTTATTAGATTATAAGGACGTTATTTTCAGCTATCTGATTATGGATGTTATTTCTAATCTTCACAAATATAACAACCCGGCATATATGGGATATGCAGAAGGGTATTCTTTCGATAGCTTTATCAGAGCATATACAAAAAACGCAGTAAGGCAGGCTATCTCTGAAAAGACGGGATTAAATAAGCACCAGCTGGCAAAGGCAAATCATGTGAAAAAGACGATCCGTCTGGTAGCGCTTGCTAAGAATATCAGCATAGACTGTGTGACGGTCGATGATATTTTTGCGTATCAGGGCAAAGTAGGTGACAGCCTGTGCCTGAAAAAGGAAGTCATCAGCGAAGTTCTTGGATATATGAATACACCGGTACATAATGACGGAATGGAAGAATTTGATGTTCCGTATATGGACTCAGACTATGAAGAATCAGAAAAGAATGAGACAAAGGAATTACTGAGAGTATTCTTTGATGACCTGCGTGGTGCACAGAAGTATATATTTTTGCAAAGATGCCAGGCGAAAGAAGAAGGCGCTACGGTAAAGCAGATGGCAAAGGATGAAAGACTGATTGCTCTTTGCCTGTTAGATGAAGTTTGTAAAAGGAACATTACGGTTGGTAATTTGTCTATCATGAGACCCAAGGGGAAGTTGGATGCACCGCAGATAGAGGAAGTATATGAAAATGTACAGTATGTAAAACTGGAATTCATTGACTATATGTACAGGGATGCAAAGAAGAGACTGATAGGATATATTAGAGATCATGGACTTAGACAGCAGGATCTGGAAGGATGTCTTGGCGATCTCTTGGATGAGGAATGGGATAAGATAAAATGCTAAAAACTTTTGGAACGCTTTTCCTATCATATTATAGTAAATAATATAAAAGGAGGCAATGTAATGCTTAAAATTCAGAGAATGAGATATGGAGCAGCGAGTGCACAAATGTATAAGATAGGATTATTCAGGAAAGAGGAAACTGGCTTAATACAGATTAGACATGATATGGGTAATACATATCGTATACAGCAATTTATGACGATTACAACGCAAAGGAGGAAGGGAATCGGACGAAAATTGCTTAAAGCAATGGTAAAAGAGATAAGAAGAAATGGGGGGACAACTATTATAGTGTATCCTTGTCCCGAGTCATATTCTAATGAAGATATGGTTGCTATTGAGGAATTGTATGCGATATACAAAAAAATGGGATTTGCCTTTGTGGATGAAAATGCCGATATATCAAAATGTAATCAAAAAATGTATATGACAATCTCATAGAGCGATTATTTGTAAAAGTGCTTTGGCTATACAGTCAAAGCACTTTTGACGTCTGATTGACGTTAGGTAATTTTTGAGATTGACGTCAGAATGACATTAGGGAAAGCAATCAAATACACTAACTATATTGTGTTTTGTGTAAGAGTGGAGGATTTATCATATTGTTTGGAATAGGGCACAGATAATCGTGGTACTGGTGGGTCTTGTAGTGATCTTTAAAGAAAAGATTACGGAGATCGTTAATTCTATTTTCAGTAAAATTACCAACCAGACGAAAAAAATATAAGAGCATGACCTTATGAAAGAAAACGGATACATGACAATATATCTTGCGCTTACACTTGGTGTGATGATTTCACTGTGCCTTGCGTTGATAGAAGGTTGCCGGTACCGGGGGATCTGCCTGGAAACAGAATGTGTTATGGACATAGGAATGGATAGTATTCTGGCGGAATATCACAGGGAGTTATTCGACCAGTATAATTTTTTCGCAGTAGATTGTTCCTATGGAACCGAGCATGGGACGACAAAATTGACAGAAGAACACCTCCTGGAATATATGAATCACAATTTTTCGCTGGAAGATATTTTCCTCGATAAATTTCTGTATCGTGATTTTTTTGCGCTGGAAGCAGAAAATGCAGAAATGACAAAGGCTGCTTTTGTGACCGATGGGGATGGAGAAGTCTTTCGCAGAATGGCGGTGGACGCAATAGAAGATGATGTCGGCATCGGACTTTTGCAACAGATAAAAGAATGGGTGAAGACCATAAAATCCCGTGGACTGTTGGAACGCAGTGTAGAAGAAGAAAAACAGACCGTGGATGCGCAGATTCGGGAATACGACGGAAGAGAAACGGCTGACGGAAAAGTAATTCATATCGAAAATCCCACAGAGGCATTGGAGGAAAAAAAGAAAAGCGGAATACTTTCACTGGTGCTTCCCGAAGAAGAGATTTCAGATCGCAGAATAAAAACAGAACAATTCATAGAAGCGAGAGAGGAACGAGATCAGATCAACCGGGGAAATATTGTGCTGCAATCACAGACGGAATGGGAAAAAGAGAAGGAAAGAATATTATTTCATGAGTATCTGCTGAAATATATGGGAAGGTATAGCACTGAGAAAAAAAGCAGTCCACTGTGGTATCAGGTGGAATATATCATTGCAGGAGAAGAAAGTGACCGGGAAAATCTTCGTTATGTGATAAACAGGATATTTGCGATCAGGGAAGCCGCAAATGCCGCTTATTTGTTCGGAAGTGAAGAAAAATATGCGATTGCGGAAGCTTTGGGTGAAGTGCTGGCAGCAGTTATGATGGTTCCGGAAATAGGAGAATTGTTTACAATCTCATTGATACTTGGGTGGGCATTTGCGGAGAGCGTGTATGATGTCAGAACAATGCTTGCCGGAGACAAAATACCTTTACTGAAAAGTGACAGCACCTGGCACTGCGGATTACAGATGATATTACAAGGAAACCTGGCGGATGAGGGACGTTCCGGAGATGCGGATGCTTTGATGGATCTGGGTTATGAGGACTATCTGAGAATATTTTTGCTGCTTTGTGATGAAAGAACCGTCACCTACAGAGCAATGAATATTGTGGAGCAGGATATCAGAGTTACCCCCGGGAATCAGAACTTTTGTCTGGATGCATGTATTGCGGAACTTCAAATGAATGTAAAGGTGAAGAGCCGATATGGATATAGTGTTGAGATAGAACGCCAGAAATCCTATATAACGTCTTTTGAAGTGGCGACGGGTATGTCGGAGTAAAAAGGAGGTGGGCGGTGATGTCCTCTTTATGGGAACAATGCAAGACAACTATGAAACAAAAACACATGAGACCTTCTCCGAAAATAAGAAATATTCTTAACCCATGTAAAAAAATTCTCCCCGCAAAATTATCATTAGTCATTGAATACATAAAGAGGATATCACTGCCCATGCTCCAAAGGACCTGCGTCAGGGGAAGTATGACGGTAGAAGCAGCGCTGGTGCTGCCCCTGTTTTGCTTTTTTGTGATTTCTATGGGTAATGCCATAGAAATCATAAGGCTGCACGGAAATCTGGAAGTGGCATTGTGGAATGCCGGGCGGCAGATCGGTGTCTACGGTGCATTACCGGAGGGACAGCAGGGTTCTGCAGATCACAGACTGGAGGCAGTTGCTGTATCTTATACTTATGTCAAGGAACAGATCGAAGAACAGCTGGGAGAGGAATATCTGGAAACGTCACCTTTGGACGGAGGAAGTGATGGATTACAGTTCTTGGAGAGCGATATTGAAGGTGACATTTATACAATCAATATGACTTATAGGATTGCGGGAATATCTCAACTGTCAGGATTCAAAAAATTTCGAATGGCCAATCGTTATTATGGCCATATGTGGAACGGGTATGAAATTCCGGAGGCGGAAGACGAAGAGTATATATATGTTACGGAAAACGGCAGAGTATATCATACGAACAGAGAATGTACGCACATTCGGCTATCCGTCCGTGTGGTGGAAGCGACAGAGGCTCTGCGGGAGTACAGACCATGTGAGAAATGCACAGACAAAATACCGCATCCGACAGGAGGACTGCTATTTTACGTTTCGGAAAACGGAGAATGTTATCACAGCCGGCGGGATTGTCCCGGATTAAAACGGACAGTACAAAAAATTCCCAAAGAGGAAGCTTTCAAATATGAAGTGTGTAGCAGATGCAGGGGAAGCAATTCGAAAGATAGGTAAAACAAAATGGTATTTTGGGTGGAAAAAATCATATGGAGTGTTTATCTCGGAAAAATAAGCCTGTGTGATATTCGGAAAAGAACAATTCCGGTATGGCTGTTGTTTTTAGGAAGCTTACTTGTCATAACAGATATCTGCATAATGGGCTGGAAAACAGGGATTATTGTAGAAATGGTACCGGGGATAATATTGCTTCTCCTGACAAAGATGACGGAAGCAATCGGCATGGCGGACGGCATTGTATTGATCCAGTTGGGAAGTATATGCAGAGATGGACAGGCATTGCTGATATTTTGTCTGAGCCTTATTTATATATTTCTGTATTCTATGATTCTTTATATGCTTAGACGGGATCGAAAAAGGCGTATTCCGTACATTCCTTTTTTATTTTTGGCTTATTTAACCACCTGGATGATATAAAACCGGAGGAAATGTAATTATGAAAAAAGAGTCTGATGCGTATTTTACAGTAGAAGCTGCAATTCTTTACCCGATAATTCTGTCAGTTATTTTATTAATGACCTATTTGTTACTTTTTCAATATGACAGATGCCTGTTGGAACAGGATATAGGAAAAGCGACCGTTCTCAGCGGAAGTAAGTGGACACTTACAAAAGAGCAGCTGAATGACTATATGCAGAAGAAAGCATTGCATTTTAACGAGGAGAAATATATTGCGTGGGAGAATGAGGACCCATTGTGGAATCTGGAAAAAAACGATGTCATTCTTGAAAAAACAGGACGACTCAGATATCCTTTTGCCGGTATGGGAACGCAAGAAAAATATTGGAGTGCCAAAGCTTCTTTTCAAGTGGATAGGATTTCGCCGGTATTTTGGCTGAGAAGAAGCAGAAATGTACAGAACAAAAGGGATAATACGGAACAAAATAATTAAGAAGGGAAAGTTTAGCTATGATAAATACAGAATATATTCGAAGCCTGAATGCAAACTATGAAAGAATGGCTCTGGGAGAAAAGCCAGAGGAAAAAAGATATCAATATTGTATGATCAGCCGGGGAGGAATCAAGGGATTGCTCCCATGCAGCCTGCGATATATTGATGGAAATGCCTATCTGTATTATGACATTACATCTAGACAGAATATAGCACAGCTTTTTGATAAAAAGGTGATAAACAGACAGTGGCTGACTGATTTTTTGTGGAGCATGAGAAGAGTCCGACAGGAAATGTCCCGCTTTTTATTGGAGGAGAGTAATATCGTATGGTTTCCGAATCATATCTATCAGGATTTGGAAAAGAATGATTTCTATTTCATATACATTCCTTATTGCAGGCAGGAGACCGGTTTTCATGAATTACTGGAATACCTGATAGAACATATTGATTACCAGGATGAAGAAATGGTGGAATATTTGTATAAGGCATATGAACAGTATGAGACGGCCGGAGAAGTGTATCTGCAGCAGAAAATTTATGAAGATGCGGAATGCCTGCGGATCTCCGGAATCGATCCGACAGAACATACAAAAGAGGAAATGATACAACAGAAGACGGAGGATATTTTGCCGGCAGAAGAAAAAATAGAGAATAAACGGGAAGAAAATCGAACGACAGGTGAGAAAAAGAGTTTATTTGCATTATGGGAAAACCGCAAAAAGAAAGAGAAACAAGAAAGGGAAAATTATAGCAGAAATCTGCAACTGACCATGAACGGATATGCGGTAGCAGAGGAAACGGCATATGAAGAGGAAGATATGGGTCGGACTGTATATATGGGAGAACAGTCGGCAATGCGTGAAATAAAACATCGATTGCTGACGGAAGAAGGATCACTGATCGCAACATTGGACCAGGAAGCTTATACAATAGGCAAGAAAAGGGGAGAGGCGGATCTGGTACTGGAGGATCTGTCGATCAGCAGACTTCATGCCAGAATTGTAAAAGAAGAAGACGGATATTATCTGGAAGATATGAATTCTACAAATGGAACTTTCAAAAACGGACTGCGCATGCAGCCTTATGAGAAAAGAAAATTGGAAGAGGGTGATGAGATAACCTTTGGAAAAAGGACATTGATATACCGTTGATATAAGTATGACATCCTTTTGGTTGACGCAATGCCGGAAACAGTGGTACATTTTAGATATTGATATTAAGGATGATCATTTCCGGAGGAACAGGATAGATGCAAAAAAGACAGAACCTTCCTATTATGAGCGGAACACTTGTTGCAATCAATGTTATCGTGTATCTGATATGTACTTTTACGGGGGATCTGTTATATAATATAGGCGAACTGGATGCAGTGGCCGTGCTTCGGTATGGGGAGTATGGAAGAATTTTATCATCCACTTTTTTACATGCGGGCATAGAGCACCTTTTTAATAATATGGTAATCCTGTTTTTTCTGGGAGCAATGATAGAAAAAGTAACAGGGCATTTACAGTTTTTGATTCTGTATTTATTATCCGGGATCGGCGCCAATATTTGTTCTCTGATTTATAAGGTGATAGCAATGGAAAGAATTGCTTCGGTAGGGGCGAGCGGTGCGATTTTCGGCTTGGACGGAGTGTTGTTGGCATGGATTTTACTGGATCGGAGATCTATGCCGGATGTTACACCCAGACGAGTAATACTGATGATCGCGTTATCTCTTTATAATGGATTCACTGCGCAGAACGTGGACAATGCAGCGCATGTGGGCGGGCTTTTGACCGGTTTCCTGGCAGGGGCATTGCTCTGTATGATAAGAAAGCAAAAAAGAAATCGAGAGGTGTAGACTTGAATATCAATATCTATTACGGAGGACGGGGGATTATTGATGATCCTACCATTTATGTCATCAACAAAATGCAGGAAGTCCTGGAGGAACTGCGTGTACACGTGGAGCGGTATAACCTCTATGACGGTAAGACCAACATTACAACATTGCCGCAGACGCTAAAAGAAGCAGACGGTATTATCCTGGCAACTACGGTGGAATGGTACGGTATTGGCGGCTATATGCAGCAATTTCTGGATGCCTGCTGGCTATATGGTGATAAGGAAGCCATTGCCGGTATTTATATGTGTCCGGTAGTAATGTCTACTACATATGGAGAGAGGGAAGGTAAACTGAACCTGGCTACGGCATGGGAGATTCTGGGTGGACTGCCCTGCAGTGGAATCTGCGGATATATAGAGAATACTGTGTCTTTGGAAATGAATGAGCAGTATGGCCATATTATTGAGAAAAAAGCGGAGAACATGTATCGCACCATCAATCAGAAACTGGCCAGTTTTCCGGCCAGTAATAAGGTGATGAGACAGAAAATTACAATTCCGAAATCCATTAATCTTACGCCGCAGGAGACGGAGCAGCTGTCGGAGTATGTGTCGGATGACAGTTATGTGCAGAGGCAGAAAGAGGATATTCAGGAGCTTACCAGCATGTTCCGTGGAATGCTGGATAATAACGGAGCAGATGGTGAAGAAGAATATCTCAGTGAATTTAAGAAGGCATTTGTTCCACAACCGGGTTTTGAAGCAATTTATACTATTATAATAGAAGAAAAGAAAGCACCTATGTGGATTGCAGTGAATGGGACCTCTGTGGAATGCGGCTACGGAGAAACCGAAAAACACGATGTTGAGATGTCTATGAACCGAGCTGCAATGGAAGATATTATAAATGGAAGAATGACTTTTCAGAGAGCATTTATGTCCGGCGTTATGCAGCGCATGAAAGGGGATTTCCGTATTTTGAGAACCTTGGATCAGGCATTTCCGTTTGAGGAAAAGGATAGATAAACAGATAGGAGCGAGAAAGATGAAAAAAGAGGATTGTATTTTCTGTAAAATTGCGAATGGAGATATTCCTTCCAAAACATTGTACGAAGACGAAGATTTCAGAGTAATTCTGGACCTTGGACCGGCAACAAAGGGTCATGCTCTTATTTTACCCAAGGAGCATGCGGATAACTTATATGAATTGCCGGATGAGACAGCATCGAAAGTATTTGTCCTTGCGAAGAAGCTTGCGATGAAAATGAAGGAAAAATTGAACTGCGACGGCTTGAATATTGTTCAGAACAATGGAGAAGCAGCTGGACAGACAGTACAGCATTTTCATATGCATCTGATTCCCCGCTATGTGAATGACGGACAGAAGATTTTATGGACACCGGGAGAGAGCACACCGGAAGAACTGGAAGAGGTTCGTAGAACAATTACAGAATAACATGGTGAGAGTATGAGAACAGTAGATGTGAGCGTTTTGACGCAAAATATCAGTGAAATGTGTATCGAGGCCAATCATTATCTGTCGGAAGATATGAAGACTGCTTTTACCGAGGCACAAAATCGGGAACAGGCTCCTTTAGGCAGACAGATTCTGAGTCAGCTACAGGAAAATATGGAAATTGCAGAGAAAGATATGATTCCTATCTGCCAGGACACCGGTATGGCCGTGGTGTTTTTGAAAGTAGGTCAGGACGTTCATTTTGTAGGCGGAAATGTGGAAGATGCTGTGAACGAGGGAGTTCGCCGCGGATACGTGGATGGATATCTGCGTAAATCGGTGGTAAGAGATCCGATTTATCGTGAAAATACCAGGGATAATACACCGGCAATCATTCATTACAGTATTATTCCCGGAGACCGCATTACTGTCACTGTTGCACCGAAAGGTTTTGGAAGTGAAAATATGAGCCGGGTGTTTATGCTGAAGCCGGCGGATGGAATAGAAGGTGTGAAAAACGCAATCCTTACTGCCGTAAAGGATGCCGGACCGAATGCTTGTCCGCCGATGGTGGTGGGAGTGGGTATCGGTGGCACTTTTGAAAAATGTGCTTTGCTGGCGAAGGAGGCTCTCACCAGACCGATTGATAAACACTCTGAGATCCCTTATGTAAAAGAACTGGAGGAAGAGATGCTGGAGAAGATCAACAGAACCGGCATAGGTCCCGGTGGATTGGGAGGGACAACAACGGCACTTGCGGTAAATATTAACACATATGCAACCCATATTGCCGGATTACCGGTTGCGGTAAATATATGTTGCCATGTGAACAGACACGCAGTCAGAGAAATCTGATATCCCGGATGACAAAGCAATGGAGAAAACAGTATGGACAGATACGTAAATGTACCACTTAGTGAGAAAGATGCCCACTCATTAAAGGCGGGGGATTATGTATATTTAACAGGCACAATATATACGGCAAGAGATGCAGCGCACAAGAGAATGCAGGAGACTTTGGACAGAGGAGAAGAACTTCCGCTGAAAATGGAAAATAATGTGATCTATTATATGGGACCGTCTCCTGCCAGAGAGGGCAGACAAATAGGATCTGCAGGACCGACCACAGCCAGCAGAATGGATAAGTATGCACCGAGACTTCTTGATCTTGGACTGAAAGGAATGATCGGAAAGGGAAAAAGGTCAAAGGAAGTAGCGGATGCGATCGTTCGCAACGGAGCTGTTTATTTTGCTGCAGTAGGAGGCGCAGGCGCATTATTGTCAAAGTCAATTACCTCGTCGGAAGTGATTGCTTATGATGATCTGGGCACAGAAGCTATTCGTAGATTGACGGTCAACAATTTCCCGGTAATCGTAGTCATTGATGCACAGGGTAATAATCTATATGAGACGGCGACGAAGGAGTATTGCCGGGAGTGAGGCAACTGGAGATAACATATGTACAGAATTATATTAATGGTAGTAAGACTTTTTTATAAAGTACCGTATTATCTGATGCGTATCTGGTGGTTGGGAACCCGGAAGGACTTCAATCTGGAAGAAAACTATGCATTTATTAAAAAAGTAACTAAGGCAGCCAATCGGGCCGGAAGAGTAAAAATAGAAAGCTATGGGCTGGAAAATATTCCCAAAGAAAATGGTTTTATTTTTTTCCCGAATCATCAGGGAATGTTTGATGCGCTTGTTTTTCTGGAATCCTGTCCGGTTCCTTTTTCTGTGGTATATAAAAAGGAAGTCAGTAACGTAATACTGTTAAAGCAGGTATTTAAGGCTTTGCATGCAATTGCAATAGACAGAGAAGACATTAAACAGTCTCTTCAGGTAATCAATCAGATGACCGAAGAAGTAAAGAAGGGAAGAAACTTTCTGATTTTCCCGGAAGGAACCAGAAGTCGCATGGGGAATCAGCTGCTTCCGTTTAAGGGAGGGACATTCAAAAGTGCGGTCAGGGCTAAATGCCCCATTGTTCCCTGTGCTCTGATTGATTCATACAAACCTTTTGATGAAAAGTCCATAGCCCCGGTAACTGTAAAATTGATTTATCTGAAACCAATCTGCTATGAAGAATATAAACAATTAAAGACTCCGGAAATTGCAGATCTTGTAAAATCCAGGATTGAAGAAGCTATTAAAGAATATTTATAAACAATATCTACAATTAATAAAAAAAGCAATTGACAAACACATAGACCTTATGTATAATAATTTTTGCGTCACGAAATGACGCCAATAACATATTGGTAGAGACGATTTTCAGATTATGGAGAAATACTCAAGAGGCTGAAGAGGCGCCCCTGCTAAGGGTGTAGGTCGGGCAACCGGCGCGAGGGTTCAAATCCCTCCTGCTCCGTTGACAGAAAGAAAAAGACAGTCAGAATATTCTGGCTGTCTTTTTTCTTTCTATTATTATGATATGCAGAAAACAATGAGTACAAGTTATTCACAATATTTGCAAAGTTATAAAGGAAATGTGGAATATGACAGAGAGACAGAAAATGATTAGTGGACAATTATACAAGTCAGGAGTAAAGGAACTTGTTAATGACAGAATGATATGTAAAGAACAGTGCTATGACTTTAATGCATTAAGACCATCACAGACAGAACAACAGTCTGCTATGATTAAGAAGATATTCGGTAAGGTGGGAGCTAATTGTTTTATAACAGCTCCATTCTGGTGCGATTACGGATATAATATAGAAGCAGGTGAAAATTTCTACGCAAATCACAATCTTGTAATACTTGACTGTGCCAAAGTAACATTTGGTAATAATGTGTTCATAGCACCAGATTGTGGTTTCTATACAGCAGGACACCCTGTTGATGCAGCAAGCCGTAATGAAGGATGGGAATATGCTTATCCGATTAAAGTAGGTAATGATGTCTGGATAGGTGGAGGGGTAAAAGTAATGCCTGGAGTAACTATAGGTAATAATGTTGTAATAGGTGGCGGAAGCGTAGTTGTGAAAGATATACCAGACAACAGTATTGCAGTTGGCAATCCATGTAAGGTAATAAAAAAGATAGAATCAGGCAAAGCAATGGAATATAATATAGAAGAAAAGCATATATAACTTGTATATAAATGTGGTGGAAACCCCTATATATAGTGTGTTTAAAATAAATTACAACTTTTTTAAAAAAAATTGAAAAAAGTTGTTGACAATGTGTGTACCTGATG
>ENA-UEQP01000015-UEQP01000015.1-human-gut-metagenome-genome-assembly--contig:-NODE-15-length-151720-cov-23.822300_pt1 | contig 151720 bp, 128 predicted proteins | sample MGYA00242951_ERZ507951 | MGnify/ENA primary metagenome ERZ507951 (study PRJEB26167, sample SAMN06115539) | human gut metagenome | host: Homo sapiens | place: China:Shanxi | collected 2015-11-18...
GTTTCCCCCATTGTGCAATATTCCCCACTGCTGCCTCCCGTAGGAGTTTGGGCCGTGTCTCAGTCCCAATGTGGCCGTTCACCCTCTCAGGCCGGCTACTGATCGTCGCCTTGGTGGGCCGTTACCTCACCAACCAGCTAATCAGACGCGGGTCCATCTTGTACCACCGGAGTTTTTCACACTGCTTCATGCGAAGCTGTGCGCTTATGCGGTATTAGCAGTCGTTTCCAACTGTTGTCCCCCAGTACAAGGCAGGTTACCCACGCGTTACTCACCCGTCCGCCACTAACTTACATATCGCTAGGCTTCAATGTAAGTCCGTTCGACTTGCATGTGTTAGGCACGCCGCCAGCGTTCATCCTGAGCCAGGATCAAACTCTCATGTTAAAATGGTGTTTGTGTCCTGCCAGTTTTATCTGGCATTGTTTACTGTTAATTCGGGTAGCTTCTCAATCTTTCGATCGATCTGCTTGTTCTTGAATCTCGCAATTCATTTTTCTGAAAATCTTGGAATTTTCAGGGTTGCATTACTGTTTATTTGTCAAAGATCAGTGATTCTTTTGTTGCTGTTGTTCTCAGCGGCAACTCTGATATCTTATCATGACCGCTTTTGTTTGTCAACAACTTTTTTAAAAACTTTTTTATCTTGAAAAACTTTCGTTTTTCGCGACAATCGATATCTTATCATACCTTGTCGGTATCTGTCAACAGCTTTTTCAAAAACTTTTTAAGTCTTATCGGAAGCTGTTTCGTTGTCTTGGCACTGCCGCAACAACGAAACTGAGTATATCACCCTATCTTCCACTTGTCAACACTGTTTTTTATTTTTTTCAAAAAATATCTACAATAGTTGAATTGTATATTCATTTGATGCATTTTTAAGGCGAAGTGCTATCGTCTGTACAGCATCTGCCACATCTTCGTTTACTTCCAGTAATAGTACCAGTCCCTGTGACTGTCCGGGTTCCAGTGTCTCCTCATAGGTAGACATGTCATTCGGCAGCATGGTAGTCAGTGCATTTGCTCTGATGCTGTCATTCACTGTAATAATATATCTGGAATTCGTATTCAGCAGATCTATCGTCTCTTCCTGCTCTGATCCATTCGTCAGATGAAATCTGAGTACCAGCAATTTCTTCCCCATGGATGCGTCCAGCGCAAAATAGTCATCCTCAACCCCGTCCTCGGGATAAGAATCTGCTACCATATAATCCTCATAGGTAATGCTGACACCTTCCGGCAGGCCAAAAAAATCTTCCATACTGGCAGTAATCTCTTCCTGCGCCGTGGGCATCGTCACTTCCGTGGTACCGGTGCTACCCGTCTCTTCCGCTTTTCCCTCTTCCTGTGATGCTTTTGTTGTTTCCTTTGCCGCTTCCTTTTCCAATTTGGCGATCACCACTTCGGGATCTACCAGGCGGCTGCGATTATTGGCATCGTATTTTAACAGTGTCACTGCCGCATATTCTCCAATCCGCTGGGATTCCTCTTCCGTCAGATCCGGGATCTCGTTGCCGCAGGCTGTCATGGATAACATCATTGCACATAATAAGGCTCCGCATACCATATTTTTATTACGTCCTGTCATAGTTCGTTCCTTTTCTTCCTTCCTGTCCGTTGCATCACTCATTGCATTTCTTTTCCAGTATAATATAGATTCCGGCAATTACAAGAGCAATTACGCCTACCACGAAGAAAAGTATGGTCTTCTGCAGGATCGGTGCGCCCCAGTAATCATATAAGGCTATTTTACCACAAGTACACAAAGAAAGCACTAAACCATAGATTCTGACGGGCTTATCCTTTTTCACGAAACCTGCAGTCACGCTTACCAGTGCGATCAGCATGATCAGAATGCTGTTGATCACAGGGATATTCGTCTTGACGATCAGTGCCATATAGGTCAGGAATATCACGATGATCAATTCTCTGTGTTTAAAATTCTTATAATATTTTTCCTGCAGGGTCAGCACCAGATAAGCCAGTACAAAAACAAACATACATAAATAAGTAATGTAGGAATTCCGATAGATCGGATTTGCCAGAGCGATCAGTGCTCCGATCTGTCCGATCAGGACGGATACATTAAATACGAGGATTCCCTTGTCCCGCATACAATTCACATTATTGAACAGCAGAATGCTCACGAAGAGAATTCCGGAAAATGCCGGCAGTTTTATCATAGGCATCAAATGCGACAGAGCAAAAAATGCCAGTGAAAAAGTCAGCACGATCTCCTGGTAGGTACTCCATTCATGCACAAGGAACATACTGAGGATCGTTCCTGCCAAAAGCACATAAGCATAGGGGATCTCCTTCCCGTTCATCAGAAGCAGGATACAATATACCGTAGTAAGGATGGCATCCAGTGCCGCAAGGCCCCCTTTTGCCAGGCGTGACAGTACTTTTACTGCTATCAGCAATACCGTAGCACAGATCACGATCCCCCAATCATTCTCTATTACTGAAAATCCACAGAAAGTCACGAAACTGAAGAAATAGCAGGGAAGCCATTTCTGCCATCCCTTTTCCGCCTTCCGCAAAGCGATCACAGTCAGTATTGTGATCACAAATGCTATTCCGGTCAGGGCAAAAATGCCAATATATCCATCCGTCTCTGCTGCTCTCCAATAATCATCCATACCGGCACCCGTCATAATTCCGGATATCAGAATAAATGCAATGTAAATAGCAAGCAATCCTCCACTTTTCACCACACGTCCGGTCTGCTTTTCTATTTGCGCATAACGGCTCTGTACGACAAGTACCAGATGTGCTATCAGGAAAAACACACTATAAGATACAACCGCAACACCAACCGACATGCCCTGTGTCCACACAATACAGCCTACAGCCGTCGGGAACAGCACTGTGGTACTGGCAAGCAGGATCAGCTGTGATGCTGTATGGAATCTGTGCACCGGTACACAGGCGCACAATATACTCAGGATCAGGATCAATCCCATTACCATCAGGACCTCCGCCATCGATAACCCGGAGGACATGGATAACGGATAGGCGCAAAGCCAGCAGGAAGCAATCCCCAGCAGTCTGTGGATCAGCGAATCCCGTTTCCGGCTCAGCAATACCGTGCCTACGGTGATCACACCAATGATCAACGCGGCAGGAAGCATCCCGAAATTATGTAAGGACAGCGTATTGATCATGGTGGACAGATACAAAGCCGCCATACCGATCGCCGAAAATATCTGTGCAAGCTTCGGTAATTTTCTCCGGATCAACAGCTCTGCCAGCAGCACTACGCCCAGGGATACCACATAGAGAGAGATTCCCTTGATCCATCCGTTCATAAAATACATTCCCATCAGCACCAGGGCTGTCAGGATAAATACGCCTCCCACCACCGACAGAGCTATGGTTCCAATGAGATATTCCGCATTCTGCTTTTTCTTCGCCCCCTGTACTACAGGCTCTGCTGCCGGCTGCACAGTGGACTGTCCTCTCGGTTGCTCAGCGAACTGTCCTGTCTGCTGCCCAGTGAACTGTCCTGCCGGTTGCCCATCAGCCTGCCCTATCGGCTGTTTCTGCATGGGCTCCTGTGTAGAAGGCTGTACGAACTCCTGTATCTGCCCTGCGGCAGCACTTTCTGCTCTTTCCGCATTCAGTTGCTGTCTCTGATGCCAGTATTCCACGCTTTTATCCAGCTCTGCCTGTAACTGCTCCACATACTGTGGCTGTTTCTGTATTCTCGGGATCAGCTGCTGTACATACTGTGTAAAGATCGGATCGTTGGAACGCATCAGGTATTCCCTTGCCTGCTGTTCCAAAAGCTTTGCTCTGTCCTGCTGTGTATTCTGTTCCATATAATATCCTCCCGTATTGTATGATCTATTGCGTCATGTATGTTTTGTATCTCTCCATGTCCTGTCTGTGACAGTCCGCATGGATCAAAATACCGTCTTCCCTGTACTCCGTAGAAAAAACCTGCGCCTCTTCCATAAGATAGGAAGCTACATTCCCCACGCTGTACGGGATCAGGAAAGTACAATCCACATTGTCCGCATAGACCTGCTGCTCAATGGCTTCTGCCAGTTCACGGATACCGGTATTCTGCCCTGCGGCGAGATACCAGTGCTCCTGTCTCTTCTGCGGCAGCGGTTCCATGCCGCATTTGTCTGCCTTATTATACACCACAATCTGCGGAATGTCACCTGCTCCCAGTTCCTTCAGAGTATCGGCAGTGACCTGCATCTGCTGTCTGTAATTTTCATCGGAAAAATCCACCACCTGGACCAGCAGATCTGCGTATTTTACCTCTTCCAGAGTCGAACGGAATGCCTTTACCAGACCGTGAGGCAGCTTATGAATGAATCCAACCGTATCCGTCAGGAAAAACGGCTTATTATGCCCTGTGTCTATGCTACGGACGCTGGTCTCCAATGTGGCGAACAGCATATCTTTTTCCATGACCGTCTTCTCCGGAAGCTCTCCGAACTGTTCCACCATGCGGTTCAGGATCGTAGACTTTCCCGCATTGGTATAGCCCACCAGCGCCACCTGCGGAGTCCGGGACTGCTGTCTTTTCCTACGCTGCACATCCCGGGTCCTGCTGACATCCTCCAGTTCCTTTTTCAGTTCCGTGATCCGGTGTTCGATCTTACGTCTGTCCAGCTCCAGCTTCTTCTCACCGGTACCCTTGTTACTCATGCTGCCGCTGGTGCCGCCCTGACGGCTCAGTGCATCGTACATGCCCACCAGTCTCGGAAGCATGTATTGCAGTCTCGCTGTCTCCACCTGCAGTTTAGCTTCTCTGGTCTGTGCACGTATGGCAAATATGTCAAGGATCAGATTCGTCCGGTCAATGACGGTAAGCTCCAGCTCTTTCCCTAGATTTCTCACCTGCGAAGGCGTCAGGGAATTGTCGAATACAACTTCCTGCGCACCTCTCTCCTCCGCCAGTCTGCGTACCTCAGCCACCTTGCCCGTTCCGATATACAATGCTTTGTTCACATGATCCAGCCGTTGTACGATCTGGCCCACGACTTCCTTCTCCGCGGCTTCTGCCAGACTTGCCAGTTCTTCCATGGAATGTTCAAAATCCGCTTCTTCCCCGATGTCCACACCGACTAACAGCACCTTTACCGGTGCCTCCTGCATCTGTTCTTCCCTCATATAAAAATATATCCTTTTAAAATCATTATTTTGTTTCTAATTCAAACCAGAATTCCACACCGTTGGTATAATTGATCACACCGTAAGGCTGGTTCATGGAATCCATGATTGCCTTCACGATGGACAGTCCCACACCGCTGCCGCCGTATTCTCTGGTTCTGGCTTTATCTACTTTATAAAATTTCTCCCAGATGTGGCCGATAGAATCCTCCGGAATCGGCTTGCCGGTATTGAATACCGATACGCGCACCCTGCCATCCTTCTGTTCCATTTTGACATCGATGATCTTCTCACCCTCGCAGTGATTCACCGCGTTGGAGAAAAAGTTCATAAATACTTCTTCTATTTTAAATTCATCCGCCCAGGCATAGACGGGAGGATACTCTTCCATCCGCACCGTGATATCGTTCTGTTTGGTCAGAATTGCCGCCGACTGGATATAATTCTTCACCAGTGCCGTAATGTCGAAACGCTCCATAGTCACCACATCATTGCCGAATTCCAGCTGGTTCAGCGTCAGAAGCTTTTTCACCATGTTGTTCATCTTCGCCGCTTCATCCACGATGACATCACAGTAGAACTGTCTGCTCTCGGGATCATCATTGACGCCCTCCTGCAGTCCTTCCGCATAGCCCTGGATCAGAGCGATGGGAGTCTTCAGTTCATGGGAGACATTCGCCAGGAACTCCTTACGCATTTCATCGATAGCTTCCTTTTTCTCCACATCCCGCTGCAGCTCATTATTCGCAGTCTTCAGTTCCGAAATCGTCTGTTCCAGGGAATCGGACAGTTTATTAATGTTCTCTCCCAACAGATCGATCTCATTGTGAGCCCTGCCCTGATATTTTGCTTCAAAATCCAGCTGTACCATCCGCTGTGAGATATCGTTCAGCTCCAGGATCGGCTTCGTCACACGCCTGGAGACAAACCAGATAATAATACCACCCGCCAGTGCTCCCAGACAGCCGATCATCATATAAAACCGATTGGCGATCCTGGCACTCTCCTGAATACTGGAGAGCGGTGTCTGCATGATAAAAGAAATTCCGGTGTTCAGCCTTCCGTAGATCTCTAAATATTCCTTATTCTCCTGCCCGGTTCTCTGGATCACATAGTCGTCACCGTTCTCGATAACCCGTTCATTATCCAGAAGCGTTCCAAAGCCGAACACATAGCCGATCAGACGGTTCTCCAGTCTCTCACCGCCGTTGATGGATACATATTTCATGTTGGAATTCACGTCCATGACACATACTGTCATGTTATAGCTTCTGCATACGTCATCCAGCTCATGTACGAATTCTTCCGAGCCATAGCTGTCACTCTCCGCCGCCTGCTTGATCGTCTCATAAGCATCGTGAATGACATCCAGCTTACTCTGCATATAGACTCTGCCTAAAAACATGTAATTCAGCAGCAGGCACAAAAGGATCGTCCCGATCATCAGCCCGATAAATATCCAGGCGAACTGTCCTCTGATGGAATGCACTTTTTTCTTCTGCTGTTTATTCTGCTGTTTCATCCATTTTGTACCCCATTCCCCATATGGTCTTGATGAGATTGCCTTCCTCGCCCAGCTTGCTGCGCAGCTTCTTCACATGGGTATCAATGGTACGGGCATCCCCGAAGTAATCATAGTTCCATACGTTGTTCAATATCTTCTCTCTGGACAGGGCAATCCCCTTATTTTCCATAAAATAGGTCAGAAGTTCGAATTCTTTATAGCTTAAGTCCACATCTTTACCGTCTATGATCACGCGGTGTGCTGTCTTATCTACCGTGATCCCGCCGCAGGTCAGTGCTTCGTCCTGCCCTAACTGGTTCGTCCTGCGTAGGATCGCTTCCACCCGCGCCACCAGGATCTTGGGGCTGAAGGGTTTGGAAATATACTCGTCCACTCCCAGCTGAAAACCCTGCAGCTCGTCTCTCTCATCTCCGCGGGCTGTCAGCATAATAATAGGTACTTTGGAGTTCACACGGATCTCCCGGCATACCTGCCAACCATCCATTTTCGGCATCATGACATCCAGAATGATCAGGGCAATATCCTTATCCTTATAAAAAATATCCAGTGCCTCCTCGCCGTCTCCGGCCTCCAGCACCTCAAAATTACTCTTCACCAGGAAATCCCGGACCAGCTTACGCATCCTGCTCTCATCATCTACTACCAGTATTTTCAGTCTGTCCATACATACCCTCACCTTTCTGTTGTAGACATAGTATAGCGCGGAAATATGTCAATTCTGTGAAACTTCGGTCTCCGTATTTCCTGTATTTTCAGTATTTTCTATATGTAATTCTCTCTCTTTTTCCCTAACCGTCTGCTCTCTCTGGGTCAGCTCCTGTTCCCAGGATGCGTATTTATTCTGAAGATTCCGCTCGTAATTTAGGATATTGGGTTGGTCGGAATTCAATGTGATCACAAACATGGCAATGATTGCCACGAGCATCACGATATTCATGATCACCGACAGGCAAAGACCCGCCTTTTTGCCCCCGTCTTCCGGCATCGGCTGGATCCGTCTTCTGGCAGGGGACGTCTTCGTCCTGACATCAGCAAAGCTCGTCCACAGAGGGATCGGAGGTACTTCCTCCCCCAGTTCTTCTTCCCGGGCGCGCAGCTCTCCCTGCAGCTCCCTGAGGTACTCCAGTCCTACCGGGGTGCGGAACACCCGGTCTTCCAGCGCTTTTTTATAAATGGCAAGAACCGACTGCATATCCGCATGATCAATGCGCTTATCCAGATAGGCGATCTTCTGCCGTTCCTGCTCCGCAAGTCCGGCATCCTTCTCGGAATAGAAGGCAAAGCCGGACACTACACGTTCTCTCTGTTCTACATCCATTTACAGCTTCTCCTCCGTTGTATCTGCCGCATTCTGCAGTAAGATATGCTCTCCCTGCGCCAGGGGATAATGCACGGGGATCTCCCCATCCAGGTTCTCCCGGTACATATCCACGGCTGTGATCTGGTGATTCTCATAGGTAGTATAATAATAAATCCCCCTGTCTGCATTGCAGCAGGAAGTATAAATGGTGATCTCATACTTACCGTTTTCCAGGCGACAGCACCCTCTCGTCTGCGCCACGCTTCCTAAGATGTGGAAAAACTGACTGACGCTTTCAGACTCCGAGGTTCCCGATACAGAATTCATTTTCGTAAAAGCCACCCGGACAAAACGGGAGGCAGAGGACAGATCGCCGGGCAACCCCATAGCTCCCATGCCACGGCTGTACGGTTGCAGCTGAAGCTGCTCTGAAAAATGGTTCACCGGCTGGTCCGGAGACAGATAGCTGTAATCATTCAACCGGAACAGCTGCTTGTCAAAGGGAGGATTGTTCGTCAATACTCCTACGGGATTGTCATAGATGTTCAGTCCCTCCCCGACTGCCTCTATCGTGATCGCCTCGTCCCTGTCCGCCAGGATCCAATGCAGCTGTGATGTTGGAAACTGCTCGCTGAACCGCGTATCCACCAGATTGATGTGGGCTAACAGCGTCCGTGCTTCCTGCACCGTAGCACACTGTCCCAGGATCCAGGGAATGAACTCGAACTGTGCGATATTGTCTCTGCCCTCCTTGGGCTTACGATATACAGCGTTGCCTGCGAAATTAAGACCTGCCATACCCAGCCCCTTCTCATTGACCGCATCATAATACAGCGGATAATCCCCTACCATATGAGCGATACCGATCATGGCATAATGCTCAGTCAGTGCATTCTGATGCCGTAACTGAAAAGAATAATTACGCGGTGTCACCACCACTTCTTCTCCATAATTAAATTCATAATCAAAAGTTCTGCCAAAATAAAAATCCTGCGATCTATAAGTTGCTGCTGTGCACATAGTGGTCTCCTTTACTGTTTTCAGATCAATGTAGATTACTCTTAGTCTATAGCATTTGCAGAATGATTGCAAGTATGCAGGGATACTTATCCCACTTGCCCACTTGACATTTTTCGTGTCTGTATGCACAATAAAAATATAGAAACTCAGTTAGATGCTTGGCTTACATTCTTCAGCAGTGATGATCCAGCCACTATTGTGCAACTTATTACTGAATATCCGGAATTTAAGCCAATGTATGAGACACTTTATCGAACGTGTCTGGATATGGAGAAAGTTATGGGATTCTTTTCACAGGAATTAAAGGTAATGGATGACAATACCGTGAAATATATGGTAGATACATTAAGTGCGGAAGTTGATACATTAACGCAACAAAAAGAAGTTCTCAGCAAAGAGAATGAGGCTTTAAGCAAGGACAATGAAATTCTGAAGCAGAAACTTGCTGAATTAGAAGCACAACTCTCAAAAGAAGACATAGTAAAAACGGTTGACGAAAATCTGCCGTTGTGATAACATTTAGTCGCAAAAAGAGTGCTGCCGTACAGCAACGGTTCGCCTCAGTTTATGGTTCTAAAAAAGCAACCTACACCTTGGGCAGTGCGGCGGTTGCTTTTTTAATGCTTTCGTTTCCGACTGGTCTGTACTCAAAAGGGTTCCACCGGAATTCTCCGGTGGAACCTTTTTATGTTAGTTTTTACACAACTAATTCTTAAAAATGTTTTGGATCAAACTGTGGTTAAGATTACTGTAACAGAGACAGTACACCCTGGTTAGCCTGGTTGGACTGTGCAAGCATAGCCTGACCTGCCTGCGCCAGGATGTTGTTGTTGGAATACTTAACCATCTCAGTTGCCATATCGGTATCACGGATCTGGCTTTCTGCGCTGGTGGTATTCTCAACTACGTTGTCCAGGTTGTTGATGGTGTGCTCAAGTCTGTTCTGAACTGCACCAAGTGCAGAACGCTGAGTGGAAACTTTCTGAATAGCTTCCTTGATAGTCTCAATAGCTCCAAGAGCATTTGTATCATCAGTACCGTCTACTTTAAGACCGTTTACTCCCAATCCCTTTGCAGACATTGCATCCAGATTTACACTAATCTGGTTGTTAGCTGTTGCATCTGCGCCAACATGAAGAGTTAAGGTCAGTGCACCTACCAAATCGTCTTTAGCTACTACATCATCCTTATTTAATGCTACCTCATTACCTACTGCATCATATACTTTCTTAGCATCAGTACGAGTTGTTGTAGCTATATTGTTGTCGGCCGTAGTTCCAGTAGAAGTAAAGTATGAGCTCAGTGCATTTTCAGGAATTCCATTTCCATCTTTATCATAGTACTTTACCTTATCGCCAGTGAATTTAGCAGTCGTAACAGTCTCTGCAGTAACTGTATCTTTTCCTACTTTATTTGCTGTTGCGGTCAATTTTCCAAGGACAACATTGTTATCCTTATCAGTAACAGTTCCATCATCAGCAATAGACCATCTACTAGACGTCACAGACAACTTTGTCTTAGCTACAGCACCAGCTCCATTATCAGTGCCTTCCACTGTAACGCCTGTGCTCTTAAGGTAATTAATAAAGTCGTTCTGTGACTTCTTTTCAGCTGCAGATGCAGGTGCTTTAAAATCTGTCGCAACAGTTGCTCCTGAATTAGCTCCCGCTGTAAAGGTTGCTGCTCCCTTTGTAGTTGCTGCATCCTCAGCATAGGAATAAGTATACTTGGTTGCAGCAGTTTTATCACCCTTCAGCAGATAGGTCTCGTTGAACTTGGTTGTCTCAGCTACACGATCAATTTCAGTGGTTAACTGATCAATCTCATTCTGGATATAGCTTCTGTCATCTTCAGACTGGGTTCCGTTTGCAGCCTTTACAGACAGCTCGTTCATTCTCTGTAACATATCCTGAACTTCATTCAGCGCACCTTCAGCAGTCTGTACGGTAGAGATACCATCCTGTGCGTTGGAAGAAGCCTGTGTCAGACCTCTGATCTGCTTTCTCATCTTCTCACTAATGGACAGGCCTGCTGCATCATCAGCTGCACGGTTGATCTTGTAACCGGAAGACAGTTTCTCGGTGGACTTTGCCTGAGAAGCGGTGGTTAATCCTAACATTCTGTTAGAGTTCATAGCTGTTAAGTTGTGTTGTACTACCATAATAATTTACCTCCATGTGTAAAAAAGTGTTGCAGATACATCCGTTTATCTGCGGTGTGTGGTTAATAGTTACTGCGGCCCTAGGATTCCGCATTGTTAGCAAGCTTTTGTCCCACAGTATCTAAAGTTATTTGTTCTGTACGATCACGACGTTGGATTTTTTCTTCTTGGCGGTACCTTCCGGATTCTTGTAATACTTCGGGATCGTCGCCAGAAGCTCCGGATCCTGGATCCGTTTTTCAATGGCCTTGCTTCGTACGATGTTCACATCCTTGGGAGCGTCGATCATGATACGTGTCTGTCCGCCGCTGCTTCCCAAAAATACAATCTTCACATCGTCTCCGATCATCAGAAACTCTTCATCTCTCACCGATAATCTCAGCATAGCCATTCCTCCTTGAATCGATTATTTCCTTATAATTTGCTGTGTTTTGGAAATACTGATCGTAATGTAACAAACTTGATATTGTGTTACCCTTGTGTTCAGAGTATGATCTCCTGAAAAATTTTATCCCGGTCATCCTGCTCAATGCCAAGATATCGTTTGGTCACTTCATAAGACGAATGATTATAGATGCTGACCAGCATTGCCGGCTGTACGCCCTGCTGCCAGGCATGATATCCGAAGGTTTTACGAAGGGAATGACAGCAGATCACGCCGGGGATATTGTAATAAGCTGCCACTTTTTTGATGATGCGAAAAGCCTGCACCCGACTGATGGGTTCATTTTTATTGCTGTGGGGAAAAAGATACTTTTCTGGCTGAATAGGTTTTCGCTCCTTTTGAAGCTGTGCCTGATAATTTTGAAGACATGCGTGAATATTATGATTGATATAGATGCAGGAGGTCTTTCCCGTCTTCTGCTCAATGATCTCAATATGCTCTTGCCATCTGTTTTGAGAAAAGTTATAAACATCTTCCCACCGCAGAGTAAGCAGATCCGAAATCCTCAGTGCAGTATTCAAGCCCAGGATCACTAACAATTGGTTTCTGGCATTGGGGTGGATTTCCTTATAGTAGTTTTTAAAATTTTTCAAATCCTCCAGGTTACGAATTGGTTGTGCTGTATTCATCTGCTTCCTCCTTGAAATTAGTGTAAGCCGCATAAAACCGGCGTTTTTTATATATCTGTGAACTATAACATATACTTTCCGGGGCTGCATTTACTTTGAAAAATAAGAGGGTTCAATTTTTTTCAAAACAGGGGTTAAGTTTTCTGTGGGCGTACCGATATACTATGTGAAAGCAAAAAGGTAACACAATATCAATTGTGTTACCTTTTTTATGTCTGTCGAAAATCAACTTTTGAGGAATTTTTATTTATTTTTTGTACCAGATTTGCACCAAATTTCAGGGATTGCACCGTTTGCATGGGACATATCCCATATTAATTACTTCTTCTCTGCTGCCGGTGTAGATCTGTTTATTTTTCTCTTTCATATCGTTCACGCTGGAGCATGTAGGATAATGGAATTTCTTGGTGTTGGTATTCAGCACATAAGTAATTCCCTGGGATTCCTGTGGTGCCGACGATTCCGGTGTGATCTGTACCGCGGTATCGGTCTCAGGCTGTGGCACCGGTGTCTCTACCGCAACAGACGCTGCTGTGCTTTGGTAGGTTCCGCTGCTCTCCGCCCAGTTATCTCCAGTGGCATAGTCAATACCGATCCCCGGCTGCACATTGTAGGCAAATACACAGAATTGGATTCCCTCTCCGGCATCTTCCACAGAATAGGCTTCCATGAGGACACCGTCAGCCAGCAGGTTATCCCCGTCAAATATGGGAGTGACACGGTACAGGACATGATTCCCTGTATTTTTGACATAATCGCAGACTTTCGTCTCAAAAGGGAGCATTCCCTGCACGTTGAGATATCTGGTCCCTGTGATCAGGTTCTGCGGGTTGGCGTTTTCCGCCGCCAGCATGTAAGCGATCAGGTGGCAGCGATTGTATAGGTATTTTCCGTCCACATCATCGTATTTCACCAGATGCCAGCCGGTAGGCTTCACGGCTCCGATCTCCCCTCTCGGTTCTGTCGGCATGAGATCCTGTCCCACATTGGCATATGCCACACCACAGCGCCCCAGGCTGTCCAGCTCGCTGTATGTCTCGAAGGACTGTGTGGTCAGATCCGCTTCTGTGAAATAAGGTTTGTTGCCATTGACTTCTGTATAAGGCGTGCCGGAGTATGCCGGAATCTCCCGGAGGGAAAATGCTGATGTGCCTTCTCCTGCCAGAACATCTGTTGCAGATGTGACCTGCTGCGATTCTTGTGTATCCGAAGAGTATTCCTGTGGCTGTCCGGATTCGGGTTCCGATACTGCGGTCTCCGATGCTTCCAGCAATTCGGAGGGGATCGTCGCCAGCTGCTCAATCGCATAGGTATTGTCCTGCGGCGTGACGGTGCTTTCCGCACAGCCGGTGAATGTCAATAGCAGTGCCAGCCATAATGCCAATTGTGTTATCAAACGTTTCTGAGGTCTGTTATGTTTCATTTTCATAGCTTGTCAATTACTCCCTTGTAAAACTCTTTGGAAATTATACCACATTATTCATCCGATCTCTTCTTTGCATTGACAATTTTTTCAAAAAACAGTATGCTGAAAATATCTGAAAAACACTTCGAATAATATGCCAATCATCTAAACATTTAGGCTTATTATTTGAGGTGTTTTTTTCTGCTTATTGACACACGTATTTGCACGTATTATAATTTAAGAAAGGATATCAATGAAAACAAACGAACTGCTAAAACTATTAAAGAAAAATGGTTGTTCTCTTATCCGCCACGGAAGCAATCATGATATTTGGTATAGCTCTGTGACGGGAAAACAGTTTGCTGTTCCTCGACACAAAAAGGAAATAAAAACCGGAACTGCCATTGCTATTTTGCGCGATGCCGGAATGGATTCTTAGAAAGGAGATTCTTATGTCTAAATATGTTTATCCCGCTATTTTTACTTCTGAACCAGATGGAGGTTATTCTGTATATTTTCCCGATTTGGAAGGTTGTTATACCTGCGGCGACACACTGGCTGATGCTCTGTTTATGGCTGAAGATGCCCTCGCGCTTATTCTCTATGGATATGAAAAGGACCAACGCCCCATTCCACAGCCCTCCAAAATGTCAGACATCAAAGTTACTGCGGATTCCTTTTTAAGTATGGTTGCATGCGATACCCTGGAATATCGCAAACGTTTTAATAACAAAGCTGTTAAAAAAACATTGACCATTCCCGAATGGCTGAATGAAGCTGCTGTTGCAATGAATATTAACTTTTCACAAGTATTGCAGGATGCTCTTTTGCAGCGAATCAGTCCTCAATAATGCACACACGAAAAAGAAAAAGTGCCGCAAAAACGGCACTTTTTCTATGGAGTAGACGGGAGTCGAACCCGTGTCCAAAAGCCTATTCCCTGTCCTTCTACGAGTGTAGTTTATTCTTTGACATTCCCTCCGCGCCCCGGGAATAAACACCCTGAGCATTTCAGTAGCTTCATGTTACGCCCATATGCGCAAAGCTTTGCATATGTCGTTTCTCACATGTTTGAAGCCGGGATCCTAAGGTGTGAGTGCCCTAGGGCCGACTGCTGCCATTAGGCAGCGTATGCTAAATTATCGTTAGCGTTTAATTTTAATTTGGCCATTTAACGCATTACCATGCGACTCGCTTCTCCAGCTGCAAAACCCCTGTCGAAACCTTTACTACCCCTTATTCAATTGTCAGACCAAGTATACTTGATGGCACACACACTGTCAAGCACTTGCAGTAAAGCATTGCAGGATCAGAGCCTGCAGATCACAGATTGCGGACCTTGAATTCCTTCTCTGCCTCTCTGCGCTGATCCTTTTTGGCAATGGCTTCTCTCTTGTCATAGAGCTTTTTACCACGTGCCAGTCCGATCTCTACCTTTACCTTACCGTCTTTAAAGTATACCTGTAAAGGGACTAATGTATACCCTTTTTCCTTGATCTTGCCCAACAGCTTGTTGATCTCGTACTTGTGCAGCAACAGCTTTTTCACACGAAGGGGGTCTTTGTTAAAAATATTCCCCTTCTCATAAGGACTTACATGCATTCCGTAGACGAATACTTCTCCGTCTTCAATGCGGACGAAAGCCTCCTTGATGCTACATTTTCCCATCCGCATGGACTTTACCTCCGTACCGTGCAGGGCAATGCCGCACTCATAGGTCTCATCGATGAAAAAATCGTGATATGCTTTTTTATTGTTTGCGATCAGCTTCTGGGACTCTTTTCCTTTTGCCATGGCTACCTCTTAAAACCTTGTAACTATTCAGAAACCCATTCACAAAACGCCCCTGCGGAGCTTCTTTTTCGCCTCTGAATAGTTACAGTTTACTATATTTTCTGTAATTGTCAATGAACTAACAGTTCATTTATCCACCAGCCGGAAATTGATGGTGCGCATAAAACGGTCGCAGTCTTCCACTTCGATCCGTACCGGCATTCCCAGTTTGAAGCAACGTCCGGTGGCTTCTCCCACCATCTCACAGGCTGCCTCATTGTAGTGATAATAGTCGCCCGGGATCGTGGAAATATGGATCAGCCCTTCCACGGTATTGGGCAGTTCCACATACAGTCCCCAGCCGGTGACACCGGAGATCACACCCTCATATTCCTCTCCGATGTGCTGTTCCATATATTCCACCTTCTTCAGCTTGTCCGTCTCCCGCTCTGCCTCATCGGCACGGCGCTCCATCTCGGAAGAATGCTTAGCCACCTCCGGCAGAATATCCCGGTAGTGCTCCACTCTCTCTTCCTTCAGGCGTCCCCGCAGCTGTTCCTTGATAATACGATGGATCTGCAGATCTGGATAACGGCGGATCGGCGAAGTAAAATGACAGTAATACTGACATGCCAGTCCAAAATGTCCGGTACAATCCGTGCTGTATTTTGCCTGTTTCATGCTGCGCAGGGTCAGTCTGGCGATCATAGGCTCTTCGGGAGTTCCCTCAATCTTCTGTAACAGCTTCTGGATCTCCTTGGGATGGATCTCCTCCGTGGAGACCTTGCTGTTCCTGCGCCCCAGCGCCTTCATGTAATACCCGTAATTGCTGATGAACGTGGACAGCTTCTGGATCCGCTCCGGATCCGGCACATCATGGACGCGGTAGACGAATGGCAGCTCCTGCCAGTAAAAATGCTGCGCCACTGTCTCATTTGCTGCAAGCATGAAATCCTCGATCAGCATAGTAGCCACGTTCCGCTCGTAAGGTTTTATATCCAACGGATGTCCTTCCTTATCCAACAGGATCTTGCACTCCGGGAAATCGAAATCAATAGATCCCCTCTTCTGTCTCTTCTTCCGCAGTTTGTCCGCGAGCTCAGCCATTTGTTGGAACATAGGGAGCAGTTCCCTGTACTGGGAATAGTCTGTTACGGTTCCTGCGCTTTCCCCGGCGGTTCCATCCGGCGCACCGGCGTTATTCTCTACACACTCCGGCTCCTCCAGCAGCTTTTTCACCACGGTATAAGACATCCGTTTCTTGACCCGGATCACAGATTCGCAGATCTCATAGTCCACGATCTCGCCCTCTTCATCCACCTTCATCAGGCAGCTTAATGCCAGCCGGTCCACGCCTTCGTTCAGGGAACAGATACCGTTACTCAGTGCATGGGGCAGCATGGGAATCACGCGGTCTACCAGATAGACGCTGGTGCCGCGTTTTAATGCTTCTCTGTCCAGTGCGGAATTCTCCTGCACGTAGTTCGTCACGTCTGCAATGTGTACTCCTAAGTGGTAATATGTCCCGTCAAAGGATACACTGACAGCGTCATCCAGATCCTTGGCATCCTCTCCGTCAATGGTCACCATGGTCACATCCCGCAGATCCCTGCGGCCGGCACAGTCTGCCTCGGATACCTCCTGGGATACCCTCTCCACCTGGTTCATGAGCTTCTCGCCGAATTCCACCGGCAGCTCAAAGCCACGTACGATAGACATGATGTCTACACCGGGATCGTTGATATGTCCCAGGATCTCCACGACTTTACCCTCAGGACTCTTCGTATTCGTGCCGTATCCGGTAATCTCCACCACGACCTTATGTCCGGTCATGGCCCCCTTCGACCACTCCTTCGGCACGAAAATATCCTGTGCTATCTTCGTGTTATCCGGGATGACAAAGCCGAAATTGCTCTTAGACTGCTCATAGGTTCCCACCACCTGGGTCATTCCTCTGGCAATGATGCGAATGACCTGCGCTTCCTGCCGTTTACCGGTCTTCGCAGGCAGAAGTGCCACTTCCACGGTATCCTTATGGAATGCTCCACCCTGCTTGTCCTCCGGAATGAACAGATCCTCGTCCCTTCCTTCCACTTCCACAAATCCAAAGCCTTTGGCATTGCTGATAAAAGTTCCTGTCAACACCTTACCGTTGGACTTCATATATTTCCCTTTTACGGTCAGGGTAAGCTTTCCTTCCGCTAAAAGCTCCCGCAAAATCTCCCGGAACTCTTCCCTGTCTTCTTTTGCGACCTGAAGAAATATTGCCAGTTCCTTTTCCTTCATCGGAACGTAAAAATCATCCTTCACCAGATCACAGATTACTTTTTTTCTCTTCTCTCTGATTTCGTTATTACTCATGTAACCTCTCTCAATAAATATCTATAAAACAAAACACCCTTGTATGCCCTGCACACAAGAGTGTCATCCTTCGTAATGATTAAAATACGTTCAGATTCAGTACGACTGCAAGTAACATGAAGAATACTGCAAGGATCTTCGTGATCTTCACCAGCATGCCTTCCATGGAACGTCCTTTATTTCTGCCCCAGTAGGTCTCAGCAGCGCCGCTGATGGAACCCAGTCCTGCGGATTTACCTTCCTGCATCAATACTAACACTGTCAGTGCTACACATACCAATATAAAAATTATGTTGATTACGATTCTTAATGCTTCCATTTCACACCTCCTAATGTCAAGCAGATTTTATATTACCATATATTGTACACAATTGCAACAACATTTTACAAGACAGTACCGAAAAAGTGGCATAAAAAAGGACCCCCGGAAATCTTTACGATCTCACAGGGGTCCTTTGTTATTTATTCTGAATGATCAGATCCGCAGATTACTCTGCGATGTCACCATACATGAAGTACCAGTAACCATAAGCAGAATGCCAGATACCGGTGATCTTCTCGCTCTGCAGCCAGAAGTCATTGTAGTAAGCAACAGGGATGCATCCTACCTGCTCCATCAGAACATCCTCAGCCTCATGAAGAGCTGCGGAACGCTCAGCGGTATCCATAGTGGAAGCTGCCTTCTTCATAGCTGCATCGAAGTCAGCGTTGGAGAACTTACCATCGTTGTTACCATTGCCGGTGCAGAACAGATCTAACATATTGGAAGGATCACTGTAATCTCCTACCCATCCGTTACGTGCTACCATGTACTCACCGTTACGTCTCATCGGAGTGAAGCTGGACCACTCAACGATATTTACTTCTACGTTAACACCCAGCTCGCCCCAAGCCTGCTGTAAGTACTCAGCAACAACCTTGTGGTAACCTGCATCGTTGGTAGTATAGGTAATGGTAGGAAGTCCTTCACCGTTAGGATAGCCTGCATCAGCTAAGAGCTTCTTAGCCTCCTCCAGGTTAGCATCGAAATCATCGGAGATATAGCTCTGGCCGCCGTTAGCATTTGCATTGAAGGAGCTGCCGTCGGTATCTACCCATCCCTCACCTACGAGGTTGTATGCGGGAGAATAGGTTCCCTGCATCAGGGTATTTGCTACATAGTCACGATCAATTGCCAGGCTCAGAGCCTTACGAACGTTAACGTTCTCGAATGCAGGATCTTCCAGGTTCAGGGACAGATAGTAAGTTCCTAAGATAGGATCTACATGGAACTCAGGGTTACCCTGTAAGCTGGGAATCTCCTGGGTAGGTACACTCTTGATGAACAGAACATCTCCGGACTGGAATGCAGTATAAGCTGCGTTGGAATCCTCCATCAGTACGAACTTGATGCTGCCAAGCTTGATCGCATCAGCGTTCCAGTAGTACGGGTTCTTGGACATAATGATGTGAGAATCGGGTACCCACTCGGTAATGTAGAAAGGTCCGTTGGAGATATAGGTCTCAGCTGCGGTTGCCCATGCATCGCCGTTAGCCTCTACAGTTGCCTGCTGAACAGGGCTCAGGGTAGCGAATGCTGCCAGAGACTCGAAATAAGGGCAGGGATTGGAAAGCTCTACAACGAAGGTCTTGGCATCGGGAGCAGATACTGCCAGAGCATCCAGATCACCTGCCTGTGCTTCGTCAAAGCCCTTAACCATACCCAGAACAGTCTCAGCATAAGGAGCTGCTACTACGGGATCGCATACACGCTTCCAGCTGTATACGAAATCGTCTGCGGTCAGATCACTGCCGTCAGACCACTTTAATCCATCACGAAGATGGAAGGTCCAGGTAAGACCATCTTCAGATACTTCCCAGGTCTCAGCCTGTCCTGGAGCAATCTTACCATCCTGGTCTACGGTCAGAAGACACTCAAAAGAGTGAAGCAGCATATTACCGCCATCTACTGCACTGTTCAGTGCGGGATCGATGGTCTCGGGATCGGGACCGATCTGAACGGTAAGCTGTTTGCCTTCGGTACTAACTTCGGTTGCTGCCGCATCGGTCTTGGTGCTGTCAGTTGCACTGGCACTGCCGGTTGCAGAAGAACCATTGTCGCTGCTGCCACAAGCTGCCAGAGAACCTACCAGCATTGCTGCGGTGAGCAGCATAGCTAACTTCTTTTTCATAAAGTTATCCTCCTCTTTGTTTTCATACAAAAGCACTATGCTTTGTATAGTTTTATATTAAACAGCTAAATTCCTTCGCTGTCAATACCTAATTTCAGGCATTGATCTTCTCCACATGGTGACATGCCACGTAGTGGCCCTTTTCCACTTCTCTCCATTCGGGTTCCTTCTGTGCACAGCACTCATCTGCATAAGGACATCTGGTGCGGAAACGGCATCCGGTAGGCGGATTTAAGGGGCTGGGTACATCTCCCTGCAGAACAATACGCTTGCTTGCTCTTGCCTTGATGGGATCTGCAATGGGGATTGCAGAGATCAGGCTCTTGGTATAAGGATGCAGGCTTCGTGCTACCAGCTCATAGCTGTCTGCCAGTTCTACCATTTTGCCCAGGTACATAACACCGATACGGTCGGAGATATGTTTTACGACAGAGAGGTCATGTGCGATGAACAGATAGGTCAGTCCCATCTGCTCCTGCAGCTCCTCGAACATATTCACCACCTGTGCCTGGATCGATACATCCAGTGCGGAGATCGGCTCATCGCAGACGATGAACTGTGGGTTCACTGCCAGTGCTCTCGCAATGCCGACACGCTGACGCTGTCCACCGGAGAATTCATGAGGATATCTGTTCGCATGCTCAGAGTTCAATCCTACTCTCTCCAGCATGGAGATGATCATATCATGACGTTCCTTCTTATTGGCAGCCAGCTTATGAATATCGATGGCTTCCCCTACGATATCTCCTACGGTCATTCTGGGATCCAGACTTGCATAAGGATCCTGGAATACCATCTGCATCTTCTGACGGTAAGGCAGCATATCCACCTTTACTTTATTTTCAACATCCAGGATCACATTGCCGTCAAATGTGATCTTACCGCCGGTGGGCTCATATAATCGTAAGATGGAACGTCCGGTGGTGGTCTTACCACAGCCGCTCTCTCCTACCAGTCCGAGAGTCTCACCTTTATTTACAAAAAAGCTGACATCATCCACTGCCTTCACGAACTTACGGTTTTTACCCATGCCGCCTGCGGGGAAGTATTGCTTCAAATGTTCAACCTGAAGTAACTTATCACTCATTGGTATTTCCTCCCTCCATACAAGCTTTCTGGTTCATAAAGCAGTGTGCATAATGCGTCTCGCTAAAATCCGTCTTAGGAGGATTCTCTCTCAGGCAGACCTTCATGCAGTTCTTACAGCGGGGGGCGAATGCACATCCCTCGGGAGGATTCAGAAGATCCACCGGGTTACCCTCGATGGGGATCAGCTTCTCATGCTTCGTGCTGTCCAGACGGGGGATACTCTCCAGAAGACCCTTGGTATATTCATGCTTCGGATGGTAGAAGATCTCGTCACAGGTACCGGTCTCCACGATACGGCCTGCATACATGACTGCAATACGGTCACACATGCTCGCCACGATACCCAGGTCATGGGTGATCATGATGATCGCCATGCCCAGCTTGTCCTTCAGCTCCATCATCAGCTCCAGGATCTGCGCCTGAATGGTAACGTCCAGTGCGGTAGTAGGCTCATCGGCGATCAGAAGCTTCGGTTCACATGCCAGCGCGATTGCGATCATGACACGCTGTCTCATACCACCGGACAGCTCGTGGGGATACTGCTTCATACGCTTCTCCGGTTCATTGATACCTACCAGAGACAAAAGCTCCACTGCTCTTGCATATGCCTTTTTCTTGTCCGCATCGGTATGCAGACGGATCACCTCCATGATCTGATTACCAATGGTATATACGGGATTTAAGCTGGTCAGAGGATCCTGGAAAATAATGGAAACCTCTTTACCACGCATTTTGGAAAAATCTTTTTCGGTCATTTTCTCCACTTCATGTCCATTGAAGTGAAGTTCTCCGCCCATCAGCTTACCGGGATAAGCGGTCAGTCCCATCAGACTGTATGCGGTTACGGATTTACCGGAACCACTCTCTCCTACGATGCCCAGTACTTCACCTTCCTTCAGGTGAATGGAGACATCGTTCAGTGCCTTTACTTCTCCGGCAGGAGTAAAGAAAGAGAGACGTTCATGCTGTATATCTACCAGATAATTGTTATCCATCTTCACTACTCCTTCCATTAATTCTTAAGCTTCGGGTCAAATGCGTCACGAAGTCCGTCACCAAACAGGTTAAAGCTTAAGATGATCAGACTGATCAGCAGACAGGGTGCAAACAGCAGGTACGGGAATGTGATCATTCCGTTAATAGCATCACTTGCAAGGCTTCCCAAGGAAGGCAGGGGAACTGCCACACCCATACCTAAGAAGCTTAAATAGCTCTCGGTAAAAATAGAGGACGGGATCTGCAGTGTGGTGGTAACGATCAGCGTACCGATACAGTTAGTCAGCAGATGCTTTTTAATGATACGGCCATCCTTGGCTCCCAGAGCCTTGGCTGCCATGACATAATCATTCTCCTTCAGGGTCAGGATCTGGCTTCGTACCATACGTGCCATTCCTACCCAGTACAGCAATGCAAATACGATGAAGATACTGATCAGGTTAGATCCTACGATCTGCATCCATCCGAATCCGGGAAGCTGTGCCAGATTCGCCAGCGGATCCTTTAACGCGAAGGACAGCAGCACGATCAGCAGGAAATCCGGTATCGTATAGATAATATCCACAATACGCATGATGATCAGGTCCACCCATCCACCGAAGAAGGCTGAGATAGAACCGATCAGGGAACCGATCACGAAAATGATGGCAGTAGCGATCAGACCAACCAGCAGGGAGATACGGCTTCCCATCATAACACGGATGGCATAATCACGGCCCATTTTATCGGTACCGAGCACATGGGGGAATACCTTCTCTCCAGCATCCATACGCTCCATCTCTTTCTCGGAATACTGCATGGGGTGCAGATTCTCGCTTCCTTTGATCTGTGTCTTGTAATCATAGGGATAAAATGCAGGCACGATAAAGGAAAAGATCATAACTACAATAATAACGAAGAGGCTGACCATAGCAACCTTATTCTTACGAAGTCTGCGGAAGCCATCCTGCCAGAAGCCCACGCTCTCACGCATGATGACCTGGCTCTGCTTCTCTTCTTCATTCGCCGGCATAAAATCATCCGGTTTATATTTTACATGAAAGCTCATAGCATTCGGTTCTTTCATCGGTATCTTCCTTCCTGTTCATCTTACTTCAACTTGATTCTGGGGTCGACAAGCTTATACACGATATCCACCAGCACATTCATGACAACCATCAGTGTTGCGAGGAAAATGGTGGTGCCCATGATCATGGTGTAGTCACGGTTAATGATCGAGCTGACAAATTCATTGCCCAGACCGGGGATTGTGAAAATCTTCTCTACTACGAAGCTTCCTGTCATAGTATAAGCCATCATGGGGCCTACATAGGTGATAACGGGAAGCAGTGCATTTCTCAATGCATGCTTGAACAGACGGAAGAAAGGCTTTACTCCCTTCGCCGTAGCGGTTCTCATATAATCCTGTCCCAGAACATCCAGCATGGAAGAACGCATCAGTCTCATAATATAAGCAGTTGGGTACAATGCCAATGCGATCACAGGCATCACATAATGCTTCCAGGTGCCGATTCCGTAGGTGGGCAACAGCTTTACCTTACTTCCCAGGAAATACAGAAGCAGGGTACATATAACGAAGCTTGGTACCGCAATACCACAGGTGGAGATCACGGAGATCACGCTGTCCAGTGTCTTGCCGCGATGGGTGGCTGCCAGACATCCCAGCGGGATACCTACCAACAGCGCTACGATAACGGAAATTCCACCTACTCTTGCAGATACAGGGAACTTGGATACTATAATAGAAGTAACGGTTCTTCCTCTCTGCTTCAGGCTCTCTCCGAAATCACCATGCAGAGCATCTGTCATATAAGTCAGATACTGCTGGGACAAAGGCTTGTCCAGTCCATATTTTGCCTCCAGGGCTGCCTGTGCAGCGGGGCTTACTGCCTTCTCCGAGAGGAACGGGCCACCGGGGACCATGTTCATCAGGAAAAAGGTGAGTGTTGCTACTGTAAAAATCGTGATCAGCGCCAGACCGATACGTTTTGCAATATATTTAAGCATCTCTTCAACTCCTTGCTTTTCTTTTGCCTACGGACATTTATAAAATGCATTTTTCGCATTTGTATGCAAGTATACATGTGCATAAAATGTACTTTACCTTTCCGACAACGACTTTTGTTATATTACAACACTTTTGAGGCTGTGTCAACTGAAATACACATGAAGCATCTGCCAGTTTCCGTGGCTCAGCCTCTTTAGCTGTCTCTTCACAGTGTGCGCGCGGCGCGTACATATGTCTGTATATTTATGAAAAACTTTTTCAAAAAAAAGAGTTTCTGTTTTTCAAATTTGCATATAGTGTATATTTTACGCTTCTATTATGTATATTTAATCATTTTATTTTTGTGCATTTTTCTTTCACTCATGTATTTTTCTATCGTTTTGCTATAAAAGCAGGAGGATTTCCGGTGATGAAAATCCTCCTGTTTATACATTTTTTATTTTTTGTAGTTTACATTTTGTTGCGCAACCACTCAGATCTTGTGGAACGGCTCCATATATGCCGCGGCATCCTTTAACTCCTCTTCCATGGCAAGCAGCCGGTTGTACTTCGCCACACGATCGCTGCGGCAGGGTGCTCCGGTCTTGATCTGTCCGGCATTCAGCGCCACCGCTATGTCTGCTATGGTGGTATCCTCCGTCTCGCCGGATCTGTGTGAGATTACTGCCTTGTAACCATTCTTGTGTGCCATCTCCACCGCTTCGAAGGCTTCGGACAGCGTTCCGATCTGATTGACCTTTACCAGAATGGCATTACCACAATGAAGTTTGATCCCGGCATCCAGCCGTTTTGTATTTGTGACAAACAGATCATCTCCCACTAACTGGATCTTCTCTCCCAGCCGTTTTGTAAGCTCCTGCCATCCGTCCCAGTCATTTTCATCCAGTCCGTCCTCAATAGAGATAATGGGATAGTTCTCTACAAGCCGTTCATAATACGAGATCATTTCTCCGGTATCCCGCAGGACTTCCTCTCCCTTCAGCTTACTCTCTCCGGGGAAATGGTACATTCCCGTTTTTTCATTATAAAGTTCGCTGCTGGCGGCATCCATGGCGATCCGGATATCCTGTCCCGCCACATATCCGGAAGCCTCGATCGCTTCCACAAGGAGATCCAGCACACTCTCTGCATCCGGCAGATTGGGGGCGAAACCGCCCTCATCCCCGACTCCGGTGGACAAGCCTTTCTCCTCTAGCAGTTTTTTCAGATTATGATAAATTTCCGCACAGATCCGTAACCCTTCCGCAAAGGTTTCTGCCTGTACGGGCATGATCATAAACTCCTGGAAATCCACGGTGTTCGTCGCATGCTTTCCGCCGTTTAAGATATTCATCATGGGTACCGGCAGAAGTCTCGGAGAGATTCCTCCGAAGTAACGGTACAGGGGAATCCCCAGTGCCTCCGCAGCTGCTCTTGCCACCGCCATGGACACTGCCAGCATGGCATTGGCACCTAAGCTGCTCTTGTTGTCCGTGCCGTCCGTTTCCCGTAGGATTCTATCGATACGGATCTGTTCCAGGGCATTTTCTCCCAGTAAAACACTTGCAATTTTCTCGTCTATATTTTTCACGGCATGCTGCACGCCCAGACCGAAATATCTGGTCTCACCGTCCCTGAGTTCCACGGCTTCAAACTGTCCGGTGCTGGCTCCGGAAGGCACTGCTGCCATACCTTTTGTGCATCTTGCGGTCTCTTTGTCCTTCACGGTAACGATCGCTGCCACCGTGGGATTTCCTCTCGAATCCAGGATCTCCCTTCCGTGTACTTCGATGATCTCCAGATATTTTTCCATAAAAAACCTCCTTACAGGCATCCTTAACTTACTTTTTCTTAGGTAAGTATGTCCCATAAGGAGGTTATTATTCAGATCTGCTATGCGTTAATACGCTTTTCCGGCAAGGATCTCACAGTAATCCTTATAATTTTTCTCAAGCAGTGCCGGAGTATCCAGTCCATAGGGACACTTGGATTTACATCTGCCACAATGCAGGCACTCTTCAATCTTACGCATTTTTGCCTGCATCTCGTCTGTCAGCTGTGCGGCAGAAGGTGCTCTGCGGATCATCAGGCTCATGCGGGCACAATTGTTGATCTCGATCCCTGCGGGACAGGGCATGCAGTAGCCGCAGCCTCTGCAGAATTCTCCCTGCAGCTCTTCCCTGTCATGGTCGATCACCGCCTGCAATGCGGGTGTTAATACAGGAGGATTATCTATATAGGACAGAAATTCATCCAGCTCGCTCTCCCGCTGCACTCCCCAGATCGGAAGTACATTATCAAACTGTGCCAGATATGCATAGGCCGCTGCTGAATTATTGATCAGTCCACCGGACAGTGCTTTCATGGCGATAAATCCCATGCCTGCTTTTTTACAATCCTGTACCAGCTCCAGATCCTTGTCCGTTGCCAGATAACAGAAAGGAAACTGCAGAGTCTCATACAGTCCGCTGTCAATAGCTTCATGCGCTACATTCAGGCGATGGTTCGTGATACCGATATGGCGGATCATGCCTTTGTCCTTCGCTTCCAGCATAGCCTCATAGAGTCCTGTGCCGTCTCCCGGCTTCGGGCAGAATGCCGGGTTATGGAACTGATAAATGTCGATATAGTCTGTTTTTAATTTTTCCAGAGAAGTGTGCAGATCCTTCCAGAAGCCCTCTGCTGTGGTGGCTCCGGTCTTGGTAGCGATATATATTTTATCCCGCATACCCTCAAAAGCAGCGCCCACTTTCTCTTCACTGTCGGTATAGTATCTGGCAGTGTCGTAAAAGGTCACGCCTGCTGCATGGGCTTTACGAAGCAGTCCGATGGCTGCTTCTTTGGAGATACGCTGGATGGGCAGTGCTCCGAAGGAGTTCTTCTCCACAGTAATTCCCGTACTTCCTAAAGTTACCAGATTTCTCTTCTTTTGTTCCATGCTATTTCTTAATTAACAGAGACTTTCCTGTCATCTCTGCGGGCTGCTCCATACCCATTACATTGATAAGTGTCGGTACAATATCTGCCAGGCATCCACCCTCTTTCAGAGTATAGGCAGGATCGTAGTTTACCAGGATGAAAGGAACCGGATTTGTGGTATGTGCGGTATGAGGCTGACCGGTGGTGTAATCGATCATCTGCTCTGCGTTACCGTGGTCTGCACAGATGAACAGAACGCTGTCCACATCCTTCACTGCCTGTACTGCCTTGCCTACGCACTCATCTACGGTCTCAATAGCCTTGATGGCTGCGGAGATCACACCGGTATGACCTACCATATCGGGGTTAGCAAAGTTGATCACGATCACATCGTATTTTTCAGAACGGATCGCGTCAAGCAGCTTCTCACATACTGCGGGAGCACTCATCTCGGGCTTCAGATCGTAGGTGGCTACATCCTTGGGCGAATTTACCAGGATACGATCCTCTCCCTCGTTGGGCTGCTCTACACCGCCGTTGAAGAAAAAGGTTACATGTGCATACTTCTCAGTCTCGGCGATACGTGCCTGCTTCATATCATGTGCTGCCAGCCATTCACCGAAGGTATTGGTAATTGCGATCTTGTGGAATGCCACTTCTTTATTAGGAATCGTAGGATCATAATCGGAGAAGCATACGAAGGTGATGTCCTTTCTCACGCGGTCAAATCCCTTGAAATCATCATCACAGAAAGCTCTGGTGATCTCTCTTGCACGGTCGGGACGGAAGTTGAAGAAAATTACGGAATCCTTATCCTGCACCAGTCCGACTGCCTTGCCGTCTTCTACAACAACAGTAGGTTTTACAAACTCATCGGTCTCTTCTCTGTCGTAAGACTCCTGGATACCGCAGATACCGCAGGCAGCGGTCAGACCTTTGCCTTCGGTCATGGCATCGTAAGCCAGCTGTACACGGTCATAGTTGTTATCACGATCCATAGCATAGTAACGTCCCATTACAGAAGCGATCTTGCCTACACCGATTTTCTTCATTTCTTCATTTAACTGCTCTGCATAGCTCTTACCGCTTGCGGGAGGGGTATCACGTCCATCTAAGAAGCAATGAACATATACCTTCTCCAGGCCCTGCTGTTTCGCCAGCTCCAGCAGGCCATACAGATGGGTAATGTGGCTGTGTACGCCACCGTCGGATAACAGACCCATCAGGTGCAGGGCGCTGTTGTTCTTCTTACAATTATCAATGGCTTTTAACAGAGCTTCATTCTTAAAAAAGTCTCCATCCTGGATCTCTTTGGTGATACGGGTCAGCTCCTGATATACAATACGGCCGGCACCCATATTCATATGACCTACCTCAGAGTTACCCATCTGACCCTCGGGAAGGCCTACTGCCATACCACTGGCATTACCATGTACAAAAGGATACTCCTTCATCAGGGAATCCATCACAGGGGTATTGGCCTGTGCTACGGCGTTACCCTCTACCTTATCATTCAATCCATAACCATCCAGGATCATTAATACAACCGGTTTCTTTCTCATCGATCGTTCCTCCATTTTGTTTTATCATTATTACCTGTACGGTTCCGGGGTTTGCACATCGGAACCGTTATAAAAGCTTACATTACGTCCACGGAGATTATACACTGAAAATGCCGGATGCGCAATAGCAACCGCTGATTTCTTACACTTGTATTTTTCCTACATATGCGCTACAATATCCCTTAAACTCTCATTTGAGAAAAGGGGTTATCTTATGGTTACATTATTGGCAAAATTATTTATCAGGGATCATGAAAATGTTACGGATCCCGGCGTTCGTCAGGCATATGGGATACTCTGCGGTATCGTCGGGATCTGTTTCAACCTGATCCTGTTCACTACCAAGGCTCTGGCAGGCTTATTCAGTCATTCCATCGCCATCACGGCAGATGCATTCAACAACCTGTCGGATGCGGCATCCTCCATCATTACGCTGGTAGGCTTCCGGATGGCGGGACAGAAGCCGGACTCTGACCATCCCTTCGGACACGGGCGGATCGAATATATCTCCGGATTGTTAGTCTCTATCCTGATCGTGCTCATGGGCTTCGAACTGGTGAAAAGCTCTGTAATCAAGATCTTCCATCCGGAAGCTCCTGATTACTCCCCTGTCATTATTGGCATACTGGTATTTTCAATTGTGGTAAAATGCTATATGGCACTATATAACCGCCGCATCGGTACCCGGATCAGCTCCGTAGCCATGAAGGCTACTGCCATTGACAGTTTAAGCGATGTGGTGGCAACTACGGTGGTTCTCATCGGCACTATCGTCTCCGCCGCCTCCGGTATCATTATCGACGGTTACTGTGGTGTGCTGGTAGGTATGTTCATCCTCTACTCCGGCTTTGTCGCAGCAAAAGACACGATCAGTCCCCTGCTTGGGCAGCCCCCCGAGCCGGAACTGGTACAGCAGATCAATGACATCGTATTATCCTATGATAATGTCATCGGCATCCACGATCTGATCGTACATAATTACGGCCCCGGAAGGACTCTGATCTCTCTGCATGCAGAAGTGCCTGCGGACGGTAATATTATAACCCTGCACGATACCATCGATACCATTGAACATGAACTGCGCAGAAAGCTGAACTGCAATGCTGTGATCCACATGGATCCCGTCAGCACCAGCGATCCCGAGACCCTTTCCCTGAAGGCAGAGGTCTCCGGATACCTGGATCAGATCGATCCGAAGCTTAGCATGCATGATTTTCGCATTGTCAAAGGTCCCACCCATACCAATGTCATCTTCGATATCGTGATCCCATATGATTATCCGGTCTCCGATCAGGAAGTCATGGATTCCATTACCAAGCGTATCCAGACTAACCATCCGGATTTCTTCACCGTCATCGAAGCAGACAAAGCGGTCGTACAGTAACGGGACATTTTATGCAGGACTATTCCAACATATTTTCAATAAAAATCCCATATCCCCTGGTGCTGTCCTGCACCAGGACATGGGTGACGGCTCCCACGAATTTTTCCTTTTGAATAATCGGTGCCCCACTCATACCCTGGACAATACCGCCGGTCACCGATAGCAGCTCCGGATCCGTTACCCGAAGTTCAATTCCCCGATTCACATTGTCATGATCCAGATGAAGCTCCGTAATCTCAATGTCATAATATCTCGTAGTTCCATCCACCGTACACAAAATCTGTGCAGGTCCTTTCTCTATCTCCTGTTTTAATCCAATGGGTAAAGCATCCTCCGTTCCAAGTGCCAGTGCCTTCTGATTGCATTTGCCAAAAATTCCACGGGTACTGTTGCTGGTAATATCTCCCAGAATTCTGTCATCCGAATATACGATCATGCCCGTCATCTCTCCCGGCTGGCCCGCCGCCCCTTTTCGTATAGAAATAATCTCAGTCTGGTAGAGTGTGCCGTCATTCATCTCCATCAATGTGCTGGTATCCACATCATTGATTCCATGTCCCAGTGCACCGAAATTCCCGTTATCGTCAATATATGTCATGGTACCGACTCCCTGCGCATTATCCCTGACCCAGACACCGATCTTATATTTCCCCGTCCGATCCTTCTCCGGTTTTATTTTCACATCATAAGTCTCCGCATCCCTCCGGATGGTCAGGAGCTGTTCTTCTCCACCGCAGTTTTCGATTCTCATAATGAGGTCATCTTTTCCGGTGACTTCCGTACCGTTTAACTTTATTACATAATCACCGCTTTTCAGAATATTTTTTGCCGGAGATACTTTTCCCGCCCCTTGTGATGCGAACTCTCCGGTACCTACGACCAGTACACCTTCCGTTTTGACATAAATGCCTATCGGGACTCCCACAGGAATCAATTCCCGGTCTTCGATTACCCGTATGCCCACCTGCTTGAACGGCAGGATGCCGAACAATTTCACCTGCATCTGCAGATCGTCCGTATTTCCGGTCTTCAGAGTCAATGGGCGGCTCAGATCTATCGTCATCGCGCCATTGGGAATATTACTGTTTCCCTGCCTGCTGACATTAACTATTTCTCCCCTGGCAGGAATCCGCAGCTCCAGCGACTCCTCCGATTCCGCACGTACATGAATCACAGAAGGGATACTGCTGTCCACCAGATAATAGCTGTAACCCATGAGACCCAGGCAGGCCAAAATGAGTACAGCACAAAGGCAGGCCCGGTAGAGGCGAAGTCTTCTTACTTTCTGTCTCCAGTGTTGTAAAATGACTACGGCCTCTTCCTCTGCCTGCCTTTTCACTTTTTCCGTCTCTGTGATCCATAGCTTCATACACATTCCCCCACTGTATTTCTGTCATCTCTCTATAGGGTATAGTGTACGTCGCATTCTGTTTTTTAACCGAAGATCTCAGGATTATTGTCTTACATTTTTTCCCGGTCTATCCACATATCACCACGTTGCCGCAGTTTTTATATTCCTCCGGACAAGTGTCCGTAAGGATGGTACCGTTTTGGAACGAACCGAACGTCACGGAACTGATATTGCCGAATTTGGAATGATCTGCCAGAACAAACACCTCTCTGCATTGTCCCATGGCTGTCTTTTTCACCATAGCTTCATTCATATCGGGTGTGGTCAGTCCGCTCTGCCTGCTGATCCCGTTCGTACCGAAGAAGCCTTTGGTAAAATGATAGTTCTGCAGTGTCATCAGTGCCTGGTTCCCCACCACAGCCTCCGTGGACCCTTTTAATTCACCGCCGACGAGATATACGCGGAATCCTGCCGCTGCCAGTGTCTTGGCATGCGCTACCGCATTGGTCACAAAGGTGGCACTTTTCTCTGTCAGATAAGAAAGCATACATGCTGTGGTCGTACCTGCATCCAGATAGATAAAGTCCTCCGGCTGGATCAGTGCTGCCGCTTTGGCAGCCACCAGCTGTTTGGCTTCCACATTGACTTCTGCCTTCTGCTCCACCGTAGGTTCATGTGTGATCACTGTCCGGTCACATGCCACAGCACCTCCAAAGACCTTTACCAGCTTCCCGGCATTATGCAATGCTGTGATGTCCCGGCGTACCGTGGATTCCGATGTATTTAACAGATCTTTTACCTCGGACACCGTAATGCTGTTTTTTTCTTCCAATAATTTCAGAATGACCTCATAACGTTGTTCTGTCAGCATAAATTGTTATTTTCTCTTTCCTTTGTCACATCTGTCTCCAGTATGATCTTCCGCACGGGAAGAATACTTCCGGGAGACATGGATAATTCATCAACACCCATAGCCAGAAAGCGTCTGGTCAATGTCGTATCTGCACCCAGTTCTCCGCAGATACCTGCCCAGATTCCGGCCTTATGCGCATTTTCCACGACCATCTGTATCATACGCAGCACTGCGGGATGATGCGGATCATAGAAAGCATCCAGCTTGGGATTCTGCCTGTCGATCGCTAATGTATACTGCGTCAGGTCATTGGTTCCGATGCTGAAAAAGTCCACTTCCTTTGCCAGTTCTTCGCTCATCATGACAGCCGCCGGAGTCTCGATCATGATCCCCTGCTTCGGTTCACCGAAAGTAACTCCCTGTTCTGTCAGTTCCTGTCGGATCTCAGCCACGATTGTCTTGATCTTCCTTAGTTCATCTACACTGATGATCATGGGATACATAATGGAAATATTGCCAAAGGCGCTGGCGCGGAACAGTGCCCGCAACTGTGTCTTGAAGATTTCCGGTCTGGTCAGACAGATACGGATAGCCCGACACCCCATAGCCGGATTTTCCTCCGGTTCCATTTCAAAGTAATCGCATTTTTTATCCGCACCGATATCCAGTGTACGAATGATCACGGGTTTGCCTGCCATAGTCTCCGCTACCGTACGATAGATCTGAAACTGCTCCTCTTCGGTAGGGAACGTATCTCTCTCCAGGTAAATAAACTCGCTGCGGAACAGGCCGATACCTCCGGCATCATTCTGCAATACCGCTGCCAGATCCTTGCTGTTACCTATATTAGCATAGAGCATGATCTTCTTACCGTCAATAGTGATATTTTCTCTTCCCTTCAGGGTCTGGAGCAATTCCTTCTTCTCCTGTTCCTCCAGCTTTAACTGCTGCATTCTGCCCAGGGTGTCTTCATCGGGATCCACATAAATGCATCCGTTTTTTCCGTCTACAATGCCGACTTTTCCGTCGATGTCATCTGTCAGAGGAATCGCGGTACCGATCAGTGCCGGGATGCTCATGGTCCTGGCCAGAATTGCCGTGTGGGAATTGACGGAACCGTGTACCGTCACGAAGGACAACACCAGATCTTTGTTCAGCTGTACTGTCTCAGAAGGAGCCAGGTCGTCTGCAACGATGATCACCGGTTCCCCGGATGCGGCAATTCCGGTGGCCCGGCCTCCGAGCACGCTTAACACGCGCTCGGAAATATCCTTGACATCCGCAGATCTCGCTCTCATATAGTCGTCATCCATGGCAGAGAACATCTGTGCAAAATTGTCACCGGTGGAAGCTACCGCATACTCTGCATTCACCTGCTGCATGCGGATGATATTTTCTACCGACTCGTTATAGTCATCATCTTCCAGCATCATCTGATGGATTTCGAAAATAGCGGCATTGGCTTCCCCGACCTCCTTCAGAGCCTTCTGATACAAACCCTGCAGCTGCTCCATGGCTGTCTGTTTCGCCTGTCTGTAGCGTAAGATCTCCTGTTCGGAGTCCTCGATCCTGACACGTTTTACCTGCTGCTCGTCTTTTTTATGAACACTGATTCTGCCGATGGCGATTCCGCCGAATACGCTTTTACCCTGGTAGACTTCCATGACTCTTTTCCTCTCCTGACGATTATGCTTCCTCTATTTTAGAGATTTGCTTTTACAAATTCCGTTACTGCTGCGTATGCTGCTTCCTCATCCTCACCGTCGAAGGTCAGAGTGATCTCATTGCCGGCTTTGACAGCCAGACCCATGATACCGAAGATACGCTTGCAATCTCCGCTCTTGCCATCCTTGGTCAGAGTGATATTAGCGGCAAATTCCTTGGCTGCCTTTACCAGTTCCCCTGCGGGGCGGGCATGAATGCCTTCAGGATCTGTGATAACATATTTGAATTCTTTCATTGTCTTTTTCTCCTTTTATTTTCCTATGACTAAGCATTAAGCAACTTTTTTCTTCAATACGCCAAGCAGTAATGCGGATACAACCGTGCCTGCCGCCAGTGCTACCAGATACATCAGTGCATTTCCCACTACAGGGAATACAAAGATTCCGCCGTGAGGAGCCATCAGTGTACATTGGAATGCCATGGACAGTGCACCTGCCAGTGCAGAACCGATGATGCAGGAAGGAAGGACATGCAGAGGATCGGACGCTGCGAAAGGGATGGCACCTTCCGTGATGAATGCCAGACCCATGATGAAGTTGGTAGGACCTGCATCTCGCTCTTCCTTGGTGAATTTATTCTTAAATAACAGGGTTGCCAGTGCAATGGCACAGGGCGGAGTCATTCCTCCGATCATAACCGCTGCCATGATATCATAATTGCCTGCCGCAATTGCTGCGGTTCCGAATACATATGCTGCCTTGTTGAAAGGGCCACCCATGTCAATCGCCATCATGCCGCCCAGGATCAGACCCAGTACAACCCGGCTGGAATCACCCATTCCGCTTAAGAAATTATTCAATCCGGTATTGATACCGCCCATGATCGGCTCCACCACAAAGTTCATGGCAAGTCCCATGATCAAAATACCCACTACCGGATAGATCAATACAGGCGCCAGTTTTTCAACGGCATCCGGAAGTTTGTCACAGATCTTACGGAGTCCTACGATCAGGTAGCCTGCCAGGAAGCCTGCCACCAGTGCTCCTAAAAATCCGGACTTACCGTTTGCCGCCAGCATACCGCCTACGAATCCGAGAGCCAGCGCCGGTCTGTCGCCGATAGCCATACCGATGAAGCCCGCCAGTACCGGAAGCATCAGACCGAATGCCACGCCGCCGATGTTTTTAAACATAGCTGCTATGGGAGTGATCGTACCGAAATTACTTCTCTGATCTGCGGGAAGTGCATTGATGTCAACATTCAGTCCATCGATCAGGAATGCGATCGCGATCAGGATACCTCCGCCTACTACAAAAGGAAGCATATGGGATACACCGTTCATCAGCTGTGTGTAAATCTTATGAGCCACACTTTCTTTGCCGGCGACTGCAGTCTTTACCTCTCCGCTCTCACCGTGAAAGATTTCCACCTCACCGCTGATGGCCTGTTGTACCAGCCGATCCGCCTTGCTGATGCCGTCAGACACCTGACAAATGATCACTTTCTTACCGTCAAAGCGATCCATGGGAACTTTTGCGTCTGCCGCTACGATGATGCAGTCCGCTGCGGCGATTTCTTCCGCAGTCAGTACATTTTTCGCACCTGCGGAACCTCTGGTCTCGATCTTGATCTGGCAGTCTGCTGCTTTTGCTGCCTTCTCCAGCGCTTCCGCTGCCATATAAGTGTGCGCGATTCCGGTCGGGCAGGAAGTCACTGCCAGGAGCTTAAAGCTCTTTTTCTCTTCGGTGGTAATGCCGGTATCACTTAATCTGTCGTCAATGCTCTTGGCACTCTCATCTGCTGCATCGATGATCTGTAAAAATTCCTCTACGCTTTTGGCATTTCTTAAAGATGTGGTAAAATTCTCATCCATCAGCATAACGGACAATTTGCTCAGTACATCCAGATGTACATTATCCTTGGTGTTGGGTGCAGCGATCAGGAAAAGCAATGTCACCGGTTCGCCGTCCAAGGAATCATAATCCACACCGTTTTTAATTACCATGGCTGCCAGTCCGGGAGTCTTCACTGCATCACATTTGCCGTGAGGGATTGCAATGCCTTCGCCGATTCCCGTGGTGCTCTCTTCCTCTCTTGCATAGACCTGTGCACGGTACTGCTCCACATCCATAAGCTTTCCGCTCTTCGCCATCAGTTCCACTGCCATATCCAGTGTTGCCTTTTTGTCAGCAGGCACTGCATCCAGGGAAATACTTCTTTTGTCCAATAAATCCGTAATTCTCATATTGTAACCCTTTCTCTCTTTTTTATTGTTTCTTTTTTATTATGATGTCGAGGTCAAAAGCCTCTACTTTTTTACCTGTTTCAATACCTGCATAACTTCATCTTTGGTAGCCAGATTCTCGGAAAAAGCGCTGGCGCTTCCCGCGGCGATTCCCATGCAGAAGGCATGTGCGTATTCCTTCTCTTCCAGCCATCCGGTGAGAAATCCCGCTACCATGGAATCTCCGGCACCGACACCATTGACCAGCTTTCCTTTCGGAGCCGGAGCCTCCAGGCATTGACCGTCCGCTGCGATCAGTACCGCTCCTTCTCCCGCCATGGAGATCAAAACATTCTGTGCTCCCATGTCCCGGAGCTTTTTCCCATAAGGGACCACTTCCTCTCTGGTAGAAAGCTTCACGCCGAAGATATCCCCCAGTTCATGGTTGTTGGGTTTTACCAGAAAAGGATGATACGGCAATACCTTTACCAGCAGGTCTCTGGTGGCATCCACTACGGTGAGAACACCTCTTCCCTGAATTCTCTCCAGAATTCTCTGATAAATATCATCCGGCATCGAATAGGGAATGCTTCCCGCCAGTACCAGGACATCTCCTTCCTGTAATCTGTCAATTTTTTCCATCAGCTGTTCCAGCGCTTCCGCATCGATATCCGGTCCGCAGCCATTGATCTCTGTACCGTCAATACTTTTCAGCTTCAGATTGATTCTGGTCATTCCGTGATTGATTTTGATGAAATCGACATTTACTCCAAATTCAGTCAATCTTCGGATCAATTCTTCTCCGGTGAATCCCGCCGCATATCCCAGCGCTGTGGAATCCAGACCCAGATTCTTCAGCACAATGGATACGTTGATTCCCTTTCCTCCCGGAAGAATCAGCTCTGATGAAGTTCTGTTGGTCATTCCCAGCTGAAAGTCATCCACGGATACGATATAATCCAGTGACGGATTGAATGTCACAGTACAAATCATTTCCATTCCTCCTGTCTGTTACCTTTCGTGTTCTTATGATGTTATTATATGCTCATATTCAGTCAAATTCAATCAATTTAATTCACAAATTTGATGATTTATTTTGGTTGAATTTGCACAAAGAAAAGGATGAAGTCATCCTTCATCCTTTTGATCTCGCTTCCACTATAGCATTCCCTTACCTGGTTTCTTTAAACATACCGGCCTGCTCTTTCATTTCTTTGGCATTGGAAAGTGCCGCCTCCGTCAGTGCATCGCTGCCAAGAAGTCTTGCCAGTTCCGCCAGGCTTTCTTCCGCCGACACTTTATGAATATCCGTGATGGTCATATCATCCGTACTGCTCTTCTCAATCACAAAATGTACATCTGCCATGGCAGCGATCTGGGGCAGATGGGTAATACAGATGACCTGATGGGCTCCGGATAAAACGCTCAGCTGTTCCGCTACTTTCCATGCAGTTCTTCCGCTGATACCGGTATCGATCTCGTCGAAGATCAGAGTATCGATTTCATCCCGCCCTGCCAGCACTGTTTTGATAGCGAGCATAATACGGGACAATTCTCCGCCGCTTGCCACCTGACTTAAGGGCTTCAGACTCTCTCCGGGATTGGTGGAGATCAGGAATTCCACATCGTCATATCCTTTTGCCGTAATGGTCTGACCGGGTCTGACCGCAATATCAAATTCCACTGTCAGAAAATTCAGACCGATCAGCGCATCCTTTAACTTTTGCGTCAATACGGTTGCATTTTTACGACGGATACCGGACAGTTCCTCACAGGCCTTCTCCAGCAGCTTCTGTTTTTCCGTCCACTCAGCATTCAGCTTCTGCATATAAGTATCATAATCCGCCAGTTTTTCCAGATACGCTTCTTTTTCTTCTTTGTATTTCAGTATCTCTTCGATCGTATTGCCGTATTTTCCTTTGAGATGATTGATGGTATTCAGCCGTTCCTCGGTGCTCCTGAAATCCTCTTCGTCAAATTCCAGATCCGACATATATTCCGACACATCATGATTGTAATCCGATAACAGACTTTCCACCTCTGCCAGCTGCTCTTCCATCTGTTCCAGCGCAGGATCATACATGGTCACGCTGCGAAGTGCCCTCAGTGCCCTGCTTAAGGAATTCCCCGCACCGTCTTCTGCATCATTGCCGCTGAGACGATAACTCTCTGCCAGACTTTCCGCAATTTTACGGCTGTTGGACATTTTGCGGTATGCCTGTTCCAGCTCCTCATCCTCACCGGGCTGCAGCCCGGCATCTGCGATCTCCTTCTGTTCGAATTCCGCCAGGGACTGTTCTCTGCCTCTGGAAGCATCATCCAGTGTCTCTGCGGATATTCTCTTCTCTAAAGCGGCACATTCATGATACAATGCGCCCACCTGCTCTGCGCACTTTGCGAATTCCGCTCCGGCATAAGCATCCAGGATCTCCATATGCTTTTTCTTATGGAGCAGCGACTGGTGTTCATGCTGTCCGTGAATGTCGATCAGCAATTCCGAAAGCTCTTTGATCTGCTTTGCCGTTACGGTCTCGCCATTAATACGGCAGATGCTCTTCCCCGAGGACAGTTTTCTGCTTAAGATCACTGTTCCGTCCTCCGAAGGTTCCAGATCCATACTTTTCAATTTTTCTGCCAGTCTGGGTTCCTCGCAATCGAAGACCAGTTCTACCAGGCCGCTCTCTTCTCCCCGCCTGAGCATATCCTTCTCGAACTTTCCTCCCAGTGCCAGATTCACCGAGCCGATCAGCAATGACTTTCCGGCACCGGTCTCTCCCGTCAGTATATTCAGTCCTTCTCCGAACTCTACCTCTGTCTCCCGGATGAGAGCCAGATTTTTCACGTGTAAGCTGCGAAGCATGTATTTCCCCCTGTCTATTTTACTATCATCAAATGAATTTTATCCATAAGGATCTGGGTATCCTCCACCGTTCTCACTGCGACCATAATGGTATCATCTCCTGCGATGCACCCAACCACTTCGGAGAATTTCAGTGCATCCAGGGCGGCCGCCACAGCCATAGCCATGCCGGACACGGTTTTGATCACCAGGATGTTCTGTGCCATATCCATGGAGATAAAGCCATCCCGCAGCACACGGATATATTTGTCTCCCATATGACTGTCATCCTGCTTCAGAATGACATATTTCTGTTTTCCTCCTCCGGTGGGAACTTTGGACAATTTCAATTCGCGAATGTCCCTGGAGACTGTTGCCTGGGTCACCGCAAATCCGGCTTCCTTCAGATAGCCGGCCAGTTCCTCCTGTGTCTCCACGTCTTTTTTTTCTATGATCTCCACGATCTTGCGATGTCTGGTCTTCTTCATCTTAACCTCATGCCTTTCTTACGACAATTCGTCAGGAATCTCTCATTTTGCGATGTAACACATCCAAAAAGCTGACCTGGTTCAGCTGTATGAATTCCGTGATCTTCTCTGACTGCACGATACGGATGTGATCTCCGGTACACATGGTCACCTTGTGGCTTCCGTCATAATTGGCTTCCACAGTCTGGCTTTTACCCTCTCTGCCTCCCGGGATCTCTATAACGATCTCATCCTCCGGTGACAATATGATGCTTCTCTGGTTCAGGCTATGGGGGCAGATCGGTGTCAGAGTGATCAGCTTCGCCTTGGGCTCTACCAATGGTCCTCCCGCCGACAGGTTGTATCCTGTGGATCCCGTCGGTGTGGTAACGATCATACCATCTGCCTTATAATGATTTAACAGCTGGCCGTTGACATAGATGTTAAATTCTATGATCTGTAAGGTGCCGCTTCGGGAGATGACAATGTCATTCAGTGCCCAGCCCTCCGACACGGTGCCATCCGCACAGCAGACCTTGCCATTCAACATCATCCGGCGTTCCTTTTTATAATCATCCCGGATCAGGCGTTCCAGCGCTTCCTCCAGTCCGGACGGTTCGATCTCCGTCATGTAACCAACCGTTCCCAGATTCACACCGATGATAGGCACCAGGATTTTTTTCGTCTCTCTGGCTGCCTGCAATACGGTGCCGTCACCGCCCAGAACGATCATACAATCCACATCCAGAGGAATATCCGTTGCTTCCTCCGCCGAAGCATCTGTCTCTTCTTTCCAGTCAGACTCCTTGACCTTTAGCTTCACGGTACAGCCCTTCGATTCCAAATAGTCCCGGATCCGCTTCGTGGTCGCAAGTTCCTGATCTTTATGTTTATTGGTATATATCAGAAAATGCTTCATCGTTTCCTACACTCCTTGTCTGTTACAGTGTATGAGAGTTATCTACGATTCCTTTGATCAGGGCATCCCACTCCGGCGTATAAGACAATCCGGTCTTTTCCTCCACGATGGTCTGCAATGCGCTCTCCGCTTCATGCTCGTTCAATGCCAGCTTTTCCTCCGGAATCTCTTCCGGCTTACGGATATGCAGCAGATATTCAATGTTTCCCTCCGGTCCCTTGATGGGGGAATACTCCAGATGCAGCACCTCGAATCCGATACTGTCCGCATAATCGATGATCTTACGGATCACTTCTTCATGGATCTGTGGTTCTCTGACCACGCCGTTTTTACCGACTTTGCCCCTGCCCGCTTCGAACTGTGGCTTGATCAGACATACCATCTGGCCCCCAGCCTTTAACAGATTTCTCGCCGGAATCAATATTTTGGTCAGAGAGATAAAGGACACATCCACGCTGGCGAAATCCAGGGCATCCGAAATATCCTCCGGGGTCACATAACGGAAATTCGTCTGCTCCATGCACACCACATGTTCGTCATTCCGGAGTTTCCAGGCTAACTGTCCCTGTCCCACATCTACAGAGTAAACCTTCGTGGCACCGTTCTGCAGCATACAGTCTGTGAATCCGCCGGTAGACGCTCCGATATCCATGCAGATCATGCCATCCAGTAAAAAGCCCCACTGCTCCATTGCCTTTTCCAGCTTCAGTCCACCGCGGCTTACGTATTTCATGGTATGATCCCGGACTTCCAGTTTGATCTTACTGACATCGAAGCCGGTGCCTGCCTTGTCTTCCTTTTGTCCGTTGACATAGACATTACCGGACATTATGATTGCCTTCGCCTTTTCTCTGGAAGGGGCATAGCCCTGCTCTACCAGAATCACATCCAGTCGTTCTTTCATCTTATTCTCCTGATTTATAATTTTTCCAGAATCTTATCTGTAATGCTTGCCGCATCCAGTCCGATCTCTTTTTTCAAAAGCTCCACATTTCCGTGCTCCACATAAGCATCCGGAATTCCCGCCATGACGCACTTGATCTGCCTGTCATGATCATTCAGGCAGGTCAGCACCTTTTCCCCGAAGCCTCCGCTTAACACATTTTCCTCCATGGTCACGATCATGTCATGATCCTCACAAGCAGACAACACCGCTTCCTCATCAATGGGTTTGATGAATCTGGCATTGATAATACTTGCCCGATAACCCTTTTCATGCAGCAGTGCCTGTACTTCTTCCGCAGTCTTCACCATACTGCCTACGGCGAACAGTGCAATGCCGCCCTCTCTCACGATCCACTCCGCCTTCCCCAGTTCAATGGGTGCACGGTATTCAGCAAGGCCCGCATAAGCGGTACCTCTGGGATAGCGCACCGCAATGGGTGCTTCCAGTGCCACTGCGAATTTCATCATATCCGACAACTCCCACTTGTTTTTCGGTGCACAGATGTGCATATTGGGAATACCGGACAGATACGTATAATCGAAAATTCCCTGATGTGTCTCTCCGTCACTGCCTACCAGGCCGGCACGGTCTATGGCAAATACCACCGGCAGATTCTGAATGCATACATCATGAAGGATCTGGTCATATGCTCTCTGTAAAAAAGAAGAATATACCGCAACGATCGGCTTCATGCCGCCTGCCGCCAATCCGGCCGCAAACGTAACCGCATGCTCCTCCGCAATACCAACATCGAAAAAACGGTCGGGATACATATTCCGGAAGCGCTTCAGTCCGGTACCGTCCGGCATGGCTGCCGTAATGGCCACCACCCGTTCATCCCGCTGCCCCAGCTTGCACATTACCGTAGAAAATACATCTGTATAATTCGCTACTGTCCGGGGGTGGGACGGGATTCCGGTCTCAATATCAAAAGGTTCTGCCCCATGAAATCTGGCAGGGTGTTTCTCCGCCGGCCCGTACCCTTTGCCCTTCTGGGTCATTACATGGATCAGTACGGCACCCTTGACTCTCTTGGCCTCTTCGATGACCTTGATCAGTCCCTCGATATCATGTCCATCCACAGGGCCTAAATAAGTCACTCCCATGTCCTCAAAAAACATACCGGGGATCACCAGCTGCTTAAAGCTGCTCTTGGCACGACGCAGGCGATTTACGATACCGTCTCCGCCCGGCTTACTCTTCAGAGCATTATAGATTCCTTCCTTCAGATCGAGATAGCCGGTTGCTGTACGGATATTATTCAGATATTTGGACACACCACCTACATTTTCGGAGATGGACATATTGTTATCATTGAGGATAACGATAAAATTGGTCTCCAGTTTTGCAGCATTATTCAATGCTTCGTATGCCATGCCTCCGGTAAGGGATCCGTCACCGATCACAGATACAATGGTCGTCTTCTCCCCTTTGAGATCTCTGGCTTTTACCAGTCCCAGTCCTGCCGATATGGAAGTCGAGCTGTGTCCGGTATCAAATGCATCATAACTGCTTTCTTTTCGTTTGGGGAACCCACTCATGCCATGAAACTGGCGTAAGACATCGAAGCCGTCCTTGCGGCCCGTTAAAATTTTATGAGTATAAGACTGATGACCGACATCCCAGATGATCTTGTCTTCCGGAAGATTCAGAGCCAGGTGAAGTGCCATGGTCAGTTCCACAGCCCCCAGGTTAGATCCCAGATGTCCTCCGGTCACACTGATCTTCTGAATCAGGAACTGCCGGATCTCCTCCGCCAGTTCCCCGTAGTGCGATTTATCTATCTTTTTAATATCATTTGCTTTTTCGATTTTATCCAGTAACATTCGCTTTTCCTCTGCTATTTTGTTCTGTGGACCAGATGCAGCAACAGTTCCTTCAGGAATTCATGTTCTCCCGAGAAACCATCCAAAACCGCTACCGCTTCCCCGGTAAGCCGTTCCACTTCCCTTCCGGATTCCTCCAGTCCGTGTAATGTCACATAGGTCTGCTTATGATTCTGTGCATCGCTGCCGGTGGCTTTGCCAAGCTCCCTGCTGTCTCCTATCACATCCAGAATATCGTCCTGGATCTGAAATGCGATGCCGACATTGTAGGCACACAGCTCCAGAGCTGCGATCTCCTCGTCCGTAGCTCCTGCCAGTGTGGCACCGATGGTCATTGCCGACTGGATCAGGGCTGCCGTTTTGTTGGCATGAATGAACAGGATCTGCTCCGTAGTCAGGGGTGTGGTCTGTTCCTCAGCCTCAATATCTGCATTCTGTCCGCCGATCATGCCGTAGATCCCCGCCTTACGGGCTAAAATATTCAGTGCCGCAGCTACTCTCGGATAATTCTCATCCACCGTTTCTCCCGCGGCGTATGCCGGAAAAGCGCGGAATGCAGTCTCAAAGGCATAGTTGAGCAGTCCGTCACCCGCTAACACTCCCATACCGTCTCCATATACAGACCAGGTAGTCCTGCGTCCTCTGCGGTATTCGTCATTGTCCATAGCCGGAAGATCATCGTGCACCAGCGAATAAGTATGGATCATCTCAATGGCTGCCATGAAAGGCTCTATGATATCATCCTCACCACCCAGCATCCGGTATGTTTCCTGCATCAGCATGGGGCGCAGACGCTTTCCGCCTGCCATGAGACTGTAATTCATGGCTTCAATGACCGTCTTCTGATATCCTTCCTCTGCCGGAAGATATTGTTTCAAAAGATCCTCTATTGCTGTCGTTCTCTTCTGTAATTCCTGTCTGAATATCGTTTCTTCCATGTCAATGCCGTCCTTCCTCTTCCTGCCGGTATCTTTACTGTGGATCCAGAGGCTCCAGTGCTCCCTCTTCGTTCAGCTTCATGACCTGCTTCTCCACCCGGTCGATCTGTTCATTGCATTGCTTCAGGACATTCATTCCCTTACTGTATGCCGTAAACGCATCCTCCAGAGAGATATCCTCTGCTTCCAGCTGTTCGATCAGCTCCTCCAGTTCGGAAAAATTTTCTTCCAGACTGCGTTGTTCCTGTTCTTCTGCTTTCTTTTTTCCTGCCAAAATTAATACCTCCGTCCATGGTCCTCTTCCCTGGATCACACGGTGAATCTGTCTCCCTGCTGCACCTGTTCCACTTTGGTGTCGATCACACCATCACTTACCCGGATCCGCAGGCTGTCGCCTTCATGCACCTGCGTCACGGAACGGATATTTTTCCCATCCGCAGCTTCCACATACGAGAAACCACTGTTCAACTTCTCTAACGGCGAGACTGCCTTCATTCGTTCAATATAAAGTGCCAGGGTGTGTCTGCGGTCCCGCAGGATCGTCTGCATCCGGTTCTCTAACCGTTCTTCCAGCTGTATGCTGTAAGTCCGCTTCTCACGGATGCGGTTGGCCGGGCTTAAATATTTCAAGCGCATCTCCCGCTGTTCTGCCTGCTGTCTCTTACGCTGCAGCACCCTGTCCATCTGCCGGTACAGCCTCTCCTGTCCGCTCAGGATCTCCTGATCGATATCGCTTGCTGCCGTCACCGCCAGTTCTGCAGCTGCGGACGGTGTCGGTGCCCGCAGATCCGCAACGTAATCAATGATCGTGGTATCTGTTTCATGTCCCACCGCGGAAATGATGGGAACCGTACAGTCAAATACTGCCTGTGCCACCATTCTCTCATTAAATGCCCACAGATCCTCGATCGATCCGCCGCCGCGTCCCACGATCATGACATCCACGCCCTGTCTCTCCAGTGCACGGATTCCGTTCACGATCGACGGAGCCGCAGAAGCTCCCTGTACCAATGCCGGATACAGAATGATCTGTACATAAGGATTACGCCTGGTGGCGATCTGTATGATATCCCGCACCGCCGCACCGGTATCCGCCGTCACCACACCAAGGGTGTGAATGTATTTGGGGATCGGCTGCTTATATTCCGGAGCGAACATGCCCTCTTCCGCCAGTTCCCGTTTTAAGTGTTCGTATTTTTCATACAGGGCACCGGCACCGTCTAAGGTTATTTCCTTCACATACAGCTGATATCTGCCGTCCCGCTCAAAAACGCTCACCGATCCTTTCGCGATCACCTGCTGCCCTTCCGTCAGTCGGAAAGCAAGTCCTCTGCGGTCTCCCGCGAACATAATACAGTTCAGGGCACTTGCAGAATCCTTTAACGTAAAATAAATATGTCCAGAGGGATGGTATTTACAGTTGCTTACCTCACCTTTTACAAACACCGTCTGTAAAAAGTAATCCTGCGTGAACATATTTTTGATATAAGTATTCAGTTGTCGTACGCTGACTACATTTTGTATTCTACTCACCGGACTTCATAATCTTGGCAAGGATCGCATTGACGAATCCGCCGGAGCTCTCCTGACCGTATTTTTTGGCGATCTCCACCGCCTCGTTGATCGCTACCCCGTCCGGGATATCGTCATCATAACGCAGCTCATACGCACCCAGACGTAACACTGCGAGTTCTACCTTTCCCACACGGGTGGTATCCCAGCCTTCGGTATTCTCATTCAACAGTTTATCCAGTTCCGGGATCTTGTCCTTAATCTTCTCGAAACGGGCTGCAATGGCATCCGCATCCTGCCAGGAAGGAACTTCCTCATTATTCTCGCGGAACAATGCAAGCTGTTCCGGCATATCTTCCGGTGAATGAAACTCCACACGGAATAAAAGCTTAAAAACCTGTTCTCTCTGCTCGTGTCTTCCCATAATATCTTCCTGTAATTCCTCTTATTTGTCCTTCTTCATGTTCACACCGGCAATACGGATGTTCACATCAGAGCAGGTCAGTCCCGTCATATTCTCAATGGCGTTTTTCACCTTCTGCTGTACTGCCTGACAGGTTGCGGGAATATTGTATCCGTATTCCATAGTCACTGCCAGATCTACCGTTACGTTCTTGTCCTGAACCTCTACTTTTACGCCCTTGGTCAGATTCTTCACACCGACTTTGCTCATCAGTTCGTTGGTAATGTTGCCGGCCATTGCACTGACGCCATCCACCTCGGTCGTTGCCAGAGATGCGATCATAGCCACTACATCATCTGCGATCTGTACGGTACCGATGCTTTCATCTTCTTTTAATACCAGGTTCTTTTTATCTATTTCTCTTTCCATGATATATGTTCCTCCTGATTATCTGTAAATCTATGAAAAACTATTTGTATCTATTCTACCAAAGATTCATTCATTTGTCACCCAAAAAGTCAAGGATAATTGTTTCCCGTTCTGTGCATAGGAGATCGTACTGTTGCTGTCCGGAATGTAAGAGAATATCTCCTGTTCATCGATCAGCACCCGGCAGATTTCACGGTAACAGGTCTCATCCGCACATTTCAGCGTAATATCCGTTCTGCCCATTTCTCTGGCCGCATCAAAGATCCTCTGCAGCTGTTCCCTGTTATATTCCGTAAAATAATTGCCCTCACGGACATAATAATTGGCCTCCATAGCCGTACATTCCGGCATGGCCACCACGCCCTCGATCCGGTGTGTACGAAGAATATCCTCCGTTGTGACACACAGATAATCATAATTGATCTCCGACAGTCCCTCCTGTTCGCTGCCATCCTCCATGCGATAGGAAGCATCTCCCCATGTAGTATCCACATAATAATAATCTCCGTCCACCCTGACCAGATTCCAGGCATGCGCCTCTCCGGTATCCACGGTTCCCTGCACCAGCGTACACATAACTCCCAGATGGTTCAACAGATATTGCGTCGCTTTGGCATATCCCTGGCAGACAGACGCTCCTTCCAGGAATACGGAGCAGATATTCTGGTTGTCCGGGGCATTCAGATCATAGTCCGTCGCAAAAATGATCTGCTCGTACACTGCCTTTACTTTTTCATACTCGCTTTTGTCCTCACCTATTCCACGTATCCAGTCCGCCGTTATTTTCCGGATCTGTTCCGCCCGGACTATTGCTTCCTCTTCCGTCAGCTCATAGCTTCCTGCGAAATCAATTCCAACCGTTTTTTCTCCTCTGGAATATTTCGTATAGGTATATCCTGTGGCATAAAAAATCTCCGGATGATCGATCATCACACACTGGAAGATTTTATCGATGTCCTGCTCATCCAGTCCCTGTTCCAGGGGATCCGTGGACAGTTTGACCGTGCCTTCCATCTCTCCCAGTGCCTGTTCGATCTCCAGATACCAGATCTGTTCCGGAGCTTCCAGACTCTCATATGCAAAACGAGAGCCTCCCTCCTCCAGGAGGGAAAAGCTCTCTGTATTTTCGGTTTCTGCGGACGTTGGATCCTCTTCCTGCATGGGCAGACTATCGATCTGTTCCTCGGGCAATACGATGGTCTGCGGCACTTCCGACAGAATCTCCTGTGAAGAGCACCCTGTCAGAAGAACTGTCATGAGAATTCCGGCAAATATTTTTTTCATCTCCCGCATTCTGTTCCCCCTACACACTTTACTGTTTTCTGATCAATTCCTGCCGAACTCTGTCAGTACCAGCCCCTTATTGCGATCCAGGGTCATACCGATACTCCAGGAATTCACAAACAGAAGCAAAGGATTGCCTTTCATATCTTTGACCTTCTTCATATCTGAGGTACCGGACAGCTTGGCCAGATCGATCTCGTCCTTATTCTCGATCCAGCGGATATGCTCATAAGGCAGATTCTCCAGACGGATCTCCACATTATATTCGTTCTCCAGGCGGTATTTCAAGACATCAAACTGCAGCACGCCGACTACACCTACGATGATCTCTTCCAGACCGGTATTGAACTCCTGGAAGATCTGAATGGCACCTTCCTGCGCGATCTGTTCCACACCCTTGACGAACTGTTTTCTCTTCATGGTATCCACCTGACGTACTCTGGCAAAATGCTCCGGTGCGAAAGTGGGAATTCCTTCGTACTGGAACTTTTCCTTGGGCATACACAGGGTATCACCGATGGAGAAGATACCGGGATCGAACACACCGATAATATCTCCGGCATAGGCCTCGTTTAAAATTTTTCGCTCATCCGCCATAATCTGCTGGGGCTGGGACAGACGCATGACTTTATTGCCCTGTACATGACGTACCTCCATGTTGGCATCAAACTTGCCGGAACAGATACGCATGAATGCAATACGGTCTCTGTGAGCCTTGTTCATATTAGCCTGAATCTTGAATACAAAGGCACTGAACTCATGCTCCGTGGGATTGATCAGACCAATGTCTGCCTTTCTCGGCAGCGGAGTGGTGGTCATCTTCAGAAAATGTTTCAGGAAGATCTCCACACCGAAATTCGTCAGTGCGGAACCAAAGCATACCGGTGTCAGATTACCTTTCTGTACCTCATCCAGGTCAAACTCCGCGCTGGCACCGTCCAACAGTTCCACCTCTCCCAACAGCTTGTCCGCCGCATCTTCTCCGATGAGTTCTTTCAAATGTTCCTCATCCTGTATGGGGATCTCCGTGGAAGTTCCCTCTTTCGTACCCTTCTCCGTATCGGAGTAAGCGATCACACACTTTTTCTCACGGTCGTATACGCCCTGGAATCCCTTGCCGGAACCGATGGGCCAGTTGATCGGACAGGTAGCGATTCCCAGTTCCTTCTCAATATCGTCTAACAGCTCAAAGGTATCCCTTGCCTCACGATCCATCTTGTTGATGAACGTAAAAATAGGAATCTTGCGCATAACGCAGACCTTAAACAGCTTTCTCGTCTGCGCCTCGACACCCTTGGATGCATCGATGACCATGACTGCGGAGTCCGCTGCCATAAGAGTACGATAAGTATCCTCCGAGAAATCCTGATGTCCCGGGGTATCCAGAATATTAATACAATAACCGTCATACTCGAACTGTAATACGGAAGAAGTAACAGAGATACCTCTGTCCTTCTCGATCTGCATCCAGTCGGACACAGCATGTCTTGCGGTTGCCTTACCTTTTACACTACCCGCCAGGTTAATGGCTCCTCCGTAGAGCAGGAACTTTTCTGTCAGGGTCGTCTTTCCGGCATCCGGGTGAGAGATAATGGCAAAGGTCCGGCGACGATTGATCTCTTCTGTATAATTACTCACTATTATAGTCCTCCAAATATATCAAAAATCTATTTTTGCAGATTTGATAATCTGCTTTCTATGACGGATCTGCCTTTAATACAGAGTTTCCTTCAAATTCCGGTTGGATCCCGAAATAGTCCAGTACCGTCGCACCAATATCGGAAAAGGTAGGTCTGGTTCCACGATTACCGGGAACCACCGGTACTCCGTACATGAGAAACGGTGTGTACTCTCTGGTATGATCCGTTGTCTTCGTATAGGCAGGATCGCAGCCGTGATCCGCCGTGATCATCAGAATATCCTCCGGTCTCATATGTGCCTGGATCTCCGGCAGCTTCTCATCAAAATATGCCAGTGCCTTCGCATAACCGTCCACATCTCTTCTATGACCGTAGAGCATGTCATAATCCACCAGATTAATAAAACACAGTCCTTCAAAATCCTTATCCAGATATTCCAGAGTCCGCTCGATACCTTCCGCATTGCCGGAAGTATAGACATACTCGGTAATACCTTTACCGACAAAAATGTCCTGGATCTTGCCTACGGCAATGACATCCCTGCCGGCAGCTTTCAGCTGATCCAGCATGGTAACTGCGGGCGGAAGCAGAGAGAAATCATGTCTCCTGGGAGTACGGGTGTAATGTCCGCTCTCACCGACAAAAGGTCTTGCTATGACGCGGCCCACGCCGTGTTCTCCCTGTAATATCTGTCTGGCAATACGACAATAATCGTATAACTGTTCCACAGGAACCAAATCCTCATGGGCAGCGATCTGAAATACGCTGTCTGCCGAAGTATATACGATCAGCTTACCGGTGCGCACATGCTCATCCCCATAATCCGCAATGACCTGGGTGCCGGAATAAGGTTTATTACACAGAATATCTCTTCCGGTACGGATCCGGAACTCTTCCAGAACCTCCTCCGGGAAACCGTTGGGATACGTAGGCAGAGGCTTAGGCGAATAGATACCGGCAATCTCCCAGTGTCCTATGGTCGTGTCCTTTCCTCTCGAACGTTCCGTCATACGGGCATAAGCCGCTGTGGGATGTTCGGTTTTCTCTCCCACACCCACACCATCGATCTGAAATAATCCCATATCCCGCATATGTTCCATATGGAAATACGGACTTTTGGATACACTTCTTAACGTATTTACATTGATATCGCCGTAAGCTTCGGCATCCGGCATTTCACCGATACCGAAGCTGTCCAGTACAATTAAAAAGACTCTCTTCATCATTTTTCCTTTTTCTTTTCCGGGTTATTATGATACCTTCCAGATTGTTCCGTGCTTCGCACTCTCTCAATCTGAACCACATTCACAATCCGCTCATTTTCTTTGAAAATGGCTACTTGCTCATGTGGTACGGGTTCCTAATCCTAAAAGTCTCCTGCAAGCAAGCTTGCGTAGACTTTTGGCTTGTAACCCTTGGTATCATAACATAAATTCTTTCCTATGTACACAAAAATATCACTGTACAATGGTGCTGATAACAATATTTTCCGCCGCAATATCCGTCTTTCTTTTTACAATATCTTCAATCTGCGCTCTCTGTGCATCGGACAGTTCCGCTGCATTGATCACCACATCCACGGCATCCCCGTTGATACTGACCACGGCTTCCTGAAATCCTTTTGCCTGCAGAAGCACTTCTGCTGCCGCTTCTTTTTCCGCAATATCCGTCATGCGCACCATGCTGTCCACCGCCTCCTGTTTCTGTGCATCACTCAGTTCCGTACTGTTAATGATCTCCAGCAGTGTCTCCTTGTTGCGGGCTCTGGTCTGTTCCTTGGAAAGTCTGGCAGCAGACAGCACTTCCACACCACTTGTTCCGGTCAGCACTGCTTCCCCCGGAATCTCTCCCTCCTCCGGTGTTGCTTCCGCCACCTGCATATCTTCCTCCAGATAATCCTCCATTACAATATCCATATCGGAATCCAGACTTTCCATATCGGTAACGATATCCGTGGAGTCCACCGCACTTAATGTATCCGCATCATCCGCCGCCAGATACTCCTTTTCCAGGTTGGTCCCCGCAAACTGCAGATAACCTGCAATGGCTATCATAATGGCAAGTGCGGTAATCATAAGCTGATTTTTCTTGATTAAGTTTTTCACTGCGTTCCCCTTTTCCAAAGGCCTGTATCTGCCTTCTTGATTTTATACTCTATTGTATGTACCCCTTTCGCCGGATATGTTTCCCGCTCTTTATTTTTCCAACACCTTGATTCTGTGCGCTTCCACTCCGAACAGTGCCTGGATGATCTGCGTGATCTCACCGGCCATATTGCCCTTCCCCGCGCCTTCCGCTACGACCAGTACCCCCTCCACTTTCGGTGTAATGGTCTTCACGACGAAAGGATCCCCTCCCGCATCCTCCCGATATATCGTCCGGTACTCTGTATTAGAGGTATTTACCGTCCTGGCTCCTCCGGCAGCATCCTGTTCCTCGGTATTGGATCGTTCTGCCGTCATATCTTTTTCCACGATCTTCTCCTCCGAAGATTCCAGTGTGACCATGACCTCGACCTCCCCCAGTCCCTGTACCGCCTCCAGCATCTTTTTTAGCTTTTCTTCCAGATATACCGCATATTCCTCCGTGCTGCCGGCTGCCACTGTCTGTGTGGATGCCGGTACCTCTTCCAGCATTGCCGCCGCATTTTCCTTCTCCTGCCCCTTTCCGCTGTCTTCCTTTTTTACCGGCAGTGCAATGACGAACAGCAGGACTCCCAACAGGACCAGCAGCAACAGATTATCTCTGCTAAACCATTTTTTCCCCAATAATTTTTCCATCCTTTTCCGTCCTCTTTCTACCGGATTTTTATTTCTGTTTCCGCTATTTCCGGAATTTCCACCCGGATCCTCACCGGTTCCGAAGGTCCCGTCTCTTCCGTTACTTCCGTTCCTTCTGCTGCAGTATCTGCGGCCGCCCGAATCTCATCTTCCGTCTGTTCTGCCTGCACAGCCGCCTGCTCCAATACCGTCCGGATTTCCTCTGCGAACTCCGCCGCCTGCACGTCGGTGCCTGCGATGTTATCCCCTCCCAGCACCGTCAAAAGCGGCTGCAACAGCTGGATCAGAAGCATTACCGACAACAAAAGTTTGAAATATTTTTCATAGGACTCTCTGGGTCTGAAATGTATCAGGGTCTGCGCACAGATCAGGAAAATCCCCACTTGTCCGATCACATGATATAACCACTGCATTTTCTATATCCCCCTGCTGCCGATCGCCAGAAGCGCCAGTGTGACCACAAACAACAGCAGCGCCGTTCCCACGGTACGGAACAAAAGCATCATGGCATTTCCCATACGATCCGTGCAATTGGTAATTCTTTTATCACTGACGATTCCCATAAATGCCGTGGCACATTTGATAAATCCTGCCGTGAACAAAATCTGTAATAAGGGAACCGCACACCCTGCCACCAACAGTAACAGTAACAATACTCCTACACTATTCCGGATCACAACTGCCGATCCCAGCGCCAGCTCCAGAACCCCATCCGCAGCATTTCCGATCCCCGGCAGTACCGAGACAGCCTTCTCCACTGCGGAATTTTTCAAGGAATCCACCACCGGTGTGATCAGCGACTGGAACAGACTGATTCCTGTGACCACACCCAGGGAAGCCTTCAGGATCCATCCGATCAGCTTTTCCAGTAAATCCGCCAAAAGTGCCAGTTTTTCCTCTACCCAGATTCCGTTGATCATCGTCAGCAGACAATAGCTGTAAATCAGCGGGAGCACCACTCCCAGAAGAATTTTCTCCGTGCCGTAGATCAACAATAGCATAAGCTGGTACCCGGCTCCCACCGTAACCGGTCCCGAAGCCACGCCTACGGTCAACAGAAAGGTCGGCACCATCAGCCGGACAAAAAGTACTATATTCTCCACCGTTTCTCTGGCCGTTTCCAATACTCCCGAAAAACATTGCAGAAGAATCACACCCATTAACAGATAGATAAAATAAAAACTCAGATCGGCGATCTGGTGTTTATCAAATACTTCCACAAAATGAATCAGCAATGCCGACAGAATCCCCAGTACAATCAACCAGATCAATATATTTCTGATACCGGTGGCGGAATTGCTCATTTCCCGTATGACTTCTTTCAACAGACACCCCACCGCCCCCAGAATATCTCCCTGCAGGATCTGTGTCATCAGATCTGTCACAGAGATTCGAAAAGTCGGGAACAGCTTCTGCATTCCCTTTTCCAATTCCTCTATCCCATATTCCTGCCACATCGTATCCATCTGTCTCCGCGCTCCTACATCATACTGTAGATCTGCCGGATCACCGACAGGAGGATCGGCAGGCCCGCAAACAGCACCGACAGTTTTCCCAGGATTTCAAGCTGATCCGAGACAGACGAGAATCCGGCATCCTTGCAGATACCGGCACTGAATTCACACAGATAAGTAATACCCACCATCTTCATCAGAATCCCAAGGTATCCCTTAGAATCTCCGAGATATTGCTGCAATCCCCGAAACTCTTCCAACAAACTTCCCGCCATCCGGCACACAAAAGAAAATACCAGAATACTCAGTGCGAAACCGATCAGTAATGCATATTCCGGTCTCTGCTGCCTGAATTGAATAGCAAACAATACTCCGGCAATTCCCAACAATGCGATTTTGATGATCTCTGCCATTTTTCCTCCTAAAACGAGAACAGGGTCTGCACGGTATCGAACAGATCATAAATATAAGGAACAATCCAGCTGAGGACCAGAATCAGTCCCGCCAGACTTATCAGAAAAGCGTGTTCCTCCCTGCCGCTGTGTTTCAGGACCTGACTGAGTATCGTCACCAGGATCCCTACCGCTGCTATTTTAAAGATCAGTCCTATTTCCATCTTTCCCCGTCCTTTTTTGTCCTGTTTTTTATCTTTCAGAGCAACAGGAGCACCAAAAACATCCCACTCATAGCACCCAGTCCTACCGCCAGCCGACATTTCTGCGTAATTTCCCGCTGTTGTGCTGTGGCTGTCCGCTCCAATCCCTCTTTGGACAATTCCATCGCCCGAATCTGCATGGTCTCATCCGCATACCCTTCTTTTCCCGCAAAAATCAGGAATTGATCGATTTCTTCTTTTTTTAACGGCAACGCTTCCAACTGCCTGCGAAAACTCTCTCCAGCGATTTCCAGGAAACCGGTTCCTCCCGCCTCTGCGTATTCCCGATATACCCTGTTACAGATCTCTCCCAACCGGTCTTCCCGCTGTCTGCCGATCTGTCTGCATCCTTCCGGCAGTGTAGATCTGTTATAACGGATCTCACTGATCCACTGATCCAGAAGACAGATCAGTTCCCTGGTCATATGTAACCTCATCAAAAACTGCCCGCGATACCACATACCTAACCCCAGGCAGCCGCAGAGGATCATCCCCCCTCCAAGCATCTGCATTCCATCCGCCCCCTCCCTTTCAAGATCACAATGCGGGCAAACATTTCTCTCATATATTCTCCACCCAGACGTCTGGCTGCATCCTCTTCCCCTGACCCATGCACCGTAGCCAGCAGGCTGCAGCCGCCGGATGCGGCCATGTGAAGCACTCTCAGATCCTGTTCTTCCCCCAGTTCATCCACAGCAATCACCTGCGGTGACATTGACCGTAATAACAATAACATCCCCAAAGCTTTCGGGCAGGCATCCAGCACATCCGTCCGCATACCCAGATCGTTCTGGGGTCTCCCCCGGTAAGACCCGGCCAGCTCCGAGCGCTCATCTACCACTCCTACCCGAAGTCCCGGTCCGTAAGCATTGCCGTCGGACAGCTGCCGGATCAGATCCCGGAGCAACGTAGTCTTACCAAATCCCGGCGGTGATACGATCAGCGTATTTTGAAATCGTCCCGCTTTATAAAGCTCCGGAAGTATTTTATCTGCGACACCCCTGATTTCATGAGCTACGCGGATATTTACAAAGGATATATTTTTCAATGTCCGCAGACTGTTCTCGTTTTCCAGCACAGCCTGTCCGCTTAAACCAATCCTGTGTCCCCCTTCCACTGTAAGAAATCCCTGTCTGATCTCATCCGCGTAGGCGTAGACGGAGTCCTGACACAAATAGGCGATCAGGTCCCGGATCTCCGTCTCCGTCACGGAGTATGCCCCATATGGTTCCTCCCGCCAGATTCCGCTATGATCCAGAAAAAAATCTCCCCGAAAAGTCTCAATGATCACCGGCCTGTCCACCCGGAGCCTGATCTCACATACCTCCTGTGCTTTGTCCGCGGTCACTTTCCAAAAATCTCTTCTCTTTTGCGGAAAGATCCGAAGCAGGCTGTCCATGTTCCACCTCCCATAGCAAATCGGTGCTTTTCCCCGCATCCCGGCTGATATTTCTGATTCGATGTTTCCCATGATTCCATGTATCGTGTTTCTGAATAGTTCAATATATGTTTCCGCGGACAAGATATTCCTTCCATTCTTCTCTTTTTTTCTATAGTGTGCTATAATGATTGATATTGTCTTTATGAATTTCATTTTGGAGGATATTTATGAACATTATCATTGTGGGCTGCGGCAAAGTAGGCTACACCCTGGTAGAACAATTGGGAGGTGAAAATCACAATATCACCGTAATTGATACAAATGAGGAAAAAGTGAATTCCATCACGGATGATCTGGATGCCATGGGCATCGTAGGAAATGGTGTCAGCTTCCAGACACTGTCCGAGGCCGGCATTGACCATGCGGATCTGCTGATCGCCGTGACAGGATCCGATGAACAGAACCTTCTGTGCTGTGTCATTGCGAAAAAGGCCGGAGATTGTAAGACCATTGCCCGCGTCCGCAATCCCATCTACAATAATGAAACTGCCTTCCTGCGTGAAGAACTGGGACTTGCCATGATCATCAACCCGGAGTTGTCCAGTGCTGCAGAAATTGCCCGGATCTTCCAGTTCCCTTCCGCCGTTAAGATTGATACTTTTTCCAAGGGAAGGATCGAGCTTCTGCATTTCCGTGTGACCCATGACTGTCTCTTAAATAATTATGAACTGATCCACATCCGTACCACCTTAAAATGTGATGTGCTGGTATGTATGGTCACCAGAGATGACCAGGTGCTGATTCCCCGGGGTGATTTTGTCTTCCGGGAAGGTGATGTGGTTGCGATTGTGTCCACTCCTCCCAAGGCCAATGATTTCTTCAAAAAGATCGGTATCGGCGCCGGCAGGTCACGTACTGCCATGATCGTCGGTGGCGGCACCATTGCTTATTATCTGGCAAGAAGACTTTTAGAAGTCGGCATCCATACCAAGATCATTGATCAGGATCCCGCCCGCTGTGAGCATCTGAGCGAGCTGCTTCCCAAGGCTTCCATCATCTGCGGCGACGGTACGGATGAACGTCTTCTGATACAGGAGGGGTTGGAGAACGTAGATGCTTTTGCCGCGCTGACCGGGCTGGATGAGGAAAATATCCTCCTGTCACTGTATGCGAAACGGACTTCCCATGCAAAGGTAGTCACCAAGATCAACCGTATCAACTTCAGTGGGGTCTTAAGTGATATCAAGCTGGATACGATCTCCTATCCACGCCTGGTGACTGCAGATATGATCATTAAATATGCACGATCCATGAATGAATCTCTCAACAGTAACGTGGAGAATCTGTATAAGCTGGAAGACGGTCATGCGGAGGCGCTGGAATTCTACATCAAAGAGGATTCTGCCGTTACCAATGTACCTCTGAACCGTCTGCACATCCGGAAAAATATCCTGGTCTGTTCCATCGTCCGCGGAGGACAGGCTATTATCCCCGGTGGTCAGGATGAACTCCATGTAGGTGATTATGTGGTCGTAGTACTGACACATGCACGGCTGAATGATATTAAAGATATTATTGAAGGGTAATTTTATAAAAGGACATTATCATGAATTTTGCGATATTGAGTTTTATTATCGGATTTATTTTACAATTTGAGGCTTTATTCTTACTGCTTCCCTGGATCGTGGGTATGATCTACGGAGAATATCATGTGGCACTGATCTATCTGGTGACTGCAGCTATTTGTTTCATTTTGGGAAAATTATTAAGCTTCAGGCACACAGGACGTTTTAAGGAATTGTACGTCAGGGAAGGCTTCACTGCCGTTGCACTGGGATGGTTTGTCATGTCTGTTTTCGGTGCGATTCCCTTCGTTCTCACCGGAGAGATCCCTTTTTATATTGATGCTCTCTTCGAGACGATCTCCGGCTTTACGACCACAGGTTCCAGTATCCTGTCCGATGTGGAAGCATTAAGCTATGCCAGCCTGTTCTGGCGCAGCTTCACTCACTGGATCGGCGGTATGGGCGTATTCGTATTCATTATGGCGATCCTGCCGATGATGGGGGGGTCTACCATGAACCTGATGCGTGCGGAGAGCCCGGGGCCTTCCGTCAGCAAGCTGGTACCGAGAGTACGGGATACTGCGAAAATCCTCTATGGACTTTATATGGCGATCACTGTTTTTGGTGTGATCATGCTATGCCTGTGCGGTATGCCGTTGTTTGATTCCCTGTGTACGACCTTCGGCAGTGTCGGCACCGGTGGTTTCGGTGTCAAGAACAGCAGTATCGGCGGTTACTCTCCACTGATACAGAATGCAGTAACGGTACTTATGATCTTAAGCGGTGTCAATTATACGGTATATTTCTGTCTGTTAAGCAGGCAGTTTAAGGAAGCTTTTTCCATCGAAGAAGTTCGTTGGTATTTTTTGATCATTTTCGCCAGTGCTCTGATGATCGCCTGGAATATCCGCCCGCTCTATGCAACTTTGGGAGAGACACTGCGGCACTCCTTTTTCCAGGTAGGAACGATCATCACCACCACCGGATTTGCCACCACGGATTTCAATATGTGGCCGCAATTGTCGAAGACGATCCTTCTGCTTCTGATGATGATCGGAGCCTGTGCCGGCAGTACCGGTGGCGGTATAAAGGTATCCCGTGTGCTGATCCTCTTCAAGGCGATCCGCAAGGAGCTGTCCATGATGATCCATCCCCGGATGGTGAAAAAGATCAAGATGGACGGACACAATCTGTCCCACGAGACGCTTCGTTCCACCAATGTCTATATGACGGCTTATTTTATCGTACTCTTCGTTTCCCTGCTGATCGTCTGTCTGGACGAATATGACCTGAGCACAAACTTTACCGCAGTACTGGCGACCCTGAACAATATCGGTCCCGGTCTGGAATTAGTCGGTCCCACCCAGAATTTCGCTTTGTTCAGTCCCCTGTCCAAATGCGTGCTGATGTTCGATATGCTGGCCGGAAGACTGGAGCTCTTCCCCATGCTCGTGATCCTGCTGCCGTCCTGCTGGAAGAAATATTAAAGGAATAAATAAATTCCGTACAAAATCCCTGATTCAGGAATTTTGTACGGAATTTATTGTCTTCTCTGGTACTCTGTCGGCAGAATACCGTATTTCTCCCGGAACAGTCTGGAAAAAGCCTGACTGTTGGGAAATCCGTTCTTTAGAGCTATTTCACCTATGGTGAGATCCGTTTCCTCAAGTTCCCGCAATGCATGTTCAAACCGGATACTCCGCAGATAATCTTTATAATTGATCCTGCCATACCGGCGGAACATTTTAGATAAATAAGTGGGACAATACCCAAACGTTGCTGCCAGCGTTTCCAGCGAAATTTCTTCCGCATAGTGTTCCTGCAGATATCCGGTGATCTTTCCAAGGTGTCCCATTTTCCTGTTTTCAGTACAATGTTCCTTCCTTTCATCCGGCATCTGATAAACAGTTATCAAAAGGTATTTCAGCTGATAAAAGATACTCTGCATCAATAATTCATAGCCGTACTCTTTTCTGATCTGCTGTCTGTACATTTTCTCAAGTAATGCAAAAAGCTTTTCATCCTCTTCCCTTTTTTCACCGGAAAACCGCATTATCTGTTTTTCCATTGGGATCTGTAAAACAATTGCCTCATTTCGTCCCGACGTATGAATGGAATGCACCTCATTACTATTGACAATCATGAACTCTCCTGCCGAAAGAACGTATTTTTTATCACCAAGGTAAGCATCCGCTTTCCCCTCCCGTACGGCAAATATTTCAACACTACAGTGCTGATGCGCCTCACGAATATATTTTCCGTCTGCACCTTCGAAACGGAATAGCTTAAAGGGCAGTCCCCGATCCGGCACCACTGCTTCCTGCCGGTATGTCTTCTCTTCTTTCATAGTCATCCCTAATATTCCACAGAAATACTGCTTCCCGTCTTTTCCACCTTCAGGCAGGTTACCCTTTGACCGGTAAGTCTTTCACTTTCTTCATCCGGCTGCTGTCCACCAACGGCAATCAGGTATTCCCCGGGTCTTACTACACAGTCTCCCTCTTCGGTAATATATGCGAAATCCCGAGGGGAAAGTGTAACTTCGATCCTCTGTTTTTCTCCCGGTGCAAGATGCACGCAGGAGACTCCCTTTAATTGAAATCCTGGTTCATAATCCAGTGATTCCTTTCTCTTCACATAGACCTGTACCGTTTCCCACAAGGCATATTTGCCTTCATTTATCACGCTGGCAAATACTTTCACCTCCCCGGAAGTATCTGTCCTTTCTCCGGATACACATTCCTCTTCATAACGGACTCTGCCATAATGTAGTCCGTATCCGAAGGGATATAACACGTTTTTATCGGTATACCGGTAGGTTCGATCTGCCATGTTGTAATCTGTAAATTCCGGAAGATTTTCTGTTCCCTGATAAAATGTCACCGGCAGTTTTCCGGAGGGGGAAAATTCTCCAAACAGCATTTCGGCAATTGCCTTACCACCTCTGGCTCCCGGATACCAACAATCCACGATGGCTTTCACATTCGGATTGTGTTCCGCCCATGACAGATCTATGGCGCTTCCTGCCATTAACAGAACCACCACCGGTTTTCCCATAGCTGCAACGGTTTCCAGAAGTTCTTCCTGAAGTCCCGGCAGATTTAATCCCAGTTTGTCTCCGCTGGCATATTCATTCCCGGCATCGCCCTGTTCTCCCTCTATGGTTGCATCCAGTCCAAGGCACATTACTGCCACATCGGCATGTTCCACGGCAATCACAGCTTCCTGCATGCGGTCTTTCCTCTCGCCCAGGCCTTCCACCTTATCCTTATACAGACCACACCCCTGCGCATAGAGAACTCTTATTTCTTCTCCCACGTACTGTTGGATTCCCTCCAATGGAGTGATGTATTGCGAAGAGGTTCCCACATAATTGCCCACCAGCGCATCTCTGGAATTAGCATTTGGACCGATCACCGCAATAGTGCAGATTTTTTCTTTCTCAAGCGGCAGAAAGTCCTCTTCATTTTTCAACAGCGTCAGGCTTCTCCGGGATGCTTCCACGGACAGCTTTACATGCTCCGGACACTCCACTTTCTCATAGGAAATATCCGCATAGGGAGAAGGGTAATCCTCCATCATGCCAAGCCGGATCCGGATCTCCATAAGACGCTCCACTGCTTCTGTGATGGCTTCTTCACTCACAAGTCCCATCTCATAAGCCTTCGGCAAATGCAAAAAAGCATTTCCACAATTCAGATCACAGCCATTGTTCACCGCCATTGCAGCAGATTCTTCCGCAATCCCCGTCACATGGTGATGCAGGTGGAAATCATTGATTGCCCAGCAATCCGATACCACATGTCCTTCAAATCCGAATTCGTCCCGCAGAATGTTCTTTAACAGCGTCCTGCTTCCACATGCCGGCTCTCCGTTGACTCGGTTATAAGCTCCCATAACTGCTTCCACTCCGGCGTCTTTGACGCAGCGTTTAAAAGCATACAGATAAGTGTCATATAAATCGTGCCTTGATACCTTTGCATCAAATTCATGGCGGAGAGCCTCCGGTCCGCTGTGCACCGCAAAATGCTTTGCACAGGCCGCTGCCTTCGGGTGATCTCTATCTGGTCCCTGTAATCCCCTGATATAAGCACACCCCAGTTTTCCGGTCAGATAAGGATCCTCCCCGTAGGTCTCATGACCTCTTCCCCATCTGGGATCTCTGAAAATATTGACATTTGGCGCCCAGAAAGTCAGTCCCTTATAGATTCCGCGATCTCCCTTTCTGGAGAATTCATTGAATTTGGCTCTGCCTTCTGTCGAAACCACATCTCCGATTTTCTGAAGCAGGTCTTCGTCGAAAGTTGCCGCAAGGGCAATTGCCTGAGGAAACACTGTTGCCACTCCGGCTCTTGCCACTCCATGCAGAGCCTCGTTCCACCAGTTATAAGCCGGAATCCCAAGCCTGTCGATCGCCGGTGATTCATACAGCATCTGGCTCATTTTTTCTTCCAGTGTCATCTGCGCTGTCAGCTTTTTTGCATATTCCCTAGTCTCTGTACTCATGAAAAACCTCTCTTTTCATCTATGACAATTTATTTTCCAAAAGAAAATGACAACAGCTCCGCCGTTCCATGTGGTCCGTACTTCAAATATTCCTCTGGCATATTTTCTTCTTTCTCACTTCCGATAAATTCTGTAATTTCCCGAAAGTGCCAGCATGGCAAACAGATACAGGAAATTATCATAATAGCGTCTGTCCCCGGTGCGGAGCGGAGTATTCCAGAAGCGGTCTACACATTCCTTTACATGAGACCCGTCCGCTGCCAGTGCCGCCTGTGCATTGACTGCCACAATGGCAACCGGATGCAGTGCCTTCTCTTCCAGTCTTGTTCCATCAATCAGGAACACACCGTCCCAGTGTTCTCTCTGCTCTTCACAGTAAAATTTCTGCAGCCGGTTTGCAATCTCCGTCTGCCACGGATCTTTGTCATACCAAAGATGATCCATGGCAATGTTGGCTATGGTGCGGTATGCATCGCTGTAGTACCAGTCATGCCTTCCGAAGATTTCCTGATGTCCTGCATGGGGTGTCCCGTCATAGTCTGCATATTCTGCAGAAAGCCCGGTCTCCTTGTGGCATGCCTTATGCAGATATTCTCTGCTGGCTGCCGCTGCCTGTTTCCAGAATTCCCGGTCTCCTTCCTCCGCATTTTCTGCGAACAGTTCATAAAAATGTGGCAGATGATACGAGGGATCAGAAAAATCCATGTTTGTGACAAATTTGATCAGATGATTGGAAGGCTCCCACATAGGTTCTCCCGGATGTCCAGGCTCCCCTTTGTGAATACATTCCCGCAGGATTGCCTTTGCTTCTTTGCTGTAAGCAAATATTCCTTCCCCGTCCCCCCAACGGGCAGATGCAAAAAACAATGCCATGGCGAAATATTCTTCACCGTCCGGCGCCGGTCCCTCCGCATTGTGCGTTCCATCCGTGCTGCAGGACCAGGCAAAATAGTTGCGGCAGGGTCCTTCCGGAATATACATATAAGTCCGCACCCACTTCCAGAGACGGTCAAATTCCGCTTTCTTATCCAGCTGTACGCAGACCATCATGCCATAGGACATTCCCTCCGTGCGTACATCATGATTGCCGGTATCCTCCAGATACGCCATATCATCTCCTGCCTCATGATAAAAACGTTCTGCCTCCGTTCCGTAAAATATGGTTTCAAAGGTCTGTTCCAGTCTTTCTGTAATAGCGGTCTCTTCATATCCGCACTCTTTCAATACATTTCGATAAATACCAGTCTGATATGCTCCTGCCATTTGCTCGTTCTCCGATTTTTATTCTTTGACGCCACCCAAAGTAAGTCCTGCTACAAAGTACTTCTGTAAGAAAGGATAAATACAGATAATGGGCAGCATGGTAATGATCGTTGCCGCTGCACGCACGGAAGTCGGTGTTACGGTTCCTGCGGCATTCTTCATTGCCTCCGCTGAAGTTCCCTGATTGGTTACGGAGGATAACAGCTTCATCAATTCATACTGCAATGTGGTCAGATTACTGCTCATGCGATTGTACAGCATGGCATCAAACCAAGAGTTCCACTGGCCTACCGCCACAAACAGGGCTACTGTGGCATAAACCGGCTTACACAGCGGAGAATAGATCTTAAGAAAAATAGTGCTGTAACCGGCACCGTCCAGCTGTGCGGATTCTTCCAGGCTGTCAGGAATTCCGTTCATATAAGTACGGATCACCAGCATATTAAACGCACTTACCATTCCGGGGATCACATATACCCAGAAGCTGTTGGTAAGCCCCAGCCCCTTATATAAGAGGAATGTTGGGATCAGTCCACCGTTTACATACATGGTGATGACCCAGAACAGGGAAACCTCTCTCTGGAACAGGAATCTTTTGCGGCTGACAATAAAAGCAAGGATCGCATTGGCTGCCAGAGACAGCAGGGTTCCGATCAGGGTTCTGGCTACTGTGATATAAGCGCCTGTGATCAGATTATCTTTATGTAAAACCGTCGTATAGTTTTTCCAGGTGAATTTTCTCGGCCACAGGTAGATTCCTCCCCGCAGGGCATCCGTACCGTCATTCAAAGAGATTGCCAAGGTATTCAGCACCGGATATAATGTTATGATCACAAACAGGATCATGATGACACTGTTTATGAACGGAAAAATGTCGAATTTTTTGGACTTGATCTTATACTGTGTATCTATCATTGTAATTACCATCTCTTTCTGTTTTAGAATAACTGCTCTTCGCCATTATGTTTTGCAATCTGATTGGCCAGAACGATCAGGATGATACTTACCAGGCTCTTGAAGATACCTGCGGCTGTACCTATTGCATAATCTCCCTGGCTGATACCCCATTTCAATACATAAATATCAATCGTCTGGGAGAACTTCTGTACCAATCCGTTTCCTAACAGATACTGAATTTCAAATCCTGCATTTAATACATTCCCCACATTCATCAGCAGTAAAATTACGATGGTCGGTTTGATTCCCGGAAGGGTAACGTATTTGATTTTATTCCATCTTCCTGCGCCATCAATGGCAGCAGCTTCATACAGGGAAGGATCAATGGATGTGATGGCCGCCAGATAGATAATGGCATTCCATCCTGTCTCCTTCCAGACATTTGCAAATGCTACGATCGGCCAGAAATACCCTGGATGGGCAAAGAAATTGATCGGCTGGCTGATCACATGCAGATTTACCAATACTTCATTTACAATTCCGGTACCGGACAACATATCATGCAGGATACCGGTTACGATGATCCAGGAAAGGAAATGTGGAAGATAAGATATCGTCTGCACTGTCTTTTTTCCGCCCCTACTCCTGATCTCATTCAATAGAATAGCAAATACAATTGCGGTAACGAAAGTTGCCACAAGGTTGATCACACCCATGGCCAATGTGTTACGAATGACCCGAAGGAATGTCACATCCGAGAATAACATCCGAAACTTCTGAAGTCCCACGAATTCGGAGTGCAGGATTCCCAGCTGCGGCTTATAATTCTGAAATGCCATCGCCCATCCGGCTAAGGGAAGATAGTAAAAAATCACTCCATAGATCATCATTACTCCTGCCCAGAAAAGCAGAACTTTTTGCCTTTTGATTTCTTTCCATGTGATAGGTGTTCTGGTTTGTTTTACTTTTTGTTTCGATTTTGTTCTCGTTAACGACATATCCTCGCTCCTTAAAAAACGGGCAGATGAAATTTTACCTGCATCTGCCCATTCTCAAATTTCATTTATATGTTTTTATTTGAACTTTGCTGCCAGTTCCATTCTGCTGTCCAGTTCTGCCTGTAATTCACTGATAAAATCTTCCGGCTTGCAGGCATTATATGCATCCATATAATCTGCCCATGCTTTGTCGAAATCAGCTGCCATAACTACCTGAGGAAGCTGCTCATGCTTTACTTCACCGATCTTGGTCCATGCCATACCACCGGGTGTGCTGGTATTGAAGTTATTGGAGAAGGACCACATAGGATACCATTCACCGGGAGCTTCGTTAGTGCCCAGCATTTCCACATAAGTCTCGACGCCATATGCCTGGAATGCTTCTTTCACATCGTCGTTTAATCCATCGAAGAATTCCCTCGCCTGGCCATCTGGCTTGTTTGCATTGATACCATCATCACTGGTTCCGTTGTACTGAGGGAAATAAGAATAAGAGCACATATGGGATGCCTTATACTCTGTATCGGAAGCCTGCATTCTCTGCTCCGGTGTTCTGTAGAATTCACCGTTCTCATCTACTTCATAGTCAACACCTTCCACACCCCAGAAACGAAGGTTATGGATATCCTGATCCAGCAGATCATTGATCAGCTTCAGTGCGCCGGGAACATCCTTACAGCTTACAGTAATTGCAAGTCCGCTTCCGGAATTGAATGCACCACCGGCATTATGCCACTGGTTTTTTACGCTTTCATCAATTGTTATAGGCAGTGGAATATAGTCGCATCCCTGTGCATCCAGTCCTGCCTGCTTGATGGCATCGCCTGCTGTGTAAGCGAAATCCCACCACTGATCGATCATACCCAGGACACGTCCTGTAGAAAGCTTGGAAATATACTCATCATAAGACTGGGTAAAGGACTCGGGGTCTACAATGCCTTTCTTGTATTCTTCATTTAATTTTCTAAAATACTTTACTGCGGTATCGGAAGTGTTGTAATCCAGTACCGTCAGCGTCTCAGGATCTACCATACAGCTTCCGTCATTGGGATAACCATCCAAGAACTGAGGTGCGTTCTCCAGACAGAAGTATCTCCAGTCATCACAGAGAATGGTATAAGGAATATTGGCTGTTCCGTCTTCCATAGTAGGATTTGCTGCATTATACGCTTCGATCAGATCAAAATACTGATCCATGGTCCGGATCTCGGGATAGTCTGCCCATTTCAGAACTCTTGCCTGAATCCAAAATGCTTCATCATTATGTGCACATACCTTCTCTTCGTTCTTGATGCAGCTGAACTGCGGGATCCAGTAAATGTGGCCGTCTTCCTGACGAAGCTTCTCCCACTCCAGATCAGTAAACAGATTCTTGATATTGGGATAATCATCCAGATAATCATCCAGTGCTACCAATGCTCCTGCCTCATACAGCTGTGTGGTTCCAGTCTGTCCCTCAATGAAGTCCGGATACTCACCACCGGCGATCATGGTACCCACAGCTTCATCTGCAGTCTGTCCGGTCAGCCAGGTCTCTTTTACTTTGGCGCCTACCTTCTCTGCGATCAGCTGCTGCACTTCATTGTCGTCATTGATCTCAGATCCCGCTACCCCAAAAAATGCGGTGAACTCTTTGATACCTGCTTCTTCTGTGGTACTGTTGGTTCCTGCGCTCGTTGTACCATCTCCGGATGTCTGGTTACCGTCACTGCCACATCCGGTGAACAGTGCCGCTGTCATTGCTGACACAAGTAACATGCTTACAAGTCTCTTTTTGTTCATGTTGTAACTACCTCCCTTTCGATAAATCTATTTTACCTTTTTGAGAGGAACTAACAATCAGAGGAACTATAGCAAAAGACAGGGGAAATTATAGGTGGTTCTGTAATTTCCCCTGTCTTTTATTCTCTTACTCTCCCTGTTGCATCTTTTTACGGAATCTTGCGGGAGTGCAGCCCTTGATCTGAATAAAACGGTTCGTAAAATAGTCCAGATCATGGTAGCCCACATCTTCTGCGATCTGAACGATCTTTTTATCGGTACGCAGCAGGGCATCCGCAGCCTGCTCCATCCGGTAATTGTTCAGGTAGTCTTTAAAGGATTGTCCGTACTTTTTCCGGAAAAGCTGTCCAAGATAAGCACTGTTGACATAATACTTTTCACTCAGGCTTTTCAGTGTAATATTTGAAGCGTAATTTTCCCGGATCTCTTTTTCCACCATACCCAGAATTCCTCTGGATACATTCTTCCGCAGCTGTGACAGATAATCCGCATATTCGCAGGCAAATCTGGTCAGATGTGCCTTACTTCCGCGCTTTACCCCGGTCTCAAAGCTGCTCTCACTGATGACCCTTAAGATTTCCTCCTGGTTCACGTCATCATCCTGTTCGCAGGCTAAGTGGATCAGCTGAAACAACAGATAATTAATATTCAGGGTCATCGTCTCCCCGCAAATACCGCGTTTACACATTTCTTCATAAAAGAAAGCCACCGCCTCCCGGATTTCCAGATGATTGTTCTGTTCGATTGCCTTCAGCAGGCCATCCAGGCTCTGCTTACACAGGATCAGTCCTTCCGGAGATACCTGGACCTCCTCCTCATAGAAATAGATATCCTTCTTTGTCCGAAACCCCTGAAAAGAACGAAGCATACAGGTATTGCCGTAAGACTTTGCTATGCTGCTGATATCCTGCACTTTTTTTCCTGCCAGCATCACCACATTTGTCTGTAAATTTGATGCAAGATATTCCCGGAATCGTTCCAGATACCGTTTTACATCCATCCCACTTTTTTCCGGAACATAATCAAACAAAATCAGTCCGATATCGTAGATTTTTTCATTGACAGAAACATCAAACACACTCAGATCTGCATCTTCTTTCAGATATTCCCTGCTGTATTCATACAGCCGCCTCTGTAATGTCCGCATTTCTCGATCTGTCGTTCCCTCATCATCATAGGATCCTTCCGTCTGGATCTCCACATAACGCACACCGGTTCCGCATCGCATGTGTTCATGTATATATCTGACATTCAGGTCATCAAACTTCCCTTGGATCAATGCAATCATATGTCTTGCCAGATAAGCCTGCTCCAGCTTCCGGTTCTTTTCATGATCCAGCTCCTCTCTGTTGCGCAGAGCAAGTACCTTATTCAGTACTTTGCACAGAATCTCGCTGTCTACCGGCTTTAGCAGATAATCCGTGCAGTCATTCTGCATTGCCTGTTGTGCAAAACTAAATTCCGCATATCCGCTCAGTATAACAAAATATGCATCTGAAATTTTCTCTTTACGGATTTGTTCCAGCAGTTCCAGTCCTGTCATCTGAGGCATTTTAATATCGGCAATAACCAAATCTACCTTTTCCTTCTTCAAAAAAGCCAGTGCTTCCATCCCATTTGCTGCTGTTCCCGCAATCCGAAAGCCTTCCTTCTCCCAATCTACTAAAAGTTTCAATCCCTGTAAAATAAACGGCTCGTCATCTACCAGCAATACTTTCAGCATCTGTTTTACCCTCCTGCAAACAGGGAATCCGTATCGTAACCGTGGTTCCCACTCCTTCTTCTCCTTCTACACGGAATTCCACTCTGTTTTCCGTTACCATTTTCAATCTGACACAGGCGTTAATAATCCCTACTCTTCCGCCGCCCTTGAGCATCTCAATGTCGGCATTGCACATGTTGTTCTGTAGCTCTGTAAGTTTGGCCTCCGCCATACCGCTTCCGGTATCTTCAATTTCTATCTCCAGCCGTTCTCCCTGACGGCCTATCCTTACAAATATCCATCCCGGACTGGATTTGCTTTCGATTCCATGCACACAGGCATTTTCCACAAAGGTTACAATCGTAAGCTTGGGTATCTTGAAGTTTTCACATTCTCTGTCTACTTCAATGTCATAATTCAGCCGTTCTCCAAAACGATACTTCTGAAGCGCCAGATAAGCTTTCACAAATTCAATCTCCTGGAAGATACTCACGGAATCATTGCCCCATTCCACATACTGTCTCTGCATCACCGCCAGTTTGGCCACCATGTCGGCTGTCTCGTTTTCTTTCTTCAAAATACTGTGCATCCGGATGCTTTCCAGTACATTAAATAAAAAGTGGGGATTGATCTGGCTGTGTAATGCGAGAAGCTCCGCATTTTTTCTTCCCACCAGCATCTCCTGCTCATGGATTTTATTCTTATATACAGTCTCGATCAGTCCATTGGTACGTTCCACCATGCGATTATAATTGCGTATCATACTGCTGATCTCATCTTTACCTTCTTCACAGGGCATTGGAATAAGATGATCACTGTCCACTGATTTAAATACCTTGCTCAGTTCTGTAATCCTTTTTGTAAAGGAACGGTTGAATATCTGAACGAACCAGAAGGGAAAAATAACATTCACCGCAAGGAGCAGCAATATGATGGGAAGTTCGTTCCGGATGCTTGTAAGAAAACTGTTCTCTACCGGCTTTACATAAATCGTAAGTTCCGTACCATACAGACTGATGGTATGTTCATAGGCTTCTCTCATTGTTGCGTTATCCAGCCGCTGAAACTCACTGCCGTAGCTGCCGTATTGTCCATTGGAAAGAAGGATCCGATCTCCTTCACAGATCAGAACCTCATTATCATAGTTCATGTTTTTAATGGTGCGCACCATACTGCCGTAATCAAACTCGATTTTTAAATACTTTTCTGTCTCTGCATCATAGAAATCCAGCCGCTGTAGATAAATGATGCGCCGTTCCCTTGTGATTTTGGAACTGCTGTCATCATAGACAAAAAAGAGCCCTTTGCTTTTCGCTTCTTCATTCAGCCGCAGATAACTCTCTGTATTCCTAAGCTTATCCAACGTATTGACTCTTCCACCGTTTACAATGGTGTCGTTATCCGTATACAGGGTAAATATCATACTGTTCATTCCCAGTGCATTTTCCAATAACGTCCCGCTCAGGAAATTCTGATATGCCGCCACATATTCTGCAGAATTAGTGTATCTTTTGGATAAGAAATCTTCAAAATCGCGATTGGTATAAATACTGTTGCCTATCTCCCCGGCATTTCCTATCATGCTGCTCAGACTGTATTCCACCGTACTGGCAATATTGGACATCTCATGCTCCCTGCGCTCTCTGTCAAATTTTGCAGTCGTCAGAAATACAACGCTGTCTGTTACGATCAGGGGAATCAACACACAGACAACATAGAAAATATAAAACTTTTTTTTGATGGTGAAATCATCCATCCAAAGATCCAGTTCATGTAATACCTTCCCCATAAGATCCTCTCCTCTGTTATGTAAAAAAGAGCAGACATTTTTACAGCCCGCTCTTCTTTATTATAGGACATCTGCGTTCTATCCGCAATCCGTTTTTATATGACATTCTGCACAAACCAGGCAAAATCAGCATAGTTACTGCTGTCCTGTCCATTGGCAGATGCGTACATTCCTATCGTACATCCCACAAATCCTCCTGCTTCCTCCGTGGTATAAGGAAGCAGACTGATATCCTCAGCAATCAGCCTCTCCCTGCCATCCCTGAAAAGCCATATCCGTGCCTTCTGCCTGTCGCAATGCATTCGTATTTTAAAGAATTGTCTACCTTCTCCTGCCGGCTTTTCGGTAAGGATTCTCTCTTCCCCATGGATGCAGGCTGTCACAACAAAACAATTCTCTTCAGCCCTTTTCCGGATCTCCATGCGCAAATGATTTTCATGATTCTGGTACAACACCATTCCCGCAGTCTCACATTCCTGCTTCGGTTCAAATTCCATCCCGGTCTCTGCATAGAATGCATAATTTTTCTGACGGATTCCGAAATAGGAACAATGATTGCGGTCAGATATTTTTTCCTTTTTTGTATAGAGCCGCAGCATCCCCGGCCGGTGACTCAGGGAATAGTTTTCTTCACAGATTTCTTCTACACTTACCAGCCGTTTGTCCGGTGTTTTCTCCCAAAAACTGATATGATCGGAAGTACTGCTTACTTCCTCTGGAAAACGGTATTCTTTTGTGGGCAGTTCCAATGTATCTTCCAGATGCCCGACGCCTTCTGCAATCACCGGCCATCCATTTTCCCATGTGACTTTTGCCAGAAAAGTCTCTCTGCCCATGCTGCTGTGTCCTTCACAGGGTCTGGATGCCAGCATTACCACATACCAGTTTCCCCGTCCATCCTCCACCAGATCTCCGTGTCCTGCGTAGATCACAGGATAGTTTTTCCCCAGATTCCTGTGGGTGAAGATCGGGTTTCTTGGGCAGCCCTCGAACCACTGGAACAGCTTTTTACTTCTGGCGATGCTGATGCTGTGCTCCGGTCCGGTTCCTCCTTCTGCATGCATCAGATAATAATAACCGTCGATCTTATAAAGGTGCGGTCCCTCCGGCCAGATAACTCCTTTTACAGCCCCTTTCCAGATTGCCATGCTTTCTCCCACAAGCTTCATCTGCCGAAGATCCAGTTCCTGCACCCAGATTTCCCAGTCTCCGTTATAGCGGACTCCTTCCGGATTCGGTCGCGTACCACAGTAATAGCATTTCCCGTCATCATCGAAGAAAAGACTGGGATCGATCCCCGGAGCATCTTCGCCGAGATAATAAGGATCCGACCACGGTCCTGCTGGATCTTTTGCCGTTACAATGAAATTGCCTCCGTAGCTTACATTGGTAGTGATCATGTAAAACAGTCCATCATGGAACCGGATGGTTGGTGCATAAATCCCCTGTGATATTTCACTTCCCTTCACCGGAAGTTGTTCCGGTCTGTCAAGAATATTCCCGATCTGCTCCCAGTGCGCCAGATCTCTGCTGTGGAAAATCGGAACTCCCGGTGCATACACAAAACTGGAATTCACAATGTAATAGTCCTCTCCTGCCCTGCATATGGATGGATCCGGATAGAAACCGGATAAAATTGGGTTCTTTGCTGTAACCATTTTGTTTTCCTCACTCTGTTCTATATTGTGTATCCAAATCCTAAGATTGTAAATTTTTTATTCCGGTCTTCCTCTGTCACTGCAATCCGTACTTTATGGGATCTGCTTTCTGTCTCCCAAAACAGTAATACAGCATTACAATGCAGCCAATTGTTCTTATGGGGATCCGCCGTCATACAATATACATCATTTACAAATACATTGGCTTTCCCCACATCCATTTCTCCGGAATCCTTAAATATAAGAAACAGTGACTTGCAGGTAATCTCCATTTCAAATCCCGGCATCTGCGGTCTGCTTCCATCATACATCCAGTTATACGGAAATTCCGGTGTCTGTGTAAGGTTTCCGTCCATTTCCACACTCTGTAATTCTATATCTGTGGAAGTAAAACTACCCACCCGGATTTTGGCTCCTACATAACGATTCTTCTTATCCAGTAAAAAAATTCTTTCAAAATCAGCACCGATCACTGCCGGTCCGGAAAGCTTTTCCGACAGGATCTGTTCCTCCGTCATTCCTTCCACAAAAGTCCCAACTCTTGCAGGTTCTGCTGCATCACAACGTTCAAACAGATATTGCAGACAGTCTGCCATAATGGTATGTCCGGTATTATTAGGATGAAAGATATCATAAAAAAACTGATTTTTAGATAAAATTCTTCCCTCGCCGCACTTTAATGAAAACTGTGGAGTTACCGCATCGCGGATGCTCACCATGGGAAGATCATAAAGATCCCCCACCGGCCTTAACCGCTCCTGTAAATTCCAATCATTTGCAAATACCGAAAACAGGAGAACCACTGCCGGCTTCCATGGCAGTTTCAACACTTTCCGCACCAGGCTTTCATAACAGACACCCTTTGTCTCATCTCCCTCATCGTTTACTGCAAATTCAATAACCACAATATCCGGTCGTTCCCCTTCCCTGAGCACATCCCGGTCAAACCGGATCATTCCCAGTTCTGAAGGTGTTCCGCCGACTCCGGCTTTGATAAACCTGACATTGTTCTGTGTCGAAAAACGATTCTGAAACAGTTGAAAGGATTTATATGCATAGCATTCCGTATGGATTGGTATAGCTCCGGCTCCCTGCGTGATAGATCCACCGATATAGGCAAGCGTTACCTCTTTTCCTGCCTTAGATTTTTCAATAGCCTTACGGATACGATAAGGATTCCCCAGCTGCAACAAAGAGCGGCTGATCATGCCGCAGTATTCTTCCGAATGCATATCTATAACCAGATCCTCTTCCTCCGGAGGTGCTTCGTATCCGTCATTTAGGAAGAGTCTTACACTGACCTTTCCCATCCGCTCCGGCGCTGCAAACAGAATTTTAATCTGTCCCGGCACATGATCATCCTCTGTCCACCTGTAATCCGACAGATAGATTCTATGTTCCATGCCGTCACACTTAAGAGAAGTCGTAAGATTCGTTCCACCTCCGTACAGGTCCTTTTTCCCATACATCTGAAATACAAATTCTGCGGTTTCTTCCGGCCGGTCCGTCTCCACGCTTACGCCGATACTATGTACCAGTCTGCCAAATCCCTCTACTGTCTCCAGAAGTCTCAGTTCTTCCTTATCCGTAACATTTCCCGTGATCTGTGCACTGTTGATCAGCCGTCCGTCGCTTTCATAGATAAACTGGATTCCGGTTCCGTCCTTTTGCCGTTCTCCAAAAATATCTTTGTCTTTTAATATATAGAAAAAAGGTCTTGCCTTTTCCGGATCCTTCGGTGCTGTCGGTCCTGCCATTTCCATCCCTCCCAAACTTTTATCAGTTCTATTATAGTCCGGCTTTCCTTGCACAAACACCCGGGAAAATATAGGAAATGCAGGTAATAATTTTATATCCGGCAGGCTGCAAATCGTCTCCGGAAGGAATTCCAATCTTCTCCGTCGCTTCGTTCCATGACGATTGCTTTTGCTTTTTGTCCATCCGGAATATATTTCTTTATAATGTTTTGCATCCGTTCCGCTGTCTCTTCCGCATTTGTCATCACCAATATAGTCTCCACGGCTTTTCCTGCTGCCAGAAAGTATTCCATAATGTTCGGTATTTTCCCCTGGTGCAGGAAACAGGACGCAGTTTCTGTGGGAAGTGCTTTTAAGATTATTACGCTCCGCTCTTTTTCCGCTCTTTCAAAATATGCCGGTGTATATACATAGATCGTACTTACTTTCTCTTCCTCCGCAAGATAATCATAATGTATATGCACCTGACCGTGCACTGTATCCACCAGTTCTGTCAGTGGGAACTCCGGATCCGGCATTTCCAGATAATTCACAGCCCTATCTCTCGAGTATCCCACCGGTGCATCCGGATTCATCACATCTGTACCGTTTACCCTGAAATATACATTATGGTATCCCGGGGTGATGTTGTGGATTTCCCCTGTCCAGTATCCTTGTCTTTCCTGATCTTTCCTGAGTTTTAGGAATTCTTTTCCGTCCAGGGCGGCTTCTACCGAGACTGCCTCCGGTGCCTCGAAGCATACGACTGCCGTTCCCTGTTCCGTAATGCAGATTCCGTGAGGGATGTCCGGGTATTTTCCTGCAGGCCTCCCTGCTTCATCAGTCTCAAAGCGGATCTGGCGGTATACCGGATCAAACATCAGTATCTGTTCTTCCATGGTCTGTCGCTGTAGTCTCTGTCTTGTGATTCTGGCTGTTCTTTCCCCCGGAATGTCATCCGTTTCTGCCCCCGCTTTCCGGAACAATAACGGTACAAAATCATACAGGCTTTTCCTCCAGACATGCCATTCGTGATATCCCTCATATACTTTGGAAATGCAATACTTTCCTGCATTTTCAAACTTTTGTTCTATCTGCTCCATTCCTTCTCTGATTTGTTCTTCATAAGTGCCACAGGACATAAATACCACATCCAACTGCTCGTCGCTGTCGCAGATCCGTTCCATCTCATGAATAGCAACTCCGGAAAAAACACCGGCAGCAGAAAATAACTTCATATTTTTTGCCACAATATCCGTAGTCTGCGCCGATCCCAGGGAAAGTCCCGCCATCGCCCGGTAATCTCTTCCCTTTCTCACCCGGAAATTATTTTCAATATAAGGAATAATGTTGTGGATCAGTTCACTCTCAAAATTCCCGGGGTAAAATACAGGTTTTTCTCCATCTTTGAAGGCATAGCCACTGCTCATGACCACGATCATTTTCTCGCACTTTCCCTCTGCAATCAGACAGTCCATGATTAAATTTGCCTTCCCCTGCCAGATCCATCCGGTCTCGTTCTCTCCTACACCATGCTGCAGGTACAATACCGGATATCTTTCATCTCCTTCTTCATATCCATAAGGTGTATAGACATAACATTCCTTCAGGTGGCTGCTCACCTTCGAAACGTATTTACAGATGCTGACCGTACCATGAGGAATATCCTTTGCAAAATAGAAATCCACATTCTTTTCCTGCACCTCAAAAGTATTGATCGCAGCAAAACACCCATAAGAAATTCCGGCGTACGGATTGCAGATCCGGACACCGTCCACATACCAGAAATAATAATGCATCCCCCAGTGAAAATCTTGAACTTCCGCAAAAAATCCGCCCTGCCCATCGGGCATCAGATCTATTTTTTTATTTGTAAAATATCCTCCCAGTCCGGCAACCTGTACTATTTTTGCTGCCGGTGCATACAGATAAAAAATGACTGCGCCGTCTTCTTTCACTGTAACAGATGGTCTTCCTGCTCTCGTTTTTTCTATTGGATATCTGTCCAAAGCTCCGTTTCTCTTCTCGTTCATAAAAAAATACCCCCAATCCTTTTCTTTAGTTTAAAGGAATTGAGAGGTATTTTTCTATTTGTTTTTTATACTTTTTTGTAAAAAACTTATCCTTTTACTCTTTTTTCCACCTCAAGCTGCAACATCTGATAATAAATCTCAGGATTGCAGGAATCATATGCTTCCATATATTGCTCCCACGCAGTCTCAAAATCTTCTGCCATGATTACCTGCGGAAGCCATTTGTGTTTCACCGCATCCATCCGATCCCTGACCTGTCCGGCAGGAGAATTGGCAGATAGGGATGTCGTGTAGCTATACATGGGATACCATGCCCCGGGAGCCTCATTATTGCCGATCATATCCACATAATTTGTCACTCCGTAAGCAGAAAAACATTCCTGAATGTCCTTAGGCTGATTTTTAAAAAATTCCGTTGTCTGATATTCCAGGGAAAATGCGTTGATCCCATCGGGAAGCTTTCCTTCTACTCTGGGAAAATAAGAATAAAAACAAAAGTTTTTTCTCTTTTCCTCCGAAGTCATCCATCGCTTCGCCTGCTCCTCAGTCAGGTAGAACAATCCGTTCTCATCCACGCTATAGTCGACTCCCTCTTCACCCCAGAATCGCAGTTTAATGATCTCCGGTTCCAGTAGATCGCTGACAAACTGCAAAGCTCCGTCAATATCCTCGCAGGATACCGTAATGGATAAGCCTGTAGAGCTGTCCAGCTCTGCAGAGCGCGTTACATGCCATTGATTGGCGATTCCTTCCTCTCTGGTAATCGGAAGTGGAACATAATCGCAGCCCTGTTCTCTAAGGCCCTGTTCATCATAGGCATTCTGAATCGAATAGTAGAACTGCCACCACTGATCCGGCATACCGCAGACCGCACCCGTGGATAATTTTGCCAGATAATCCTCATAGGTCTCTGTAAATACTTCTGCACCGAGAATATCTTTGTGATATTCCTCATTCAGCTTTTTAAAGTACCATTTGGCAGTATCTGTGGTGTTATAATCGTAAACCTGTAATGTATCCGGATCCACAATACAGCTTCCGTCATTTGGATAACCATCCAGAAACTGCGGAATATTTTCCAGACAAAAATACCGCCAGCCATCACACAAAATCGTAAACGGAATGTTCAGTGTTCCATCCTCCATTACCGGGTTCGCTGCCACATAGCGCTCGATGAGATCAAAATATTCATCCACAGTATGAATCTCCGGATACCCCGCCCATTTCAGCACTCTGGTCTGGATCCAGAATGCTTCACCTGAGTGGGTCACCTCCACATCTTCGCCATGGGTCACACCAAACTGTGGGATCCAATAGATATGACCGTCCGGTCTGCGGAATCTCTCCCACTGTTCTTCCGTCAGGTAATTTTTGATATTGGGATAATTCTCCCAGTATTCATCTAAAGGAAGTAATGCCCCTGCCTCATAAAGACTGGTATCTCCGGAAATAAAATCCGGATATTCCCCACTCACAATATAACTGTTCAAGGCACTTTCCTTGGACTGTCCCACCAGCCACAATTCTTCACAATCCGCACCTGTCAGGCGTGCGATCTCTTTTTTCATATCATTATTCTGGTCAATGGCTTCTCCCTCCACAGCAAAAAAAGCTGTGAAATGCTTCACATTGTTCTGCGCCGTTGTCTGTGCATACGCAAAATATAATATTCCGCCCAAAAGTCCAAATACCGCTACTGCTGTGATAATCCTTTTTTTCAATTGTCTACCCTCGTATTTCTCTGTTTTTCAGGCTTTCAGCCATGCAATCTCTTGCTTATACGGCGGGATCGTCTTCTTCGTTTCTCCCTCTGCGCAGAGCCATGGTGTCTCCAAAATCTTTGGTACCTCTGCAAACCGCTCGTCATGGACGATGCGGTGCAGGGTCTCGTAACCGACGGTACCCTGTCCGATGTTAGCATGGCGGTCCTTGTGGGCTCCTAAGGGATTCAGGCTGTCGTTCACATGGATCACTGCGATCTGATCTAATCCCAGCACACTGTCAAACTTCGCCAGCACACCCTCGTAGTCATTCACCAGATCATATCCTGCATCGTTTACATGGCAGGTATCAAAGCATACCCGCAGTCTGTCCTTCCGTTCTACTTTGTCATAGATCATGCGCAGTTCCTCGAAGGTTCTGCCGACCTCACTGCCCTTGCCTGCCATAGTCTCCAGTGCGATATTGACCTCACTGTCGTCTGCGTCAAGAACAAGATTCAATCCCTTTGCAATCTGCTCCACGGAAGCTTCCACACCGGCGCTTAGAGAAGAACCCGGATGCAGTACCAGTACCTTACTGTGAAAGGCTGCGGCTCTTTTTACTTCTTTGGCCAGAAATTCCACACCAAAGTCAAACATCTCCGGCTTTTCCATATTGCCTAAATTGATGATATAAGGGGCATGAATGATAATCTCCCGGATGCCTGCTTTTTCGGCATAGGCAAGCCCCTCATCAAGTCTCAGTTCTCCGATTTCCTTGCGTCTCGTGTTCTGGGGTGCCCCGGTGTAGACCATCAGCGCATTGGCACCGTACTCTGCCGCCTCCTTCACAGAACCTAAAAACATCTCTTTTCCTGACATTCCCACATGGGAACCCAATAATATCTCAGCCATGATTACTCCTTATTTTGGAAACTTTTTCTCAAAATCCATTCCTGTCACAACTATCAGTTTGACACAATCCGGGAGGTTTTACAAGCAATTATTACAGCAAAAGGAATCTCTCCGCCGTATGGTTTCAAGATTCCTTTTTCCCTGAATTCATAATCAGGATCTTATAAAATTCGTATGCACGGGAGCTTCCGTGTCGGGCAATCTCAATCCCATTTTCAGTCCCAGGTTCTTGCAGTTGATGAAAAATGCCATATTGTTCCCCAGGGTCCGCATGGTCTGCAATCCCTCCAGATCCCGGCGCACGTCTTCCGGGCAGGCCCCGTGTACCATGTTCCAGTACTGAGAAGTGACGATGGGCATCTGCATGAGGCCAAAATGCTTATTCATCTGATCCCAGGTCGCCGTAGTTCCCGCTCTTCTGGCTGAGATCACGGCCGCTGCCGGTTTCAGCCGGAAGCGTCTGCCACCGCCATTCAGATCCGCATAAAAGGCTCTGTCCATAAAAGAAGTCATGGCGCCTGTGGCACCTGCCCAGTGAACGGGAGTTCCGAATACAAATCCGTCATAATCCCCGGCGATCTCCAGAAATTCATTGACAGAATCATTGAACACACATTTCCCTGTGCCCTGACATTTTTTACAGGCAATACAGCCACTCAATGCTTTATTACCAATCCAGAAAATGTCCGTATCCACTCCGTTATCATTTAATGCTCTGGACACCTCGCACAATGCGGTGTAGGTGCATCCCTCTCTGTGGGGGCTGCCATTGATCAACAATACTTTCATTGTTGTGCTTTCCTCGTTTCCTTATTCATTCAGATTCAGAGAAGCCACCCAGTCTGCCGCATCTGCAATGGCTGTTGCCACGCGCTTTGTGGTACCGCTTGCAGAATAATATGCTACAAGTATCTTGCCGGATTCTGATTCTGCAGTAGTATCACCGGTCTGTGTCTCTGCTGCGGTTTCCTGTGTTGCAACAGTCTCTGCTGTAGCAGACTCTGTAGCTGCCACACTGCTTTCTGTTGTCTGTGTTGCTGCACTTGTTGATGCCTGGACACCCCGACCGGCATTACCGTTACCAGTTGCTGATCCGCATCCGGTCAGCATAGCTGCCGTTAAAACAAGTGCTGTTACCATACCTGCAATTTTATTTTTTCTCATAATTCTTATATCCTCCAGTGTATTATAGTTCCCCTCACTGTTAGCATTTCTTACCAGTTCTTCTCTTCCTTGGAACTGTCATGCTTCCTACTCCAGTTACATTCATAAAATTATCCTCCATAAAAGCTATTAATCTTTTTTTCGCCATTTCCTGTCTAATTCTGTATATCTATTGCAGAATTGGAAATTTTAAAGCAGAATTGGAAATAAAAAAGTAGATACAACTATAAATCGCATCTACTTTTCCTGATTATGTATTAAAATTGCAACCTTAAAATTGTTTTCATCATGTTTTATCACGCAGGAACCGTCATATTTTCCAACGGTTTCCTTTATATTTTCCAATCCGATCCCATGTCTGTCTGCTTCCTTCGTTTTTGTTGTTATGTATCTTTTCCCCACGATTACCGGGTTGCCTGAAAATGTATTTGCAACAGACAAGATAATCTGATGTTCTTCTTTTACAAATTTCATTTTTATGATTGGTTTTTCACACTGCTCACATGCTTCTATCGCATTATTCAATAAATTTGACAATATCAGAACAATATCCTCATCCCTGATTTTCAGATTTGACAGGTCATTTACCTTAACAACAAATACAATGCCTTTTTCCCTTGTCTCCTGATACTTTGAGTTTAAAATTGCATTCACAATTACATTATTTGTATCAATGAAATCTGTGTGCTGCATGATTTCAAGATTGTATTGCTTCAGATAATGACTGATCTCGTCTACTCTGTTTTCACTGGCTAACGCTGCAATGAGTGCAAGCTGGTTTTTATACTCATGTTCTCTTTTTTTCTGTTTATCATAATTTTCTGAAATCGTCCGGTACATTCCGGTTTCATTTTTAACCCGCTCCAGCAATAAGCGGTTCTCTGTTATCTGCACTTCCCGCTTCAATATATCATTGATCAGGCAACGATTATATAAGGAAGCGCATGTCTCCACACTCCGGGAATATTTTCCGGGAAAAGGTACAGTGTGATCCGCACGATGCAATATACCAGATGCTGCGTGGTATATCCGCCGATCCCCGCTAATGTCATGCAGAACGCTATTGTATAATACACTATCTGCACTACGATAATCTCCCTCGGCACAGAACGCGGTGCATAATAGATTCCAAAGAGCAGTAAATAATATACTGTCATGCATCGGTCAATAAAATGATTTAACAGTTGCGTCACTTCTTTTTCGTCATCAACAATCGCAATCTAAATCATATTTTCCCTCCGTTTTCCCTCATTCTATTACTTTTTTGCTTTTATTCTTTCCGCCAATCTGCAACCATAATAGGTAATAAACACGATCATTCCCATCATCGCTATGTAAATGTAATCAAGTAAAAATACCCCAAGGCTTTCCTCCGGCCCAAAGAATACAAAATGGCTTCTCAAAAACAGATAGTTCACAATCTCCCTTTTGTAAAAAGCATAGCCTCCGTAAACTGCGATCAGCAGTCCCAGGATTTTAGCGATGCCCTTCATGGGAAGTGCTCTTTCCAGAATTCTGAGCATCATGTTCCAATGGAGTCCCAGATGCACCGCCATCAGCAGAAATCCCCAGTATGCACAGAGAATATGGATGTTCCTTGCCATGTTAGCCACCCCTTCGATCCGGACAAACCGGAAAATATAGTTGGACAACAGTATGCCGCTCACCATAGACCCAATCATCGTCAGGGCCAGCAATGCCACGATCACGGTCTGCAAGATTCTGTGAGCCGTATATTTTCCCTTTGTAATGTTTCCCGTCCATCTTCTGTTCAGGACATGGTGCCCTATGACTAACAAAAACATTGCCATGCCGATCCACTCATGGGCTTTTTCTCCCACCAGCTGATAGGACATCAGCAGTAACAGGGCAAGCGTCATCCCGGAATCGGTAAACATCCTGATTTTCAGATTTTTGTTCATTTTGTAATTCCTTCCACCGTTCTTACTAATTTTTCCACCTTTTCGGACGGCTCCTTCGCATACAGGAGTCCGTAAGGCATCTTATAATCCCATTCCACCGGAAGGATCTTCATGAGCAGATGTACGCTCTCCCAGCTTTTGATGGCAAGCAGCATGTCATTACTGTTCTCACAGCGGTTGAAAATATCAACGTTGTAGAAATCAAAATCTGCGATGGTGATCTCCGGATATTTCTCTGTCAGTTCTGCTCTGAGTGCATCCACATGACAGCTCCAGCCTTTCCGCATCATAAGGAGCCGTTCTCCCTTCAGGTTCTCCGGAGTCAGCACCTTTTTCCCGGCAAGTCTGTGATGCAGGGCTACCGCCACTCAAAAAGGTTCTCTGGACAGTTCTACACCGTTACACTTACGCAATTCAAGCATAGCATCATCAAAGATTCCAGCGATCACGTCTATATTCTGTCCCAGATTTGCAAGGATCTCTCTGGCATTCTCCGGGGTATTCTCAAAGGGAACCAGTTTAAACTTGACCTTGGGATACTGCTCCTGGATCCTGGGCCAAAGTTCCACAAATACCTGCGGTGGTGTCATGGGGGAAATCCCCACCCGGATCACATCATCTTCATCATTCCCGGCTTCCCTCGCTCTCTCTATGGCTTCCTTGCTGTAATTTACCATATATTTGGCATCCTGATAAAGTGATTCTCCCGCAGCTGTCACCACAAGACCTCTGTGGGTTCTGGCAAAAAGCTGTACCCCAAGATTGTTTTCCAGCGAATTGATCTGCTTGATCACTGCCGGAGGGGAAATATACAATTTGTCCGCTGCCTTGCTGAAACTGCCTGCTTCCACCACACAAATGAAGGTATCCAACTGGGGATTGTACATCATTTCTGTTACCTCCTTCTATTGAAAAGGCCGTTTTCCTCCTGCGATCAACATTGTTATATTTTATAGTATGATTCTAGCAGTCGGTAGTAGCTATCGGTCAATGGTTTTTATATTTTTTTAAGAAAAAACGGTGAAGCCTGTTGACTCCACCGTCGTATTCTTACCCTTTATGTTATTTCAAACTCTATTTGTAAATCTGCCGATTTACAGGTGTTCCAGCAATCCGCTGATCCCCTGTTCCTCATAAATATCCTTGTAATACGCTACTTCTTCCTGAATCAGCTGATCGATGACCTGCATGCCAAGAAGTTCTACAGGCGCCTTGTCATCGGTCATGAGGTAATCTCCGGCTGCGTAAGCCACGCTGTTGTCCGCTACCCGCCGCATCATGTTCTGCAGTCCCGCATCTGACAAATTCTCCACATGATCGGATAATACTTCTATCATATCACTGTGCTGGGAAGCAAACAGTTCGCGGTTGGTGGAACCTGCCACGTCTACAGAATAGACATTGTCAAATACGTTGGCAATGGTGTCTGCAAGGTACTGGTTGATGTCCCCTTCCTTGTTGCCGTGCATGTTCATGTTGACTACCATGACACCGCCGTCCTTCAGATGATCTTTGACCATCGTGAAGAATTCCACAGAAGACATCTGGAAAGGAATGGTGATGTCCTGATAGGCATCCACCATGATGACATCATAGGTGGTCTCCACCGCCTGCAAAAAAGCCCTGCCGTCATAGGTGGTCACCTTCACATCTTCCGGCAGGGAAAAGTATTCGCGGGAGAGCTCTGTGATTTTTTCATCGATCTCCACGCCCTCGATATTCATATCACCGAAGTATTTCCGGCACTGGGTCGCATAGGTTCCGGTTCCCATGCCGAGGATCAGCACATTCATATCCTCTACCGGTTTGTCCGGCACCATGAGGGGAGCCGCCATGGCATAGTCATAGTACATACCGGTCAGTCCGCCCTCTTTCATATAGAGGGACTGGACACCGAACAGCACGTTGGTGGACAGAACCACCTGTCTGTCCGTCTCCGACACCTGCAGATAATTGTAGATGGACTCGCCTTCGTAAGTCAGATCCTTCTGCCAAAAAGCAAAGGAATCCGAATATCCCAGACCACAGCACAAAATAAAAATCAACACTGATGCCACAATCTTTTTCTTTCCTGTATGCTGGCAGATAAAATAAATCACAGACAAAATGATCAGAATACCGGAAAAGATCAGAAACGTAATGGAGGTTCCCACCGCCGGTATGGTCACGAAAGTCGGTACGAAGGTTCCGATGATGCTTCCCACGGTATTAAATGCCCCTAGAGTTCCAACAGTCTGTCCGCTGTCATCGAGACTGTCCACGGAATATTTTACCAGAGAAGGGGTCACGGTTCCCAGTAAAAATAAGGGGAACACGAAGATCACCATGCAGGCTGCAAATGCTGCAATGATGAGGAAATTGTTGCTGACGGTAAAGATCAGCAGTGCTGAGATTCCGAGGATAATATATTTTCCCACCACGGGGATAAGTGCGATCCAGATGGCCGCGATCAGTATCCTGCTGTAGAGCTTATCCGGGTTCGGGGACTTGTCTGCGCTCTTACCGCCGTAGATATTGCCCAGTGCCATGGCGATCATGATGGTGCCGATGACAATGGTCCATACGATCTGGGAAGAACTGAAATACGGTGCCAGAAGTCTGCTGGCTCCCAGTTCCACCGCCATAACGGACATACCGGCGAAGAACTCCGTGAGGTACAAAAACAGCTTATTCTTTAAAATTCCTGAATGATTCATAGGTGTTTTTTATTCCTTTCCACATTGACAGTCCTGCTGTCTTACGCTATGATTTTATCACACGGTAGTAACTACCGGTCAATACTTTTTATTTATTTATTTGCAAAAAAGGAGGCATTTTATGTATTCCATGAAAGAAGCCTGTGCCCTGACCGGCATGACCTATGAAAACTTAAAATTTTACTGCAAGGAGGGACTGGTTCCCAACGTGAAACGTGACAGCCGTAATTACCGCGTCTTCGACGACCACGATATCAAATGGATCCAGAGCCTCGGATGCCTCAGAAACTGTGGTCTTTCCATCGCCGAAATGAAGGAGTATCTGCATTTATGTCTGGAAGGAGAAGCCACCATTCCCGCCAGAAAAGAGATCCTCTTCCGGAAAAAAGAAGCCCTGCTGACCTCCATGCAGCGGTTGCAGGAAGCCGTGGACTATATCGACTGGAAGCAGAACTTCTATGATGATGTGTTATCCGGAAAGACCGCTTATTACAGCAATCTTATTCCTGCGACGACACCTTCTTCCGAAAATACAGCTTCCTGACCTTGATATCTATGCGGCATAAATTCAGTCTTTCCTGCTACATATATCTCCCAATACTAAAAGTGACTATGTTAAAAAGCATAGCCACCATGAGAGCTCACCTCTGTTGCTACCGGATCAAAAGTAACCATGCCATTCCATAATAAGTCACCACTGCCACCAGATCGTTTACCGTGGTGATCAGGGGACCGGATGCCACTGCAGGGTCTACCTTGATCTTATGGAAAAACATGGGGATCACCGTACCCACAGCACTGGAGATCGCCATTGCCACTAAGAGGGAGACTCCCACGCAGCCGGAGATGCCAAAGGCTCCCATCCAGGTATAACCTTTGAAGAAATGTACATACACGCCTAGGCACAGAAGCGTCATCACGCCCAACAAAACACCATTTAAGGAACCGGTCTTTACTTCCTTGACCACCAGCTGGAACTTCTGTTTTCCCGTCAGATTTTCATCCATCAACACACGGATGGTCACTGCCAGAGACTGGGTTCCCACATTTCCAGCCATGTCCAGTACCAGTGACTGGAAGCAGATCACGACAGGCAATACCGCCACCACATTTTCGAATAAACCTACCACCGACGACACTCCCATGCCCAAGAACAACAGGATGATCAGCCAGGGCAGACGTTTTTTCATACTCTGGATCGTAGGCTCTTTCAGATCCTCTTCTGCGGTCAGACCTGCTAGCTTTGCATAGTCCTCGCCCATCTCATTGTCCACCATTTCGATCAGGTCTTCGGATGTGATGACACCTAGGATCCTCTTATCTTCTGACAATACGGGAATCGAGTCCTCCGCATAATCCAGGATCCGATCCATGCAATCATCGATCTTCTCATGATCGGTCACATACGGATAAGATTTCAACACCAAGTCTTCCAGGTGATCATTTTCCCTTGCACGGATCAGATCCTTCAGATCGATGGCTCCGGCGAAAACACCCTTTTCATCTACCACATAAATGGTCATGATATTGTCGTTTTCTCCTGCCTGCTTCACCAGCTCGCTCATAGCCTGCTTGATGGTCAGCTCTTCCGGGATGCAGATGTAATTCGTTGTCATGCAGCTGCCGATCTCTTCCTCATCGTAAGACAGCAACATCTTCACATCTTTTCTCGCATCCTCGTCCAGCATCCGGACAATCTGTTCTTTCTCTTCCGGATCCAGATCTTCCAACAAGTCGACAGCGTCATCGGAATCCATCTCGGAGATCACTCTCGCAGCACTCTCCACGGACAGTTCCCGGATATACTTACGTGGTTCCTCAATGTATTTGAAGATTTCTGCAACCTTCTGCGCTCCCAGCAGGTGATACAGTCGCTTCCGTTCTTCCTCTGTCATCCCTGCCATCATATCGGCAATATCGTTCTTATGATAATTTAAGAGGAAATCCAGGATCTCCTCATCCGTTTTCTCGCTACGGAATAATTCTGCCAGTTCGGAATATTTCTTGTTCATAATCTTATTCTCCTTTCTCGTTCTCATTCTTCGATGCAACGTAAAGGGCAAAACAAAAGAAGCATCACACGATGCTTCCTCTGCATGAATCTCTATGCACAACAAATCAAAGTACGACCGTCACTTTCCACAGACAGCTGTACCATGCTTGCAGGAAAAAGCACCGTGTTTTCTACTTCGCCCATAATCATCGCAACTGTCCATGAAATTCACCTCCAACTTGTTTTTTCCGTGGTTATAGTAGCACTGTGCCTTTTATTTTGCAAGCTGTTTTTCTTATTTTTTACTGATCGGATAAAGATACATTCTATCTGTCTCAACTCTCATGGCATTCCCTTTAGTAATGAATCACCAGCATTCTGCATTCTTCGCAGCATTCTGCCTCTATTTGTGTTCTGTGACTGGGTTTGAGCTTTGTAATTTCTACAAAACCATCTGCATTTTTTGCATTCTCAAATACTCCGGGAACCTCATTTGCGAAGCTGAAAGCACTTCATATTCTAATCCTCCGCAATCATTTTTCTGCTTAGTTCCAGCGCACTTTTTAACTGACTTTCAAACTTTTCTGCCTGTATCAGGGCAATACCTTCTTCATTGCCCAATACCACCAGCCGGGAGCCCTCCTGCAATCCATACTTGTCTCTCGCTTCTTTCGGAATTACGATCTGTCCGCGATTGCCCAGCTTTATCGTTCCCCATAAAAACTTTCCTTCCGGTGGCGGAGCCATTTTGGTATTCCCGACTTTTTCATCATAGTGCATCAAAGCATCCAGCTTAATTCCGTAGAAGGATGCAAGTCTGTCACATTTTTCAATATCCGGAACCGTCTCCCCCTGCTCCCATTTAGCATAAGACTGTCTTGAAATTTCCACTACTTCTGCCACTTGTTCCTGTGTGAGTCCCTTTAAATTACGTAGTATCACAAGATTCTCTGACAACATGATCACCACTTCCTTTCTGACATCTTCATTATAGGTTCTGTCGGATTAGATTTACACCATGCAAACTTGTCAGCTTTTTCAGATCTGTGTTAACTTTGGTTGCATCTGTTTATAAATCTCGCTATATTCGACAAATTCCTCCAAAGATACTGTCTTGTACTGATCCGGCATACTCTCTTTATCATCTTCCGGCATGTCAAGCTCTCCGGTGGTCTTTTCATTCGCCAAAAAGTCACGCTATATCATACATCTCTCTGCAGATCTTTTTCCCGGTTTCCGTCCGAAAAATATTCTGATAGGTGTTCTGCAAGGCTTCTTCAGACAGTTCGTCCTCACACATGTTTACAAGGAAATCCGCTTCCACCAGAATCTGATAATCAATGCCGTCTATATTATTGTATGTATGATGATGGGCGATCAGATACTGTACCCGCTCGGAAACTTCTCCGGAAAAACCAAGCTCTGCCAGTAGCTTTTCGGCAATGGCCGGGCCTTCTTTTTCCTGTAATTTTCCGTTACAGTTTCCGTATTTTTCTTCACACAGATGGATGCCGATATCATGAGTCAGTGCTGCTGTCTCCAAAATAAATAAGGTCTTGGCATCCACATTCTCCATTTCCGCAATCAGTTTTGCATAGCTGTGTACCTTGCAAAAATGCTGAATGCGCTTTGCATCTCCATGGTAAAGTCCGATCATTGCCATATGTAATTTGTTGATCATTTTATTTTCCCTCCTGCCTCCGAAATATCCTACTGAATCTTTGATACAATGCCTTCTTCCGTCAGTGTTTGCAAACATTCCTGTGCATCCTCATCATGCATCATCTGCCACACCTGCTCCATACCGGGCGCCAGCGGCTTCTTCAAAAACTCTTCTCCGGAGATCCAGTAGACCTTTCCCTCCTCGGATGAGATCAATTTTCCTTCATATTCCGACGTTTTATATAAAAAGCCCACATTCTTTATATCCCCTGTCATCCAGTGATAAATGCCGGTCAGTCTTGGATTTTGAATCGTCAGTCCGGTCTCCTCATAGATTTCCCGGATTACCGACTCCCTAAAGGTCTCCCCAGGCTCCACATGCCCGCCGGGAAACGTCGTTCCCGAATAATTCTTCCCAACCTTGTCCAGTGCCACCACATTACCTTCTTTATCATAGACCATACACATATTCATAAAAATTACTTTTTCAATTCCAGCCATTACTCTCACTCATTTCTCTAAGATAAACCTAATATAACATAATCTCGCTATGGCAGCAAATCAAGTTAGTGTAACTTGAGAGTTACGAGCCATGCAAAAATAGAACGGAATACCTCGGTGGGAGCTTGCTCACACAAGAGGTTATTTCGTTCTATTTTTATACAGCGACAGCCGTCAATGAAATAAATGTAGAGCGCCCTTTGCGACACATTTATGAATTGGGTGCATGGCTCGTAACGTAGGGTTGTCGTACCCCCCACGAACGCCCACGGCGAACGGAACATCACGCCTTGATGTCGCGTCTCTGGGTGTGAATTTTCTAATGAAAAGTGATACAGCGGTTCTAATTCGTACGGGCACGGCTCCAGTTGCCATCCATGGCAACGTCCGCCTGTCGCGAACGTCCTGTTCGCTCCACCCTGTCTTTCAGCACTTTTCAAGAAAATATCAACACCCTCCGACAGACATCGCGGCATGACATTCCGTCCGCCGTGGACGTTCTGCGTTTTGGGTCTATGCAGAAAAAACGTGTTGTGAGATACTAAATTTGCTGCAAATAACGTATAAAAAGGTGAATATGGGTCTATAGGGAAAAAACTGGCTCTGAGGTACTCATCTTGAAGAAATTGAGTATCTGGCAGGCGAATTTTTCGCTATAGGCCCATATTGTTTAGTTTTTGTTTTTTACCTGTCCCCAAAAGTACCTACAGGGAAATTTATCTTCTATAGACCCATGAAGTTTTTCAAGAAATCAGTAGCCCCGGCTGGGTATAAGAATAAGCAGTGCCGTAAGCAGACGTCGGTACCATAGCGTCCTAAGGGACGCATTGCGGTCGTATTGTGACCGCTTATGTACCGCTACGCTAAAGTACGAGCGTGCCGCGTTTCTTATAACCTGCCGAGGGCTACGGGGATTAGATACAATTTTCTTCACTAACTCTCAATTTATTGAATCAAATCACAACTTATAATCTTCTGCTGTATCTGCGTATAAGCCTCCGGTTCCAGATCATACCCAAGATAGGCAATTCCCTGATAAACATCCTCCGGGATATTTTCCGACGAACCCAGCTTTTTACAAACAGTTTCGATCAGATCCCGCTTCGCAGAGATGACCTTCGCATCTGCTGCATAAAATTGCGCCATGTCATAATCCGAAGTATTGCCGCAGGGATTGAGGCAGGTGGCACAGTCCGGCGCAATGATGAATTTCTCTGCATGTATCTTCTGTACCATTTCTTCCTCGCTGCCTGCGTCCGTCAAACACAGAAACGCTTCCCGGATCACGCTGTCGGTCTGCTCTGTTTTTCCGTTATTTGATACGGCTCCCACCAACCCGATCAGGGCACTGATGATGCTGTCTCCCTGCATTTTCATACAATCTCCTTTTTCAGACACTTACTTTCAGCAAAAACATTTTATTCCAGAATCTCTCCATCAATGGAGATGGTCACTACTTGCCAGGGCAGAAACTTTCCGCTGTCCTGTATAGCCTTTTTTGCCGCCATTTCCAGACCGCCGCAACAGGGTACTTCCATGCGCAAAATAGTCACGGACTGAATATCATTGTTCCGCAGAATCTCCGTCAGTTTCTCACTGTAGTTCACCGCATCCAGCTTTGGGCAGCCGATCAGCGTCACTTTACCGCGAATGAATTCTTTGTGGAAATTCGCGTAGGCATAGGCGGTACAGTCTGCCGCAATAAGCAGCTTTGCTCCGTCAAAGTAGGGTGCCTGCAACGGTGCCAGTTTGATCTGTACCGGCCAGTTGCGCAGCTGAGATTTGATTGCATCATTGGCGTTACTGTATTCCGCCACTGCCGCTGCATCTTCCTTCCGGTTCATCTGTCGTATACGGCTTCCCGGGCATCCCCCATGCGGAATCTGCATACCCTCCCGCTGCATTTTTTCCTTCTGCTTCAACTGCTGTGCCTGTTTCACTGCCGCCTCATCATAGGCAGGTGCCTCCCGCTCTTCGAAAGTAATAGCTCCCGTCGGGCATCCGGGCAGACAGTCACCAAATCCATCGCAGAAATGCTCTCTGACCAGCTTTGCCTTGCCATCAATAATATCTATAGCACCCTCATGACATGCAGTCGCACAAATACCGCAGCCATTGCATTTTTCTTCATCAATATGAATGATTTTTCGGATCATATTTTCCTCCTCGATTTCTCTATGCTCTTAGCTTGTCTCTAAATCATCCGTTACTTTTCTAAACATCTGACCTTAATTATTCGTCCTATGTTTCATCACAAGATCAATATTGCAAAATCCAGAATTTCATTATGTTGTTTTTCCAACAAAGGAATCCAAACAAACGGTATTTTGCACAAACCTCAAAAGAGAACCGCATTTTTTCTACAACTCAGAAAGATACTGTCAGCTGCATCTTGAATCTCTCCTCACCGTATACTGCGTGAGGGATATCCTTGGGCATGATCAGAGTCTCGCCCTCTTCCACGTAGAATACTTCGCCGCCTACGGTGAATCTGCCCTTGCCTTCCAAAACGGTTACCATAGCATCACCGCCTGCTGCATGGGTGGAGATTTCCTCGCCCTTGTCAAAGGAAAAAATCGTCATACTCACATAGTCGTTCTGTACAAGAGTCTTGCTGACTACCTGCCCCTCCTGGTATTTCACCAGTTCCTTCAGATTTAATTTCGTCTGTTTTTCAATATTTTTATACATCGTTATCCTTCCTTTCCTGAACTCTCCTTGACTTTCTGAGGGGATTATACTAGAATCATCCCATCAAGTATGTTGGTTTTCCAACAAAAGGAGAATTTATTATGCACAATCCTCTCTTTCAGAATATTTTACCTGAAGATATCCCCGTTATGCTGAAGCGCCTGCACGCCTATACAAAATCCTATCCAAAGGAGGAGTATATCAGGCATGCCGGCGATCCGGCGGATTTCATCGGTATTGTCGAGTCCGGTTCGATCCATGTATTACAGGACGATTACTACGGCAACCGTAATATTACTGCCTCCATCTCCGAGGGCTCCCTGTTCGGGGAGGCTTTTGTCTGTGCCGGGATTCCTCATCTTCCTGTGGATATCGTGGCTGCGGAGGATTGCAATATTATGTTTTTAAATGGGAAAAAACTGTTAAATACCTGTGACAACGGCTGTGAGTTTCACCATACCCTGATCCGCAATCTCTTGGGGATCGTGGCACAAAACAACATGTATCTGAACCAGAAAATCAAATATACCTCCCGCAAAACCACCCGAGAAAAACTAATGGCGTACCTGACCGATCAGGCAAAAATGAAAGGTTCCAACGATTTCACCATCTCCTTCAACCGTCAAGAACTGGCGGATTATCTGGGAGTAGAAAGAAGCGCCATGTCCGCGGAACTCGGCAAGCTTACAAAGCTTGGGATCCTGCAGACACAGCGCAGTCATTTCACATTATTAAAACCTTTAGACTAATCCGGATAAAATTCCGCTATCACCTTCTTCAATACAGTTGCCGATTGCTGCAGTTCTGACAGTTCTTTCTCATTTAATTCAATGGGCACCACCGTCTCAATACCGTTTTCATCCACCACTGCCGGAATGCTTAACACCACATTCTCCAGTCCGTACTCTCCCGTCATCAGACTGGATACCGGCAGAATGGACTGCTCATTACGGACAATTGCTGCGCAGATTCTGCATACAGCCATAGCAATTCCGTAATAGGTTGCGTGCTTTCTCGCAATGATCTCATAGGCACTGTTTTTTACACTGTTAAATATTTTCTCCATGGATGCCTCATGGTCATAATGTCCCCGCAGTTCACAGAAATCGTTGATAGGCATGCCACCAACTCTCGCCTCACTCCAGGCTGCCAGTTCGCTGTCTCCATGTTCGCCGATAATAAAGGCATGAATACTTCTGCTGTCCACTCCCAGATGTTCTCCCAGTTCATACCGGAATCTGCCGGTATCCAATACCGTTCCGGAGCCGATGACCCGGTTGGCCGGATAGCCGGATTCCTTCAGGGCTATATAAGTCAGAATGTCTACCGGATTGGAGACAATGAGCAGGATTCCTTCAAAGGGTCTCTTTTTGATCTCCCCGATAATGGACTTCATAATGGCACTGTTTTTCCGGATCAGATCCAGTCTCGTCTCGTCGGGCTTCTGGTTGGCACCGGCGGTGATCACAATGACTGCGGCGTCCGTAATATCATCATAAGTACCCGCATAGATCTTCATGGGGCTGGCAAATGCCATGCCATGACTGATATCCATAGCTTCTCCTTCCGCACGATCATGATCGGCATCGATCAATACCATTTCCGAAAAAAGCTTACTCTGCATCAGGGCAAACGCGGAAGAAGATCCCACAAATCCGCAGCCCACTACAACTACCTTTCTACTGTCAATACTCATAATTCTGACCTCCTGTCATTTACTTTATCACTTTTTCAAAATCAGATGCCGGATGTTTACACAATGGACAGATAAAATCCTCGGGCAGTTCCTCTCCCACATACTCATAGCCACAGATGGTGCAGCGCCATACTGTCTGACCGTCCACAGTCTTCCCTGTATCTACCGGCTTGGGTTTTACATTTTCCTGATAATACTCATAGTTTGCGGATGGCTCTTCACTTAATACTTCCATCTCCGTCACTTCTCCGATGAACATAGTATGAGATCCCAGATCCACGGTCTGAGTAACTTTCACTGCAATGTATGCGTTAGTGCCTTCTGTGATATAGGGCACGCCGTTCTCTGCATTTTTATATGCTGTATAATCCGCAAATTTATCCACTTCTCTGCCTGACTGAAAACCAAACCGCTCATACAACGGAAACTCTGCCGTTCTGCTGAGTACGGATACATTAAATACACCGGTGTTTAACAGCATATCGTGGGTATAGTTTGCCTTGTTAATGCAGATGCAGATCTGATTCGGAGTGGAAGCTGCCTGGATCGCGGTATTGACGATACAACCGTTTATCTTCTCTGCATCCCGTGTGGTTACAATGTATAATCCGTAGCTTAACTTGTACATTGCCTTATGATTCATATAACTTCTCCTTTTCTCCTGTGAGTTGTTTTCTTTTAGTATCTCTTACATAACACAATTTATTTACTTTGTATTTCTCTTTTCGTATCTCTTATGTATTTCATACCCTGATTATAGCGTAACTGTAATTATCTGTCAATAATAATAGTAATGATTCTTATTTTATATTTAAAAATAACACCGATAGCCTAAGATATCGGTGTTTCTCACTTTTATAAATATTGTACGTTCCTCTTAGTAGGTCACCACGTTGTGATATACTCTGTAATACCCATCCCCGAGGTCTACCAACTGCAGCTGAATCACAAAGTTCTCCATGCCAAGCTTTTTCAGCACCTCCGCTACATATCCCTGCTCGTAGGCTCCGGTATTATACGCCTGCTCAATGGTACTCCACAGACTCTTGGAAACCACATTGTCAAAATGCTGATCTCCGCTCCCCAGAATGCTTAACTGTGTAATACAGTTCGCATAATAAGAGTTTAAATCCGTCACAGCGTCACTTCGGGGAGCCGGTGTGGCTGCTGTGCCGCTGTCGGAGCTTCCGGTATTACCGCCGGGATATCGCAGGGGTTCCTGGGGATTCGGATTGATGTAATCGCTCAGACTGTTTTCAGGCTGATCCGGCAGCGTTACCGAAACACTTCCATCTGTACCTATATTGCTGGGATTTCCGATTGCCTCTGCTGTCTCTGTTACAGTCTCCGCATTATTTCCGTTTCCATACAGCCTCTGTGCCAGAGCATTGGTCATATCCGGATTCAGTGCAAATACCAGGATCCCGCCACATAACAGCAGGCAGATCACTGCAATCCCTATCATGATCTTATTGATTATTTTCATTATCCTCTACCTCGTCTGCACCAAGCAGTCCCTCTGCCGAATAGCGGTTTGTTGCATTCCACAGGATCCATTCCTCATAACCGGCATCATAGACTGCCTGAATCTGTTCCCTGATCTGTGTTCCGTTATAGGAAATATGCCCCGGAACCCAGGTGGCAGTAAATGCCTGTAGCCAGGGTCTCACCACAGCCCGCTCTGCCTCCGGAATCTCCTGCAGTTCTTCGACAGAACCCTGCATTGCCGCCAATACCGTCTCATAAGGATTCGCATCCGGTACCTTCAGTCCGAATACCCCGTTCGCATAATGAGAGGGATACACCATGGGACTGATGGCATCCACGGTCTGTCCCAGCGCCATGTAATCCTGCCCTACCGTCTGCACGTCGGTCTCACTTCCGATGATAGTGCCGAAGACATCCGCCGTAACCACGCATCCCTTTTCATGCAGTCTGTCTCCTGCATAGGCAAGAAAATCCTGTATTGCCTGCCTCTTCGGATAGGCATCCATATCCACACCGTAGTCCGCCACATTGGCATCTGATCCCACCGGAAAACGCACATAATCGTACTGGATCTCATCGAATCCAAGGTCTGCTGCCATCTCGGCAAGTTCTGTCAGATATTCCCAGACCTCCTGCCTGTATGGATTCACCCATGCCAGGCCGTTGGCATCCGTCACCGGCTTGCCGTCCGGTTTCGTCAATGCCAGTTCCGGTCTCGCCGCCGCCAGAATGGGATCCTTGAAACATACGATCCTCGCAATGGTATAAACATTATGATCCTTCAGTTCCTGCATCAAAGCCTGAATATCCCGGATGTAGCGCACTCCTGCCTGCATTTCGGATATCTGGTCCAGTACGGGAATGTTCTGTGTAATCTCCTCATTCGTCAGCCGGAACGTCACATTTCCTTCATCGTTTTTCACATCAATGACCATAGCATTCAGTTCCGTCTCATCCACCAGTCCGATCAGCTCCTCCATTCCGGCGCTGCCGGCCTTAGGACCGGTGACATAGATGCCTTTCACTTTCGTCCGGTCCGCCATGCGGTCCGCAGTAGTAAGCTCCTTCCGAGGCGCCGGGGCAGGAGTCGGTGCCGTTTTATTCGTATCCTCCGCAGTTCCTGTGGATGCAGCATCTCCACCCGTGACATCCGATGCCGTTTCCCCGACAGCGGTCACCTCAGCAGAATCCACCGTTGCCGCAGCTTCTATTCCATCACTTCCTATTCCATTCCCTGTTAACTCTATCTCATTGTCTGTTCCGCAGCCGCTCATACTAAATATCAGCATAATCCCCGCCGCTAGAAGTCTCTTCCCCAGACTCTTGTTTCGTATCATCAGTATTCTCCCTGCATGCCGACGGTTGGTCATATTTTCTTCGGCTCTTTTTACCGCCGGAATACTGTTATCAGATTTTTTCCTGGTCTACTCTTCCTCTGGATAGGTCAGTCCCCACTGTTTTCGGATCTCTGTCATCATGCGCATGACATCTTCCGTATAATTCAACTTCATGACCTCCGGTTGTCCGGCAATTGCCCGCTCCATATCCTCTACCTCATAGACGAGGGCATCCGCTGTGGCTCCTGCCCGGAGCTCCTCAGTATGACCGTCCTCCGTGTAGGTGATCACTGCCTTCTGTCCTCTGGGATATTCATACATCTCTACATAAGCCTTGTCAAAAGAGAGCATGCCCCGCTTGGGCTGCTTGGCATGCAGAGATAATGTCACTGTTGCCATTTCCTTTTTCGGATTCATTAAAAGGATCCCCGCCTGCTCGTCCACTCCCGTAGGTGCAAATTTCACCTGAGAGGCGATCTGATTCGGACGGGAGCTTAAGAACATTCTTACAAAAGAGAGCGCATATACGCCGATATCCAATAATGCACCGCCCGCCAGATTCCGGTTGAAGAACCGGTTCTTCATGTCATATTCCTTATAGCTTCCGAAGTTCATCTGTATCACGCGAAGTTCTCCGAGGTCTCCCGCATCCACTCGTTTTAACAATTCCTTATAGATTGGCATATGATAGATTGTCATAGCTTCCGCCAGAACTACGCCGTGCTCCTTCGCCAGCTGCATGGCTTCTTCCAGCTCTTCGGAGTTTAACGTAATGGATTTCTCGCACAACACATGCTTACCTGCTGCCAGAGCTTTTCGTAAAAATTGAATATGCGTATTATGAGGCGTAGAGATATAGATGATATCCACCGCAGGATCCGCACAGACCTCCTCAAAACTTGTAAATACATTCTGCACACCGTATTTCTTTGCAAAAGCTACTGCTTTCTCCTGCGTACGGTTCACGACACCATACAGCTTCTTCCCTCTTTTTTCCATAGCCTGTGCCAGTTCATTGGCTATGACACCGCAGCCTGCACTCACCCAGTTTGCCATCTATTCTCTCCCTTCCTTTCCACGTATTTTATTCTCATACATTTTAGTATCTGCTTCATTTACGATCTTGCGAATATCCACACCACAGCCTACTGCCCAGCCCACGGCACTGGAGATCGGCATCTCACCCTGTCCATCCCGCTCAAGCAGTGCTGCGCTGACCGATTCTACCATGGATTCAATTTCAAAATCCACAGGATTCTCAATGATCATGACAAATTCATCTCCACCCACGCGATAAACCTTACGTCTGTCCGTAGACAATTCATACAATACAGAAGACAATGTCTGAATCAGTACATCTCCTGCTGCATGACCGTATTTGTCATTGACATATTTTAGATTATTCACATCCCAGAAAACAGCTGCCAGCCTGTGTACCTGCGGATAGTAGTTTTCAATCATTTCCTCATATTTATTTTTGTTATACACATGGGTACCCAGATCCGTCTCTTTGCGATAAGTCAGATCAGCGATTCTTTGCGCATCTTCATGGCTGCTGATACTGATATAGCGCAGGATGAGTGTGAATACCAGAAGGATCACTGCCCGCGGTAGTGCTCCATAGAACAATATTACAAATACCGGATCCGGCTCAAGGTCAAACTGTAAAGCTCCTGCACTCCACTGCTCCAGATACCAGCTTCTTGTATGATTGCTTCCGAGCAGCAGGTTCAGATCACATATACCGTGATAAAAGCCTGCCAGCATACTGATCGTCATGGTGATATCATTCACGAAATACGTGATCCACAGACTTCTCTTCTGTCGGTACTGCACCGCCAAAAGCAACGGCAACACATAGATAAGAACTGCATGAAAAGATAAAAAAGTAGCAAAAATCGCTGAAATCATGCAGATCAGCGTGAGAAACACATATTTGACCCATTGCTTCGACAAGTCCACTTTCTTATAAATATAGACTATAGGGATTCCTATGACCGCAGATATTCCCACTGCCATTGTAAAAATTCCGGCATCCACGATAAAGATCCGTAGCAGTGTCAGTACCCAGATCACTAAAACGGTCGCAAAGATCCAAAAAAAGCCTTTCAAAGTCTGCAAGTTTGAGCGTATCTCCTGCTGATGTAATTCCTGATTATACTGTTCCTGGTAATTTTCCATTGCAATATCCTATGTATCTATCATTTGTTTTCTCATTGCTTAGTGTACAGCAAATGTAGTATAACATATTCTGATTGTTTTTGCATTTATTTACGCTAAATTAACAGTTGAATTAACAGTTAAAATAGTGAAGCATACAAAAATATGCCCCTACCACTTCTGGTAGGGACATACATTTTGGGCGATCACAGCCCTGAGTTCCACAAAGCACCCACAGGCTCCACACAGTCCTTCATTCAGGTAATTACAGCTTTTACATACAGAAAGCCGCTTTTCATAAATTGTCTCATCTGCCTTGATCCCGGGCTCCAGCCTGGCAATATACGCATACAGACTTTCCATATAGGCATTCTGATCCATCTCCCGGAGCAGACATTTTCGGCAGGGGTATTTCTGCCTTATTTCTTCGCCTGGCATTATTTCACCCGGAACATCACCACGCTGCATGCCGGCATGGTAAATGCAATCTTTCCGTTCTCAATCTTATAATCTGTAAACACTTCCTCGTGCACCTTGTCGGGATCTTCGAAAGTATTGTAAGCATGCATATCATTGGTAAGAATCGCTGCGCTTACCTGCTTCGGGTCGCACTCTGCGAAAGCGATCTCCACCTCTTCTGCCTTATCGATGGACAGGTTGTTCAGGGTGATGGTCACAACACCGTCCTTGTCCACGGAAGCGGATTCCTGTAAATGGGGAACCTTGAACTTTTCGTCTTCTCCGATCTGTTCCACGCCATCGATATAGCTTTCCACCAGATCCGCATCCTGATGGTATTTGTACATATGGAATACATGATAAGTCGGTGTCCGCAGCATCTTCGGTCCTTCCGTCAGGATCACTGCCTGCAATACGTTGATCAACTGTGCGATGTTTGCCATTTTCACACGGTCACAATGCTTGTTGAAAATATTTAAGGAAAGTCCCGCTACCAATGCATCACGCATGGTGCTCTGCTGGTATAAAAATCCTGGATTTGTGCCGGGTTCCACATCGTACCAGGTACCCCACTCGTCACAGATCAGACCGATCTTTTTCTCGGGATCGTATTTGTCCATGATCGTAGAATGCTTTTGAATCAGTTCATCCAGCTTAAAAGCCTTTGCCAGAGTCTTGTACCATGCTGCATCATCAAAATCCAGTGCACTTCCCTTGTGAGACCAATCATCCTCCGGCAGTGTATAGTAATGCAGGGACAGTCCGTCCATAAAGCCATGCATCCATTCCGGTGCATTTTCAAAACAGGTCTTCAGCACATTTTCAGTCCAATAAGTATCTCCCGCATTGGGGCCGCAACAGACTTTGAAAATTGGGTGCTTCTGATCATAATTTCTCACATAGGTCTGGTATCTACGGTACAGATTGCCATAGTAGGATGGAGTCATATTGCCGCCGCATCCCCAGTTTTCGTTACCGACACCGAAGTAATCCACCTTCCATGCTTTCTCTCTGCCGTTTTTTCTACGCAGGTCTGCCATAGGAGATACCCCATCGAAGGTCATGTACTCTACCCACTCGGACATCTCCTGTACGGTACCGCTTCCCACATTGCCATTGATGTAGGTCTTACAGCCGATCTGCTCACACAGTTCGAAGAACTCATGGGTACCGAAGCTGTTGTCCTCGGTCACACCACCCCAATGAGTGTTGATCATTTTCTTGCGGTTCTCCTTCGGTCCGATACCGTCCTTCCAGTGGTATTCGTCTGCGAAACAGCCACCGGGCCAGCGCAGCACCGGAAGCTTCATCTCCTTGAGCGCTGCCACTACATCGTTACGCATACCATTGGTATTGGGAATCTCGGAATTCTCTCCCACATACAGTCCTTCATAGATACATCTGCCCAGATGCTCGGAAAAGTTACCGTAGAGTTCCGGGTTGATATGTCCCTTCTTGTTTTTTTCGTTAATATACACCTTTGCCATATTAATCTCCCTTCCTCAGAGCATTTATTATTGGAAGCCCTTCACTTCATGCCAGTTCTCCGCAGGCTCCGTACTTTCTTCCACCTGTACATTCTCATATACTACACTTCTTAACTTGTCTTCTGAAAAATTATCCACTCTTGCCCGGATCCGCAGATCCTTCAGTGTAAAATCTGTAAGAAGATACTGCTCTTCATCCGCGATCACATCAAAAAATGTATCACAGACACAATCACAGTCCCGCATGGTGATATGATCGGCATAGGACAGCGGCCTGTCCTTTCGGTCCTTCAGATCAAAAAACTGTGTCCAGGGATAAATCTTAAGGAATTCCTTTACCCTGCCTTCGATCTGTTCCACGGTAATGTATTCATAGCGCTGTGGAGTGTCCGGCCGCATTTTCAGCCACAGCAGTCTCGCTGCTCCCTTGATCTTAACTCTGCGCATAAGAATATTCCGGTTATGTACGGATTCCGAACCGCAGGTGAGACACCCATGACAGAAACCGTAGACGCAATCCTCCACCAGAATCCGCTCATTGATGCCGTTCTCCGGCTGGGTATCCGCCCAGGGCCCTTTACCGCCTTTTAATACCACAGAATCGTCATTGACTTCCATATAGCAGCCCTTGACCAGCACATCCGTACAGACATCTATGTCGATGGCATCCGTACTGGGTGCGGGAACCGGTCCTGCCGGGGAATAGATCTGACAATTTAAGTATTTCACATGATCGCATTTATAAATATGTGTAGTCCAGAAATGAGAATTCTGTAAACGCAGCTCCGCGATCAGGACATTTTTACAATTCGACAGATAGACAAGGCGGGGGCGCTGTTCCTCCTTGTTGCCGCCACCTCCCCATTGCCAGCGGAGCCAGCAGGCTCTCCATGCCTTAAGACCGTTACCGTCAATCGTACCCGGTCCGCACATGGTAAAGCCATCCACCCCGTCTGCATTGATCAGTGCCGTATAGTAGAGGCAGGTCTCTCCTTCGATCCGGGTCTCACGCAAATCATAATCCGAAATATCATTGCTGCCCTTTAAGGTGGCTCCGGCGGAAACATAGAGATTCACTCCCTGTTTGAAATAAATCGATCCTGTCAGATAGGTTCCGGGCGGTACCACCAGGACACCGCCGCCTTCCTCTGCCGCCAGATCAATGACCTTCTGGATCTCTTTGGTATAGATCTTTCCATCATCCCAGATTCCGTATTCCGTCAGAACATATTGTTTTCCAAGTTCTGACAGCTGTGGAATCTTCGTCTCATAGAACCAGTCATCCATCGGGGTTCCGTCAGGAAAATATTCTGTATGTCTTATTTTTTCGCTATCCATTTCCAGCTCCTTTGCGTTCCGTTCCACAGAATCCGAATGCCGGACTGTGGTCTATGATCGTTACTATCTGGTCATCCGATTTCCAAGAAAGTAGTATCGTATGGTGCAATGGTTACCGTATATGCCCCAGCTTCCGTAGGGATTGTGGTGGTCTGCTCGGTATCACTGTTATTGATAACTACCAATTTCCTGCTCTCCGGATAATAAGCACACTCCGTATACAGGTTATCAGTCATATAACTGCCGGAAATACCTTCTCCGCCCGCATAACGGATCAGTTGGTACAGCATTCTGGTATTCCACAGGTTCACCTGGAAGGAAGACAGATAGATCCCCAGTCCCCTGCCGAAACGGTTCACGGTTACTTGCGGCTTCCCGCCGTCTGACAAAAGCACCTGTGCCCTGCCGTCTGTCAGGTAACGGTTCTCCTTCGCTTCCACACCGGCACCTTCCGGGATCAGTCTCTCCGGATCCGCTGCCTCGAAAGCCCATTTTCCATGGCAGACTCTTGCACCGGTATCTTCATCGATTCCCAGCACATGAGCCATACGGAAATACGTATCGTATCCTTCCACAGCAGAAGGCTCATTCACACCGATAAAACAGCCGCCCTCGTGTACCCACTTTGTAAGTGTGGTAACAAGTTCCTCATCCTTCCAGGCATCCCCGCCGCTCCAGGCACTTCCGGCTCTGCCTGCATTGATCACTACATCTACGTCCTTCAGTATACCATGTTTTACATCCTCAAAGGAAATAAATTTCACATCCACGGGAAGTCCGGACAGGGCTTCGTTAATGTGGATCAGGTCATGCATATACGTCTCATGGAAATGTCCGGATAATGTCCAGGAACGTAAACTTCCCCAGTAGTGCAGTACTGCCACACGGGTCTTGATACGGTAAGGCTCACCCTCATCGTGGAAGCTGCGGATCAGACGGAATTCGTCTGCCACCTTTTCCATATAATCGCAGAAGTCCGGGAAATCCTCTACCAGATGCAGGTATCCGCCGAGACCGATCCGGTCGATCCTGGCCCATAAAAGTGCGCGTCTTACACTGTTCCAGTATTTTTTCGCATCCAGCGTGGGATCGCCGCCTTCCATGAAGGTCGGTGCTCCGCCCAGTCCCACCGGGAACAGGTACGGATGCAGACGCAGTTCATGTACCGGCACATCCACGCCTGCGCACAGTCTCGCTTCGTAACCGGAGAAAACACATTTGATCAGTCCGTCGAAGCCAAACTCCCCAAATCTTCCGTTGTAAGGCTCCACACCTACCCAGCTGTCATCATAGAAGACATACGCCTTTTTACCGTAGGAATGCACCATATCGATCAGTTTTCTGCCGAAGGAAATGACGAAGTCATTGATAAATGCCATCCAGTCCGCCTTTTTTGCGTTGCCGGGCATATGGGTCACATGCAGCTGTCCCTTATTGATAAAATCTTCCGCTGTCATACGGTAACCGTATTGTTTCTCGAATTCCTGCAATGCCGGAACACTCACAGTGAAATCATAGGAACCCCAGTCGGAGAACAGATTCCGGTTCCTCTCACTGCTTCCCCAGATCCATACGAAATTATAGAACATGGAAGTAAAGCGTACCACCGTGGTATCCGGATGGGTCTCGCACCAGTTCTTCATCCAGCCAAGCAGATACTCCTGATTTTCAGGGTATCTGGGATCGATCTGCATCAGATGCTCTTTGTCCCAATGGTTCGTAGTGTGGTTGTACATGGAGATCTCTTCCCAGATACGATAGGCTAAGAAGCTCACCGTATACTTATGAAAAGGCGTGATGCCGCACAGGATCACACTTCCTTTCTCTTTGTCATAGTTCCAGTGGGAATTGTCGATCTTAACGTTGGCTGTTCTGTCGTACACTTCCCAATATTCCAATGCCGCCACACTGTCATTAATCCGGAACTGCTCCGCAAAAAAGCTGTCCATCAATCCGATGGCCACCGTATCAGACTCTGCCACACAAGGAGGGGTACACAGAAAAGTCTGCTGCAATTTGTCCTGATTCTCCTTTGCCCAGGCATTATGATCTCTGATAATACAGATGGTGGAGTAGATGCCGTAGCCGGCATGGGTGATCTCATCGGAAAGCACGGTGCCGTCACTGTCACGGATCACATCTGCGCCCCATTTTCCCGCCATTTTCAGAGTCAGTTCTTCATATCCTGATTCTCCCGGTAAGGTAAAACCACCTTTTCCCATTCTGAGTTCCTCCTCATATTCCTGCTTTTTTCTGGTTATTCTTGCTTATTTTCTTACTTGTTCCCGTTACAGAAGCTCTTCCTTCAGGCACAGTCTTACGACACGCTCCAACTGCTCTGCCTCAGACAACAATACCTGATCTCCCGCCGGGTCCGGAATGTCTTTGTAGATCTCCGGCTTCTTCGGCACTTTTATCTGCCCCACAGGTTCCCATGCGCCGAAGCCTTTCGTCACACACTCTGCCAGATATGCATAAGCTCTCTCAGAATATCCGGAGCATTTTTCACGAATCTCCTCCGCCACATAACCGGCCATTTTGTAAGCGCCGAAGTCATTGGTATGCGTATAATCTCCCGGGAAAAAGATGGGTTTTGCATCCTGTAATCCCTTTTCCAGAACGTATTCCTTACTGTGGGCATGGAGATCCAGCACGGGAATATTGTACTGTGCTCCCAGCTCCAGACACACATCTGCGAATTCCTCCAACAGATCCAGATAGGTCTGGTCCCGCAATCTCCAGGTATTTCTTGCAATGGGTGTTACCAGTACCGGATAGACACCCCTTGCCTGATTCTCTTTGATATAGCGGTGCAGATTCGCCTGATAGCCGTCCTTTGCCTGCAGCTTTGGAAGCTTCTGGTCATTGTGACCGAACTGGTAAAATACATAATCGCCGGGTCTGCTGTACTGTTCGATCACCGCATAATGTCCCTCCTTGCGGAACGTATCTGTGGTCAATCCCGAATGAGAATGGTTCGACACGGAAAGTCTGGCATCCAGATATGCCGGAAGCATCTGTCCCCAGCCACAGTAACAGGTACCGGGATAATAGGGATAATCTCCGGGCTGATCCGTCACTGTGGAATCTCCTGCCAGATATACGGTGGGACAATTCATCTCTTCCACCGTAAGAGCACTGATTCTCGGTCTGTCTGCCAATACCGCGATGTCCACTGTCTTATCCGCAAAAATATGAGAATGCCCAACCGGTACAATATCGCAGACATTCACCGCCATGGTATAAGTGAACTCTCCTGCCTGTACGCTGCCGTGAAAAGCAAGACGTCTTCTGCCGGTAAAGATCAATACCTCTCCCATCTCCTCCTCGGAGCGGATGGTCAGAGTAACCCTATAATTGCCCTGCCTGGGTACATCTACTTTGAAGAGTAACGGGATCCGTCTTGGCGAACCCGGCATTTTTTCTCCTGCCTGTGCCTCCAGGGCTGCCACTTCTTCTGCGGAATCCAGATAGCAGCCATTCTCATCTTCTCTAAGGAAGGTCAGATTCTCGTTCTGATACCAGTACATCGGTTCAAAAGACGAATTCAGTTCCCGGATCTGCAGTCCTTCCTGTTCTCTTCTGTTTTTCTCTGTTACAAAGCCATAGCCTTTCCCGGGCTGATAGAGGTCGTCACTGCCCACATCGATCAGATTGGCAGTTCCTCCGTCCTTCCCGAACAGAAAATTTCTGCGAAACATTTATAACGCACCATCCTTCTCAATCTCGTCGGATACTAACAAAGTTGCAAAAAACGATAATGCCAGTCCCTGTCCCCAGCCCTGGATATACGCCTTGGGGATTCCTCGGTAGCCTTCCTTGTCTCTCATAACAGCGGTACCGCCGGAGACATTCATTACCTTACCGTCCTCACTGACGTTGGCAAGTAGCCCCTTGATTGCCTTATTGATGTATTTGCTATGTAAAGGATTACCTCTGGTCAGCATTGCTGCGGCAATTCCCGCAGATGCGGAGATCTCTTCATAAGACTCCGGATCATCCACCACAGTTCTCCACAGCCCGTTCTCTGTCTGGTATACCTTCAGTGCTGCCAGCTGCTCATTCAGAGAACCTGCCACATCGATATACTTGGGATACAGATAGCACTGGGGCAGGATGCCTCCTACCTGTGACATGGTAAATGCTGCCCAGGCATTCGCTCTTCCCCAATAAATACCGGACATATGGTCCCCGGCAATATTGTCATAGCCGTGATACCAGAGCCCACTGCTGGGGTTCTGTAAATATTTGATATGCCAGTAATACTGGTTCAGTGCATCATCTATTAGTTCTTCATCTTGTTCCAATACCCCCACACGCAGCATCAGAAATGCCGCCATGAACAAGGTGTCGCACCAGCACTGCTCCGGGAAATCATTGTTAGCCGAAACGGTATGCTGCAATACATGATCTCCGAAACGAAGTGCTTCGTTTCTCAGATACGCAATCTTGCTCATTAAGATCTCATGATATTTTTCCTCGCCGGTTGCCTGATATAAAGTGATCAGACAATGTCCCATGGCACAGGCATTCACAGTCCACACTTTGGGAAGTCCCAGATCGATCAGTTCATCAATACGGTCCTTTAACAGATCCAGATACTCCTTCTTCCCCGTCTTCTCGTAAGCATCACTGATTCCGTAATATGCCACACCGCAGGGCCAGTCCCAGGTCAGATCCATGTTCATGGTCTTTTTCACGATTTTATCAATGACTTCCTCTATTTCTTTTTTGTCATACTCCAGTTTTAACATTTCATTTCCTCCGTTCTTGTCAGGCTTTGTCGTTTATACTCTTTTTCCGCAGCCATACTTTGGGTACATTATATGATGTCGGGGTCCAAAAACCAACTATGTCTGTCGAAAAAAAGCATAAGCTTATCTTTTTTTATATCTTTTTAATACAGCCCCCAAGCAGATCATGCCGGGGGGCTGTATGTACTTACTTTAAAACTTTATCTTTTCAATTACTGAAGTCTGGTGGTCTGACCGTTGTCCAGAGCTTCCTGTCTCTGATCGATCACTTCCTGGTAACCTGCATCCAGATACTTCTGGCTCAGTTCGTCATACAGAGCGTCGAACTGATCCTTGGAGCACATGGTCAGTTTGTCACGGTACTCGGTATACAGATCATACAGAGTCTGGTTGTACTCGGATACAGCGTCGATAGAGGTTGCGAACAGGCAGTCGGAGTTAGCCTTGCCTGCTTCGTACAGAGCAACCTGTCCGTTGTAGTTAGCCAGGATCTGATCATAGAAGTCCTGAGGCAGTCCCTGAGGGTTTACAGCCTTGATGTCCTTCTCGATAGAACCAAGAGTCTTAACTGCGGTTACTGCACACCAGTAGTCTACGTTGTTGTTGTGACCCTGCTGCTCGTCCAGACCGGTCTGATCTGCTACAGCTACGGGATCGCCATTGTCGTCATAGTTGAAGTTCACGCCTTCGATACCCCACTGCATGGTGAACAGGTTCTCGGGCTGGTTCAGCCACTCAAGGTACATCATAGCTGCCTTTACTTCATCCTCGGTAGCGTCGTTAGCAAAACCGATCATCATACCGAAGTTGGTTCCGGGTCTGTAAGAAGCGCTGGAACCCCAGGTTGCATCCTGTGTCCAGGTGGAGGGGCTTACTGCTACTGCCAGCTTTCCATCAGGGTTAGTTTCATAGAAGGAATTCAGTACGTTCATGGTAGAAGAGATATATCCGGTCCAGGTAAATGCTTCACCGTTGATGAAGTCAGCCTCTGCCTCGGAAGCATCTCTTAAGTAGTACTCAGGGTTGTAATAACCGTCATTGTACAGTTCGTTTTCAAACTTCAGGAATCTCTTCTGAGCTTCGGTGGACAGTGCAGGGATCTGGTAGTCACCGGTAGTAGCCCATGTGGTCTCATCCTGAGGATAATCTCTGTAACCGTAGTTCTGGTCAATACCTGCGCCGCTTACTTTCTTACCGCTTAACGGATACTTGTGGCCGTTCTCAACCAGCTTTGCATACAGCTCTAACAGCTTGGTATTGTCGCCAACGGGATACTCAGAAAATCCTGCCTCTTCCAGCCAGTCCTGACGATAGAAGGTACACCAGGTATAAGTGGTGTTACCGTAAGGTCTGTAACCCAGTACCAGATAATCTTCGTCAGCCAGTTTGGTGTAAGCGTCATTGCCGTGCTCTACCATGGTCTCCCAGTAGGTAGGAGCGATCTGCTTGAACTGCTCTACATCATAGGTCTGCAGATATCCGTCTGCCTGCCAGGTAGCAAGCTTGTCATAGTCATATTCCATGCAGATAGTAGGAAGACTCTGGCTTGCTGCCAGCATTGCGTAATCGGTCATAACATCGCTACGGGTAATTCCTACATATTCCACTGTGATGTTGTACTTGTCTCCGAAGTTCTCCTGTACCCATTTGGTCCAGTAGTTGTTTTCTACATCAGAGCAGCCGTTTCCGGAAGATCCACGGTCATATACGGGAATCTGCAGTGTAACATTGTCTGCGAAAGGCTCCCAGCCGTCAATACCGGCTACTGCATCTGAAGCTGCTGCCTCTGTGCTTGCTGCGGTACTTGCTACCGCAGTATCCTTTGTGGAAGCATCTGCGCCGGCATCGCTGTTGCCGCATCCGGTCAGAGCGCTCATAGCCATAGCACCTACAAGTGCTGTTGCCATTACTTTGTGAAGAGTATTCTTCTTCATAAATCAATCCTCCTTGTTCTTTCCGAAGGAATTCTCCGTTTCCGCCATGGAAAGGATTTCCCCTCTTAAATATACATAGTTTTATGTGTACCCCGGAGACCCGGGAAAACATACAATGGTAACTTGTGTTTTAGTAGCTTAGCCCTTTACCGCTCCGATCATGGTTCCCTGTACGAAATACTTCTGCAGGAAAGGATAAATGATAATGATAGGAATGGTTACGAACATAATACTTGCTGCCTGCAGCACTTCGGGGGTGGACTGGATCGCGCTTCCGGTATCTGCCAGGGATGAAGTCTGTGCTTCCGCTGCGGATGCAACCAACTGATATAACTTATACTGAATCAGTTTCAAATCGGCGCTCTTGGTATAGTACATGTTGTCTGCATAGGAATTCCAACGTCCTACCGCATAGAACAGAGACAACGTTGCCAGGATCGGTTTGGACAGCGGTAATACGATACTGCTTAAGATCTGGAAGTTGCTTGCGCCATCCAGGAAAGCGGATTCCTCTAAGCTGTCAGGAATCGTGCTTTGGAAGTAGTTCTTCATGATCAGCATGTTATACGGGGAATAGATCAGAGGTAAGATCAATACCCACATCGTATCCAGCACATGTAACTTCTGATATAACAGGTAACAGGGAATGATACCTGCGCTGAAGTACATCGGCACCATCAGCAGGAAAGTCAGCAGCTTTTTGCCTTTTAATCTCTTCTTGGAAAGAGGATACGCTGCACAGGTACATACCACCATACCGAGTGCGGTGAAGATCAGTGTTACGATCACGGAGAATACCATGGAGTAAGTCATGGAACTGTCTCCGAACACCTTCTTGTAAGCATCAAAGGTAATATCCTTCGGCCAGAAGTATACGCTCTTGGACATTACTGCGGTATTGCCGGAAATGGATTTCACTGCTACATGCAGGAAAGGTAACACACAGCTTGCACACAGGATCACGATCACTGCCATCATGACGAAATCACTGATACGGAATTTGTTGACCGCATGAGCTCCGCCTGCGGAGGTAGATTCTTCGTTGATATTCACTTCTTTTTTCTTCATCACTCTCACCTCCTACAGTAATCCATCTTCGCCGAGCTTCTTGGCAAATTTATCAGATAACAGAACCAGGATCAATCCGATCAGTGACTGGAACAGACCAACCGCGGTCGCCGCACTGAATTTTCCGGCTCCGATACCTTTATTATATATGTAGACAGCCAGCTGATACTGGAAGTCCTTGACCTGCGAATTTTCTAACGCCGTCAGTCGCTCTAAGTTACTTCCCATGACACGTCCGAGATTTAAGATCAGCAGTGTTACTACCGTGCTCTTGATACCGGGAAGTGTGATGTGCCACATTCTCTTCCAGCGGTTCGCACCATCGATCATGGCTGCTTCGTACAGTTCTCCGTTGATACCGGTGATCGCTGCCAGGTAGAGGATGGTGCCCCATCCCATTGTCTGCCATACACCGATCAGAAGATAAGTCACTGCCCAGTGCCATTTCTCATTCAGGAACGGAATTCCTTCGGAGATCACTCCCATGTTGGTTAACAGGATGTTCACCAGACCGGAGTTGGGGCGGAACATTGTCATCGCAACGCTTCCGATGATGGCCCAGGAGAGGAAGTGCGGCAGATACAGGATCGTCTGGGATACCTTTTTGAATCTGGGATATCTTAATTCATTCAGGATCAGTGCCAGAATGATCGGCATCGGGAAGCCAACTAACAGGTCTGCCAGGTTGAACACTACGGAGTTGCGGAGTGCTCTCATGAAGTCGGCATCCTTGAATATTTTAATGAATGTCTTCATTCCCACCCATTCACTGCCTGCATATCCCTTCGCCGGTTTGTAATCCATGAAGGCCATCCGCAGTCCCGGGTAAGCACCATAGCTGAATACAATTACCATGATCAGTGGAAACAATAACAACAGATACAACTGCCAGTCTCTTTTAAAAGCTTGTTTCCAAGTGGTTTTCGTTTTCACGCCCGCCGCATTGGCTGCATTCTTCTTCGCCATATCGAACCTCCTCAAGTGTCAGTTATATTTTCTCGTCATTTTGTACACTTTTTGCAACCTTGTAAGCATATTATCATACATGTTGTCACTTTTTTCTAATCAAACGTTATAGAAAACTATGCAAAAACAACCATTATAAATCATGTTCGTTTTTCGTTGATTTTATTTTCTCGTTTGCTTTTGTATTTAATAACGTATATTTCTTGAAAAAGAGCCGTGTTTTTCAATGTTTTTAACCTTTTTTAGTCACATTTTCGGGAACGGTTTCAAAAGTGCACTTATTATTTATACAATATAATAGTTGATTTTGTCCAGTTTAGTTGTTATATATAATGTATAGACATTATTTCCATGGCAGCAAGACGTTTTTTCACAGTGTCATACAGGATGCACAATGGATTTATACAAGATTCACAGGAGGTTGAAAATGGCGAAAACCAAGCGAGTGGTTACAGAATACAGAAGCTACTATCTGCCCATGCAGTTCCCCGTACTGCTTCTGTCCGGTGATTATTGGAAGATCTCGGATATTCCCAGCGGAAGTCTTCACTTCCATAATTGTCTGGAGATCGGACTCTGTCATTCCGACAGCGGCACGTTAGAGATCAACGGTGAGAAGCAGTCCTTCCATGCCGGTGATGTCACTATCCTGCCCCGTAACGTCCCCCACACCACTTACAGCACTCCCGGTACCAGGAGCCACTGGTCTTATCTGTTTCTGGATCCGAGGGAGCTGTTCCGCAATCTCCTTCCCGCTTCCTGGAAAAATTATGATCTGTCCACAGACGGCTTCCCGGGATTCCGCTATATTTTCAGCAAAGAGGATTTCCCCCATATCAACTATCTGGTGTCCTATATCATTCATGAGCTGGAGGAGCAGAATCCCTGCTACCAGATCAGTGCCAGAAGTCTGTTGTGTTCCCTCTATATCGAGCTGTACCGGATCGAAAGCCTTGGCGGTGTCAACCCCGGCACTGCGAAACCGGGTTCTCCCGAGATCTTGGCCCTACAGGACCGCAAAAAAGAGGGTGAGATCGCCGAAAACTCTCTGGTGATCTCACCCGCTCTGGAATATATTGAGAAAAATTATATGCAACAGTTTACCATCGAATATCTGGCAGAGCTGTGTCATTGGAGTCCCACCCATTTCCGCCGGGTCTTCCACGATATCATGGGCACCTCCCCGTTGGACTATGTGAACAATACCCGGATCCTGAAATCCTGTATCCTGTTACGAAGCACGGAGCATTCCATTCTCGACATCTCCGAAATGGTGGGCTTCCATTCTGTGTCCAGCTTTAACCGCTACTTCGCCAAGCTGATGCAGATGTCTCCCAGAGAATACCGCAAGCAGATGCAGCAAAGCGAGAAAAAAGCGGAAAACCAGTCCATTCTGGAATTCGCCGGCTGGATGCGTCCGGAATAACTGCATTCTGTATTCCGGTAGCTCCGGTCATTAAGCCAGGCGTTTGTGTTTCCATTTGCCGGAGTAATACCGGATCACGGGAATGATGCACCCGCAGCTCCAGGACAGAGGTGTGGCGATCCAGATTCCCGTCACGCCTAAGATTCCGGACAACAGATACGCGAACACGATTCTGCCGGTCAGTTCCGTTAAGCCTGCTACCATGCAGGTATTCACATCTCCGGCGCCACGTATCACATTCTGATAGCTCTGCATTACGCCGGCGATCACATAGGCCACGCCGATGATCGTCAGATACGTGCAGCCGATGCCGATAGCTTCTCCCGATTCGTTTGCATCCAAAAACAGCATCATTAACTGCACCCGGAAAATAAGTACCATGGAGGCAATAAAAATACTTGCTCCCACCATGACACCCAGTGTCTTATAGAGAGCTTCCCGGATCCGGTCATACTGATTCTTCGCAATATTCTGCCCGGTAAACACCGAAAGTGCCGTTCCGATAGAGACGATGACCTGAATCGCCACACTGTCCACACGATTTGCCGCCACGTAAGCTGCCATGGTGGATGAGCCAAAGGAATTCACCAGTCTCTGTACACTCATGCCGCCTAAAGCGATCATGCAGGACTGAAACGCCGCCGGAAATCCGGTCTTTACCACCAGCTGGACATAACCAGCCTCCGGCTTCCACTTCATCAGGGATAATCCGATCTCTTCTTTCACTGTCCACACTTTCGCAAAACAGATCACCGCCGAAGTGCACTGTGCCAGAATCGTCGCATAAGCCGCTCCCGCTACTCCCATTTTGCAGGCAATAATGAAAAACAGATCGAAAGCAATATTCACTGCAGACGAAGCGATCACTGCCCGTAGCGGAGTCTTGGAATCTCCCACACTGTTTAAGATCGCCGCACATCCGTTGTAGATCACGCTGCCGAACACAAAAGTGTAGATGATATGCAGATATTCTGCGGAATAACCAATGACATTCTCCGGCACGCTTAAAAGCCGAAGGAAAAATTCCGCGCCGAAGATTCCGATGAATGACATGATGCCGGTCAGCATGCCCGCCACCCAGATAAGTGCCGTCACAGTCTTCGCCAGTCTCTCTTTATTGCCACAGCCAAAGCACTGCGCCACCACCAGTCCGGCACCGTTGCACATGCCGCTGACTAACGCCAGCAGAAAATAGGTCAGCGTTCCTGTGCTTCCCACGCCTGCCAGTGCACTCTCTCCCAAAAATCTTCCCACGATCACTGTGTCTGCCACATTATATATTTGCTGGAATATGTTGCCGATCAACATCGGTATGGCAAACCCAATGATCAGTTTTAATGGTTTACCCTGCGTCATATCTTTCATGTATGTGTCCTCTTTTTATTTATCCCAACCGCTGCAAGCCGGCTCTTCCCCCGCTTCGTTGCTATGATCCACCATTGCCTGTCCAGGAAATCATTATATAGCCTACCATTAGTGTTTTAAATTCACTATCATGAACTATTTTTAATATTCATTGCATTATTCTGAATCTTTTTGATATAATATGATGCTGGGGTTTTTGACCCCGACATCATAATATCTATGAGGAGTGAATCAAAAATGGCAGATAAAAGAATCTTTTTATACGAAGATTTAGAAATATTCTATGAAGATACAAAAAAAGGGTGGTCCATGCCCTATTCGCATCACCACACCAACTATGAAATCTATATTCTGCTCTCCGGAGAGCGTCTGGTTACCATCGGCGATATCACCTACCGGGTAGAAGCCGGCATGGCAAGCCTGTTTGAGAGCAATATCTCTCACCGAAGTGTCGGTGACACAGATTATACCGGGATATGCATCCATTTTTCAAAAGCCTATCTTCAAAAATACTTTTTGCCTGCCGTAGTATCTTCCTACCTGACCTGTTTCCAGACACCGATTATTTTCATACCCGAGGATTACAGGCAACAGCTCCTCGACTGGAACGCAGCTTCCTGCTGTAAATCTCCCACTGCATACCTGTTATTGGCACAGATCCTTACAGATCTATCCGTTTTCCGTCATCAGTATCCTATGGACAATAAAATTTCCGTCAGTGAGAATAAAGCCTCCGGTTTTCAGCGGATCATCCATTATATTAATGCTAACTACACGACGATTCAGACCGTCCGGGATATCGCCGAATCCTGTGGGGTCTCCGAAAGCTATGTCCACCGGGCCGTCCGACAGACGGAATCTCTCACCGTAAAAGAATATATTAATAAGCTTCGCCTCCATCATGCCATACATCAGATGGAACAGGGAGGCAATTCCCTCTCTGTCATCAGCAAGACCTGCGGTTTCCAGAGCGTGTCCTATTTTTACCGGGTCTTCAAAAAATACTACGGAATGACACCCACACAATATTTTTCCAAAAAAGAACCCCATTACTGATATTTCTATCAGTAATGAGGTTCTCATCATATTCTCATATACCCCAATTTTTTGCTTGCGCATACCCTCTCAGATCGTCTTTCCGACTTTCCTTACTTATCGGCAATAGCAGCCTGTGCAGCAGCCAGTCTTGCGATAGGTACACGGAAAGGTGAGCAGGATACATAATCCAGGCCGATCTTGTGGCAGAACTCTACGGAACTGGGATCTCCGCCGTGCTCACCACAGATACCAACGTGCAGCTTAGGATTTACAGGCTTACCAAGCTTGATAGCCATCTCCATCAGCTTGCCGACACCGGTCTGATCCAGCTTAGCGAACGGATCATTCTCGAAGATCTTGGTGTCATAGTAAGCGTTCAGGAACTTACCTGCATCATCACGGGAGAAGCCAAAGGTCATCTGGGTCAGATCGTTGGTACCGAAGCAGAAGAAATCAGCTTCCTTAGCGATCTCATCAGCAGTCAGAGCTGCTCTGGGGATCTCAATCATGGTACCTACTTCGTACTTCATATCTACACCGGCAGCTGCGATCTCAGCGTCAGCGGTCTCTACAACTACCTTCTTAACGAACTTAAGCTCTTTCACTTCACATACCAGAGGAATCATGATCTCGGGCTCTACATTCCAGTCGGGATGTGCCTTCTTAACATCGATTGCCGCACGGATAACAGCCTTGGTCTGCATCTTGGCAATTTCAGGATAAGTAACAGCCAGACGGCATCCTCTGTGACCCATCATAGGGTTGAACTCATGCAGGGAAGCGATGATGGTCTTGATCGTCTCTACGCTCTTGCCCTGAGCCTTAGCCAGCTTCTCAATGTCAGCTTCCTCGGTAGGAACGAACTCATGCAGAGGCGGATCCAGGAAACGGATGGTAACAGGGTTACCCTCCAGAGCCTCATACAGCTGCTTGAAGTCGTTCTGCTGATAAGGCAGGATCTTCTCCAGTGCTGCTTCTCTCTCCTCTACAGTATCGGAACAGATCATCTCACGGAATGCTGCGATTCTGTCCTCTTCAAAGAACATATGCTCAGTACGGCACAGACCGATTCCTTCAGCGCCCAGCTCACGAGCCTTCTTAGCGTCTGCGGGAGTATCTGCATTGGTACGAACTTTTAACTTACGATATTTGTCAGCCCAAGCCATTACACGGCCGAACTCACCGGCGATGGTAGCATCAACAGTCTTGATCTCGCCATCATAGATGTTACCGGTAGTACCATCGATGGACAGCCAGTCACCTTCATGGAAGGTCTTGCCAGCCAGAGTGAACTGCTTGTTCTCCTCATCCATAGCGATGTCGCCACAACCGGATACACAGCAGGTACCCATACCACGAGCAACTACTGCTGCGTGAGAGGTCATACCACCACGAACGGTCAGGATACCCTGGGAAGCCTTCATACCGGTGATATCTTCGGGAGAGGTCTCCAGACGTACCAAAACAACTCTCTCTCCTCTTGCATGCCATTCTTCTGCATCTTCTGCGGTGAATACGATCTTACCACATGCAGCTCCGGGAGAAGCACCAAGGCCCTTGCCGATAGGAGTTGCAGCCTTCAGAGCAGCGGTGTCGAACTGAGGATGTAACAGAGTATCCAGGTTACGAGGATCGATCATTGCAACTGCCTCTTCCTCGGTTCTCATGCCCTCATCTACCAGATCACAAGCGATCTTCAGAGCTGCCTGAGCGGTTCTCTTACCGTTTCTGGTCTGTAACATGTACAGCTTACCATGCTCAACGGTGAACTCCATATCCTGCATATCTCTGTAGTGATCTTCCAGAGTCTTACATACTTCCTGGAACTGAGCAAATGCCTCAGGGAATTTGTCAGCCATCTCAGCGATCTTCATAGGTGTACGAACACCTGCTACTACGTCCTCGCCCTGTGCGTTGGTCAGGAACTCACCGAACAGTCCCTTAGCGCCGGTAGCCGGATCTCTGGTAAATGCAACACCGGTACCACAGTCATCACCCATGTTACCGAATGCCATAGACTGAACGTTAACAGCAGTACCCCAGGAATAAGGGATATCGTTGTCACGACGATAAACGTTTGCACGAGGGTTGTCCCAGGAACGGAATACAGCCTTGATAGCGCCCATCAGCTGTTCCTTGGGATCATCAGGGAAGTCTGCACCGATCTTAGCCTTGTACTCAGCCTTGAACTGACCAGCCAGTTCCTTCAGATCGTCAGCGGTAAGCTCAACGTCCTGCTTAACACCCTTCTTCTCTTTCATTGCATCGATCAGCTGCTCGAAGTACTTCTTACCTACTTCCATAACAACGTCGGAATACATCTGGATAAATCTTCTATAGCAGTCCCAAGCCCAACGGGGGTTGCCGGACTTCTCAGCGATTACGTTAACAACGGTCTCATTCAGACCAAGGTTCAGAATGGTATCCATCATACCGGGCATGGATGCTCTCGCGCCGGAACGAACGGATACTAACAGAGGATTCTCGTGGTCGCCGAACTTTTTGCCGGTGATCTCTTCCATCTTAGTAATGTACTCGTTGATCTGACCCTGGATCTCTTCATTGATCTCGCGTCCATCTTCATAATACTGTGTACATGCCTCTGTTGTAATGGTGAAGCCCTGAGGAACCGGCAGACCAATGTTGGTCATCTCAGCCAGGTTCGCACCTTTACCACCAAGCAGTTCGCGCATGTTTGCATTACCTTCGGTAAACAAATATACCCATTTCTTCATACTTCTTTGTCTCCCTTTTTATAATATTTTTGACAAAACTTTGTAACCCAAACCACTACCGGAGCATTTCGGCTTCGGTTTTTAGTACTTTGATATTGTAACAATCTACCAAAGGAATATCAAGACGAAATTGATAATTTTTTGACAGAGTACCGATTTTCGTGCACAATGTTGAAAACAGGTATAACGTTTTTGTTTGTTTTGTCTAGTACTTTAGTATTATGTAAACGCTTACATTTGTTCAACTTTCTTTGTATGATTTTAAAAAAACTCCCACCGGATTTTTCCGGTGGGAGTCTTCGCACTTTTATTCCATATACAATTCTAATCCAGCATGCCGTCTTTGATCACATTGTGGTCACGCAGCAGTTTTTCCACTACAGTGCCTTTCACTACGCGGAGCAGCGGCTTCTTCAGTGCATTTAAAGGTCCGGGCAGTTCGATCTCCAGAGGAGACATGCCATCCATCAGCTTCACGCTGCTGTCCAGAAGCTCTCTGACGTCATAGACACTGCCCCATACCTCAGGCACACCTCTGTCTACACCCAGCAGTCCGTAGACAGCCTCCATAGCGGTTCTCACGGAATACTCTGTGGTGAATACGGTGTCCCTCGGGGTCTCTGCGAACTGACCTAAGAAAGCGAAATTCACGCAGCCGTCGGGAATGACATCGGGACGGTCACCCTTGGTTCTGGGCATGAAGAATGCGGTAATATAAGGCATCATGGTAGGTACGCAGACTGCGCTGTGCTCTGCCAGATCCTCGATATCTTCTACGGGCACACCTAAGTGATACAGCCACTCTTCAGTGATCTCCTTACCGGTACAATCCTTCATGGGCTTCTTAATATAATCGCCGGGTACGTCGGTGAACAGGCCGTATACCCATACACATACCTGATTCTTGTCCTGTTCCTTGAACTGTCCCTGACGATTGATGGTCCAGCTCATGAGCCACTTGGAATCCTGACAGCTTACGATACCGCCGGTTACGACCTTACCGCTTCTGGGATCACGCTTACAGATATTGGTGATATAAGGAATGATCTTGTCATCCAGTGTGGTCACGGTAGCGGATTCCCAGTTGGTCTTGGAAACATCAGAACAGAACTTCTCGGGATGTCCGAAGGAAGGATCCTGTTTTGCGATATTTTTCCACAGGCTCCATACACCGCTGGTACGAACCTCTGCGTCACCGTTGGGTGCATGGTTCTGGTCGCCGTAGATGGTGCCCTCGGTACAGCTTCCGTTGGTAACGAATACCAGGTCGTTCTCGGTGAGGACAATGCCCTTCTCTACGCCTTTTACCTTGCACTCGATAGCCTTTGCCACCTTTTTGCCGTCATTGATATCGAAAATGACATTGGTCACTTCGGTATTGAACTGGAAGTCCACGCCTGCTGCCTCCAGATACTTCTTCATGGGAAGGATCAGAGACTCGTACTGGTTGTACTTGGTGAACTTCAGTGCACTGAAGTCAGGCAGTCCGGAAATATGATGGATAAATCTCTGGAAGTAAAGCTTCATTTCCAGTGCGCTGTGCCAGTTCTCGAAAGCGAACATGGTTCTCCAATATAACCAGAAGGTGGAGTTAAATACTTCATCATCGAAAACATCTTCAATGGTCTTGTCATACAGGTCCTCGTCCTTGGTCATGAACAGCTTCATGATCTCCATGCAGCCCTTCTGGCTTAAGTTGAACTTGCCATCGGTATGGGCATCCTGTCCGCAATCCTTCGTTGCACGGCACAGGGAGTAGTTGGGATCTTCCTTGTTCAGCCAGTAGTACTCATCCAGTACGCTGGCTCCGGGTACTTCCAGAGAGGGGATGCTGCGGAACAGATCCCACAGACATTCGAAATGGTTCTCCATCTCACGTCCGCCACGCATGATATAGCCTCTGGTCGGATCAAAGATACCGTCACACGCACCGCCTGCGATATCCATTGCCTCTAAGATATGGATGTGGGAACCGGGCATCTGTCCGTCACGTACCAGGAAGCATGCTGCTGCTAAAGATGCCAGTCCGCTGCCTACGATGTAAGCGTTCTTCTCGTCCACTCCAGCAGGCTTCTTAGGTCTTGCGAAGGCCTCGTAGTTACCATTGGAATAATAGATGCCTTTGCTGTTCTTGTCGTATCTTCCAAGCTCGGTGTTGCGGTAGTCTTTCTTGGCTGCCTTGACGGCTGCCTTTCTCTCCTCCTTTTTCACCTCTGCCTTATGTCCTTTGGTTACTGCTGCCACTGCGCCTGCACCTACGGCCAGTGCTGCCAAGCCCAGTCCAATATTATTCTTTTTTGCCATAATGATTACCACCTTTCTTTGATGACTCTCAAATGTTTTTCTGTTTACAAGTAGTATCCTACTTCTTTTTTATAAGAAAACCAATTTACAAAAGAGGGCAAATGATAAAGTTTTTATCATCCTGCCCTTTTTGTAAAGTACTTATACTATTTCAGTACTATTTCAGAATTTCTTTTCCGTGTGCTCAAAATTCTCGATGGAGCGGCTGATGTTTCCGTAAAGAGTGATTGCCAGCTCTTCAACGATCTTATGATAATCGTCCTTCATTCCCCGATCGATCCAGTCTAACATCACACCCACAAAACCGTATTTGTAAAATCCGGCAATGAATTCCTTGTGCTCCTCCGCCACCTGCATACCGGCGCATTTTTCCTCCACCACATCCACAATGAGCTGATAGGTCAGCTTGTTTAAGTAGCTTTCGATCTTCTGTCTGTCCACGCAGCGGTAGACATTCATAATGAAAGGTTTGTTCTCCTGCACTGCCTCAAAAATCTGACAAAGGCCTTCCTGCCAGTTCTCGTAGGTCTTCTTTCCCTGCAGTGCCCTCGTGCCATCCTCCACACAGACCCACTCTACCAGATCGTAAATATCTTTGAAATGATAATAAAAAGCCATGCGGCTGATACCGCAGTCCTCTGCAAGCTCGTTAATGGTGATCTTATCCAGAGGCTTCGTGAGAAGTTCTTTTTTCAAAGCTGCTTCCAGTGCCAGTTTTGTTATATTGGCCATAGCCTGTCCTCCACTGTTTTATGTACTGCTCACGAATATGTGCTATCGCACTCTACATCCTGCCTTGCAGGATATTCGTTCGCTAATGTTGACTTCCTTGCGCTTATTCTATTGTACGACAATAGCCTTAAAATGGGCAAATTAACTTTTTATAAAAAAACTCTTGCTTTTTGTAAAATTCCATGGTATTATCTTATTTGCGTTTCGGGGTGTGGCTCAGCTTGGTTAGAGCGCCGTCTTAGGGAGGCGGAGGTCGCGAGTTCGAATCCCGCCACTCCGATTCATTGTAAAGTCCTTGATTTTCAAGGACTTTTTTGTGTTACATTTCATGTTGTATCATGGTACTTTTCTGATTTCCTCTATGTTTCCTTTTGGTATTTCCCTATAGTCACATATGTGTATTGAATCTTTCTGTTTGAAAGTCATCGGGTGTACTGTAGAATTTTGGTAGATTACGCCCCACTTTCGAAACACTAACGGGGCTTATCTGAAACATTTTAAAGATTTACGCCCCGCTTTCAGAACGCTAACGGGGCTTATCTGAAACATTTTAAAGATTTACGCCCCGCTTTCAGAACGCCAACGGGGCTTATCTGAAACATTTTAAGATTTACGCCCCGCTTTCAGAACGCCAACGGGGCTTATCTGAAACATTTTAAAGATTTACGCCCCACTTTCAGAACGCCAACGGGGCTTAGCACAAAGAAATTATAAATTAAGCCCCAGTACTCAAGATTTAGCGGGGCTTAACAAACACAATTTCAGCATGCTTATGAGCTCCACTTAATCATCCAGACACTCCTTTCCCATCTACCTCGCTGAAAAATTTTTCTATCAGTCTGTTTACTTCATCCGGTTGGTCAGTATTGGAATTATGACCGGCCTTTTTTATCCATTTAAGCGGTAAACCTGCTCTCTGATGCCATTTCTTATTATAGCTTTTTGCTGAACCTGCTTTATCCTTTTCTCCACAGATAAGAAGTGCCGGACAACTGATACGATATGGCAGATCTGCTTTGATTGCCTCAGCAAGCATTCTGTACCCAAAACCGGCGAGCCTTGCATATTCTTCAGGATCTGAATCATAGGACATCATCATCTTCCGCATAAGATTCTGACCATAATCCGTCTCTGCGCACCCTCTTGACCCTGCCTTAAGAAGTACTTTCCATGGATATATCTTATATAATTGCTCTGCTCTTTCAAGAAGCCATATTTCCACTGCGGTCATATAAGACTTTTGAAGAGGTGCTGAATCAATAGAGATAAAGCCTTTTATCTTATCCGGATATAATTCCATATACATTTGAGCCAGATATCCCCCCATAGACTGACCGATAATTATGGGATTATAAATTTCTTCTTTTACTAAGATTTCATAAAGCCATTCTGCCATGTCAGACAGACTGTAATTATTCGTAAATGGTCTGGATAATGCATGTGATGGTGCATCCCATACAAACACATTCTGTTTCTTCTCAAAATATTCTGTCTGCTTTTCAAAAAGTCTATGGTCTGCCGTAAGTCCCGGTAAAAACACTAACGTAATTTTCTGTTTATCTATTATATTTACAAAATAATGAATGCAGCCACAGGGTGTATTATAACTGTTTTCTGTCATTTCCCGTCCCCTTTCCATAAACCATTTCCCAATGATTTATCCTTCATATGCCACCTTCATTGACCGATTAACAGAAGACCTCATTGGATATCTCATTGACCTGCCTTAGCTTGTTTATAAAGCAGACCGCCTTTAATAAACAATAATAAGAACATTACGGTTATCGCATACGGCTCTCTTGCCATAGCCAAAAACAAAACAGCAATTATACTAAGTCCTACAGACAAAGCGGTAATTATCTTTTTACCTTGTTCAAATTTGAAATAGACCATCAGTATTTTTAAACTTATATTTTAAGTTTACTCTGAATAAACCAAGGAGACAATAAGAAAGAGCAGTGCAATAATTTATGAATACACTGCTCTCAAAAGACTAATTAATAATTCTCTTTTCTTACTTCAAAATAAGCCTGTGGATGATTACATACCGGACAAACCTCTGGTGCCTCAAGTCCTACAACTACATGCCCACAGTTTCGGCATTCCCACATAGTTACTCCACTCTTTTTAAATACCTCCATTGCTTCTACATTCTTAAGCAATGCACGGTATCTCTCTTCATGAAGTTTTTCAATTGCTCCAACACCTCTAAACTGTGCTGCTAACTCAGTGAATCCTTCTTCCTCTGCATCCTTAGCCATTCTCTCGTACATGTCTGTCCACTCAGCATTCTCACCCTCAGCTGCATGTAAAAGATTTTCTGCTGTATCCCCTAGCTCTCCTAGCGCCTTAAACCAAAGCTTGGCATGCTCTTTCTCATTCTCAGCTGTCTGTAAGAATAATGCTGCAATCTGCTCATATCCGGCCTTCTTTGCTACAGAAGCAAAGTATGTATATTTATTTCTGGCCTGTGACTCTCCTGCAAATGCTTCCCAGAGATTCTTCTCTGTCTTTGTTCCTGCATATTTGCTCTTTGATGATACTGCATCCTCTTTCTTAAATGCCGATGCCGGCTGCTTACATACTGGACACTGCTCCGGTGGCTGCTCTCCTTCATGTACATATCCACATACACTACATACCCATTTACCCATTTCTTTATCTCCTTTTCTATTTAATATTTCGCTCTTGTCTTCATATGAAGTGTGTAACATTTTTTCAGCCAGCTCACTTAATGGCTCCCCATAGAATTCTTCATATACTCTTTTAATATCAGGATTCTCATGACTCTTTCTGATAATCATTGCCTCATCCTTCGTGTACAGGCTTTGAATCCTTGCTTTTCTGACTTCATCCTTGTCCTTCATAACATTCTTTGGCTGTCCACCGCCTCCGATACAGCCTCCCGGACACGTCATAACTTCAACAAAATGATACTGTTTATTTCCGTTCTTTATTTCTTCAATTACTTTTCCCGCATTAGCAGTTCCATAAATGACAGCTATACTTACATCCAGCTCTCCAATTTTTACAGTTGCCTCTTTAACACCATCATAACCTCTTACAGGTGTAAAATTCAAAAGTTGTTCTGGAGATTTCTCTTTTGTAATATATTCGTATGCTGTTCTCAGCGCCGCTTCCATAACACCACCGGTATTGCCGAAAATAACAGCAGCTCCAGAAGCTTCGCCCATGAAATCATCATAATCACTATCTAAAAGACTGGCAAAATCAATATTTTCTTCCTTTGCCCATTTTGCCAGTTCTCTTGTAGTGATAACATAATCCATGTCACGCATGTCATCAATTCCAAGATATTTCGCTGCAGCGCTCATTTCATTTCTGCGAATTTCAAACTTCTTTGCCGTACATGGTGTAAGTGCCACATTAACAATATTCTCTGGATTAATTCCCTTCTTCTTAGCAAAAAATGTCTTAATTGTTGGTCCCTGCATTCCAATTGGACTTTTTGCTGTTGAGAGATTAGGAATCATCTCAGGATAGTATGTCTCTACATACTTTATCCAGGCTGGACAACAGCTGGTAAACTGTGGCAAAGGTGCGGTGTTCTTAGTAACTCGCTCTATTAACTCGCTTGCCTCCTCCATAATTGTCAAATCGGCTGCAAAGTTTGTATCAAGAACAAAATTAACTCCAAGCTTTCTGAGTAAAGCCACCATCTTACCCTGTACAAAGCTGCCATCTGGCATACCGAACTCTTCGCCAAGTGCTGCTCTTACTGAAGGGGATGTGCTGACTATTACAACCTTATCCGGGTCTTTGATTGCCTCTTTTACATAATTATATTCATATTTTTCCGTTATACTGTCTACCGGGCACACATTGGCACACTGCCCACAATTGATGCATACTGCCTCCCCACAGGTCTGCTCTAATGTGTATGTTCCGTGCACACCAATCTGGCTGGTACATATATCCTTACACATACCACATTTTATGCACTTTTCTTCCATACGAATAATGCTGGGATTATCTTCCTCGATTGGGACACGAATGCTTAATGGTAAATGAATCAAGCTACGCTCCTCCTTTTGCTTATATATGTATAAACCTTAACCTAGATTTATTTCAACATTATAGCATATATAGTACAAAAGTTCTACGAGAAATTCAGAATGCTTTTTTTAATAAATACAGCTTATCTATTGACCACACTTGTTATACTCTGCATATAGGCAAGATTCACTGTACCAAACTCATTGATGGACACATTCAATGCTTCCACCGCTGTCTCCACCCTCTCAATGGATACCCTTGCCTTGATGGTCTGCTTATAAAACATATCTGCCTTTTTCACATTTTCATCTTTATCAATTTCCTCCAAAGAGCAAAGAAGCGGATAATCGCTGTCATCCCGGAATGCCCTGCTGTCCCCCTGTGAATTGATGCTTCCATATTTATCCACGAATCTATCATAGTCCTACCTAAATAAAACTATTAAATTGTCACCTCACTTGGGTGCACAAACCACAATCAGGTCATGACTCCTGAATTGCTTGTGCTGTGTTTGAATTTCGGTTTGATTTGTCAGCGCTGCCTTACCTGCCGATTAAAATGGTATAAAAATAAGGACTAAATTAGGCACACCCCCTTGATTTTACTGGGTTTCATCTAACTTGGTCCTATTATAACTCAAACACCGGACTCCCATTTTGAAATAGCGGTTTTGGAAACAAATAATGCCTCGGCTAATTCTTCCTGTGTCAAACCTCGACTTTTTCTTAATTCCTGAAGCTTTTCATGAAATTCCAAAACCTGCACCTCCTATACCTATTTTGTTTTTTCTTTTAATGCCAGCATAAGGAATATGCCTCCAATCAGTAAACTTTTTTTCTCGTTAAAACTATGAAAGAAACGCTCTTTCACATACGTGATACGATTCGTATCATTCCCGCAAACCATACTAGTGTCATGAATGTTCTTTCACATACTGCAGAAATTCCGGTGTTTTTGACCAGTATTTTACACCCCAGTTTTCAAAATTCCATTCTTTCATGTAATCATTGCACTCGAAATCCACATAATATATTTCTTCGTTATGTACAACAAAATTTGTTGGAAAATAATCAATATTCGTATTGGCAGCATATAACAGTGCACACATTCTATGCAATTGCTCGATATAGTCAGTTTTCATCTTGTCTTCTAAAACCAACTGATAAATCGTATCACCGTCAATAAACTCCTTCAAAATGCGTTCGTTTTTCACATCTGTTTCAAGCATAGCAGGCATTTTTATTCCGATTTCTTTCAATTTCATGTAATCCCTGATTTCTGCCTCAAGCTTGTTTCCAAACTGATAATAATCACAAGGTTCATGATGTATCTGCTTCAAAACATACCTGTTATTTCCAGACTCTGCCAAGTAAGAATATCCACCTTTCCCCTTTCCCAGCAATTTAATTATTGTATAGCTTTTCCCATTTACGGTCATTTCTTTATTCATGTGTTTTCTCCTCTGTTCTACACCACATTGATTATTGATTTTTAATATTCTGGTTCCATATTACAATAGAAATATAGTTTTCACAAAGGTTAAACGCGTAACCCACCACATTTTTTTAGTAATGGCAATTATTAAAAAATTCCGCAAACCTTTCCCAGCTTGCGGAACCTTCCAAACATATTATAATTTTTCCACGCACCGGATCAGTGCATCCACATTTTCTTCCCTCGTGGCCCAGCCGGTACAGAATCGCACGCAGCTGTGTGCGGCATCGATCCGCTGGTCATAGCTGTACTCAAACTGTTCTGAAATCTTTGCCAGGTGTGCATCCGGAACAATGACGAAGATCTGGTTCGTCCGGTTGGGTGCCAGATATGTGTAACCCTTTGCCGTAAATGCTTCCCGCAGCTTCTCCGCCATGGCAATGGCATGGGCGGAGATCTCCTGATAGAGACCATCTGTAAAAAGCGCGTCAAACTGCAGCCCCAGCAGTCTTCCCTTGGCCAGCATGCCGCCGTTCTGCTTGATGAGATATCGGAAATCCTGTGCAAGCTCCGGGTTTTTGATCACTACTGCTTCTCCGAACAATGCTCCGACCTTGGTTCCACCAATATAAAACACATCACAAAGCGCAGCGATATCCGGCAATGTCAGATCGTTGTCCGGTGCTGCCAGTCCGTAGCCCAGTCTGGCGCCATCTAAGAACAGATACAGTCCATATTTGTGACAGGTCTCGGACAGAGCGGTCAGTTCCGCTTTGCTGTAAATGGTTCCAACCTCTGTGGGATTTGAAATATATATCATTTTCGGCTGTACCATGTGCTCAAAGCTGTCGTTGTGAATATGGGCTTCGTAAGCCTCTGCTACCTGCGCTGCTGTGATCTTGCCGTCAGAACTGGGCAGACCCAGTACCTTATGTCCGCAAGCTTCCACCGCACCGGTCTCATGGACATTGATATGTCCTGTGACAGCGCAGAGCACGCCCTGGTGCTTGCGAAGTGCTGCATTGATCACGGTGACATTGGTCTGGGTTCCGCCTACCAGGAAATGGACTGCCAGACTGTCATCCCCACAGGCCTTACGGATCTTCTTGCGCGCCTCTTCGCAGTATTTATCCTCACTGTAGCCCGGTGTCTGTTCCATATTGGTCTGCACCAGACGTTCCAACACTTTCGGATGTGCTCCCTCATTATAGTCACACTGAAATAAAATCTTATCGCTCATTTTTTATTGACACCGCCGTGACAGTGTATTTCCTCCAACGTTATTTATATTTTAGTTATTTATATTTTAGCTTTTTCTATTTGCTAACTCTTTACATTTTCGATTGTTTCTATCTTATTTGATTCTCCAGACTTTCTGTTACTCAAATTCAGTCAGTCCTTTGTCTCCAGAACCCTTACCAGATATTCCCACACTCTCTTCGTGGAGGAAATGCTTAAGGTCTCTTCTGTCGTGTGAATATCCTTCATATCGGGTCCCATGGATACGCAATCCAAATCCGAAATCTTGCTGCCTAACAGTCCGCATTCCAGGCCTGCATGGATAGCCTCCACCTTGGGCTCAGTGCCGTACATTTCCGCATACAGCTTCACCATTTTTTCCCGCAGTGGAGAATGGACGCGGTACTTCCAACCGGGATAATCTCCGGTCACCACATAATCGCCGCCTGTCAGTTCCACCAGTGCAGAAAGCTTTGCGATCAGGTTATCCTTCTCACTTTCCACGCTGCTTCTGACAGAATACTCTGCCCGCAAAACTTCCTCATCTGCTTTCAGTATACCCAGATTCAGAGAAGTCTGTACCAGCCCCGGCATATCTGCGCTCATCGCCTGTACACCGTTGGGCGTTGCCTGTAAAAAGGCTGCCACACGTTTTGTATCTTCCGGAGTGGCACAGGTTATTGTCTCGGCAGTGTCTATTAACTTTTTCGCGGTTACCTTTACGTCCGGATCCTTGGTAGCAAGCTCGTCCCTCAGTTCTGCTGCCAAAGCTGCTACCTGCTGCTCTAAGCTTACCGCATCTGTTTCCTCTACTACGACAACCGCTTTCGTCTGTCTGGGAATCGCATTGTCTGCCAGTCCTCCGTCCGCAGATACCAGTCCTACGGGCATTTTCTCAGACAGTTTCCACAGAAGTCTTCCCAGGATACAGTTGGAATTGCCTCTCTCCTTATGGATCTCTCCGCCGGAGTGACCGCCCAGGAGACCGGAAACCTCCAGTTCATAGCGCAGGCCGGTAAGCTCCTGCCTTTTCATCGGGAAACGGCAGTTCACTCTCGCACCACCGGCACAGCTGGTCAGGAAAATGCCCTCGTCCTCGGAATCCAGATTGATCATGCGATGTCCTTGCAGCATGGACAAGTCGATCTCTCTGGCACCGTCCATCCCGACTTCCTCATCCACCGTGATGATCACTTCCAGACGGGGATGCTTGATCTCTTCGGAATCCAACAGAGCCAGTGCGTATGCTACAGCGATGCCGTCATCTCCTCCGAGGCTGGTACCCTCTGCGTAGATATTGTCTCCGTCAATGCCGATCTTCAATCCTTCCGTCTTCATATCCATGGTGCATTCCGGTGTCTGCACCGCTACCATATCCATGTGTCCCTGCAGGATCACTACCGGCTCATTCTCATATCCGGGAGTTGCCTCCTTGACCATAATGACATTTTTCATGGCATCCTGTATATAGAAAAGATTGTGTGCTTTTGCAAAATCTACCAGAAAATCACTGATCTGATCCACATTTCCGGATCCGTGAGGGATCTTCGTGATCTCTTCAAAATAGTAAAATACTTTCTTCGGTTCTAAATTCGCTAAAACAGCCATTTTTATTTCCTCATTTCTGTTCTTTGTTTTGCTCCGTTTTGCCTGCAGATCGTCCTATGAAATCACAAAGCTCGTAACGCTCCGCACAATCCCAGTATAAGTAGTTGCTATTTTTCTGTCAAGAATAGAAAAAGGCAGACGAATTACGCATAATGATATTTTTTCCTCTTCGCAATCAAAAATCCGATGGTCACGAACAGCGCTAAAAATTCCGCAATCACGATGGACAACCATACGCCGGTAATGCCGATCAGTCCCGGCAGGATCAACACGATAATAATCTGGAACACAAAGGTCCGCAGGAAAGAGATTGCCGCAGACACCGCTCCGTTATTCAGTGCCGTGAAGAAAGAAGATCCCCAGACATTCATGCCTCTCACCAGGAATGCGATAGCGTAGATCCGAAATCCCCAGGTCGTCATCTTAAGCAGTTCCTGATCATAGCTTGCGAAAATCTTCACCAACGGTCCTGCCAGGATCTGGGATGCCGTAAGCAATATCACACCGCAGGCTGAGATGATGACCAGGCTCTTTCTGCACAGATTCTTCAATTCCGCATGATTGCCGGCACCGTAGTGGAAGCTTACGATAGGTGCGGATCCCAGGGAATAGCCGAGGTACAAGGTCATGAAGATAATATCCACATACATAATGATACCATATGCCGCCACGCCGTTTTCTCCGGCCGCCTCCATCAGCTGAAAGTTATAGAGCACACCGACAATGGACGTCGACAGATTCGTCACCAGTTCGGAAGAACCGTTCATACAAGTCTGCCAGATGACTTTTCCGTGCCATTTCATCTTTCCAAGTCGTAACAAACTGCTGTTTTTTCCGGCAAAATAAATGATCGGAATTGCTCCGCCGACAACTTGTCCTGCCGCCGTTGCCAGCGCCGCTCCTGCCAGTCCCAGGGGGAATACCACGATCAGCACATAATCTAACACCGCATTCGTCAATCCTGCCAGCACATTGATTTTCAGGCTGAGTGTCGGCTTCTCCGCCGCAATGAAGAAGCTCTGGAACAAATACTGCATGACAAATGCCGGTGTAGACAGAAACAGGATACGGGAATATAACACACAATCCGCCTCCAGATCTCCGTTTGCTCCCAGTGCCAGTGCAATCTGCGGTGCAAATGCATATCCGATCAGTCCAAGGACAACAGACACAGCCAGTGTCACGTATACGATCAGAGAAAAATATTCATTCGCCAGTTCCTTTTTCCCCTCTCCCAGAGTCATGGATACCACAGCACTTCCGCCGGTACCTGCCATGAATCCAATCGTTCCTACGCCCATCAGCACCGGCATCACCAGATTCAGCGCTGCAAAAGGTGTTTTCCCCACAAAGTTAGACACAAAAAATCCGTCTACAATACTGTATATTGAAGTACATAATAACATTAAAATGGATGGTGCCACAAAACGCAGCAATCGTTTATAGTCAAAATGATCCGATAATTGTATTTTCATAAAACTCCTCATTTCTGAGCGAAGCATATTTTTCACACTACTCTCTTTCTTTCTTGATATTTGCAATTTCCTCCCGGAATAATTCTGTCTGCCTTTTCATGATCTGCAGGAACTTTTCCATTTCCTGCTCTCCTAAGCTTTCCGTTGCTCGTACTTCAGCATCCATCAGGGGATCTACGATCTGTTCCACCAGTTTTTCTCCCTTTTCCGTCAGGTAGATCTTCTTATTCTTGCGGTTGCCTTCTTCTGCACGAAGTGTGAGCAAGCCATCCTCTTCCATATGTTTCAAAGCGGAATTCACCGTCTGCGGCGTGTAAAACCAATAGTTGCAGATTTCTCTCTGTGTGAAAGTCTCTCCTTCCCTCTCCCTGATGCAATAGAGGATCCAGAACGCAGTTTCCGACAGGTTACAGTTCTTAGCATACACACGGTAAATATCATCCGATTCCTTCAATAACTGATTATATAGCGCCATTTGTTTCATGGCTTTTCTTCTCTGCTCTTCCATACGCTTCCAGTCTCCTTTTAAATACATTTTATCCGATATCGGATAATTTTGTATTATAATCCGAAATCGGATGATTGTCAACTCATAAAAAAGTGCACAGAAAGAACACATCCCATTGTGTCTTTCCATGCATCGTTGTATAATAACTTCAGCATCAGTTCCGGGATTTCCGACTACACCGAGACCCGACAGCAGAAAATGAAACGTGGGTTCAAGTTCCAGCGTGCGGCCAAGGAGTGGGAACGTGCTTTTCTGGAGAAGATGCAGGGCAGCCCCGGCATGACGTTTCAGCCATTGTCTGAGCTGTATCTGGAAGATAAGTTCACAAGCCAGTCATACCTTTATACATGTTTCGATATTCCTAGCAAGTCATAAATACGTTCAAATTCAACCATACTGATGTCCTTGAACCAATTCCAGATTTCTAATGCTTCAGGATCATTTTGCTCCATTTTTACAAACCATTCTCGGAGCTGACTTTGCATAACTATTAACTTCGCATAAAATTGCTTATGTAAAGCTTTACATAACTTATGCATAACCGCATTTACAATCAACTCACGGATGCTATCCGGTGGTAGTTCATAAATATCCTGACGATACACACCTTCCAACCGGCAACCCATGCGGATATTTCGCAGAACAAATTTTACCGCTTCGTCTACTTGTTCCCAAAGTGGTCCTTCGTAGTTCCGTCGATCCAAAAATACTGCACGGGTTGTTCCTTTGAACACACCACATTGTATCATGGAACGTAAACCACCTTGCCCAGTCAGATAAAAATACGCATTGGTTGGATAGACATTTCCGTCTTCACTTCTTTTCAAAATGCCCCAACTGATCAGAACATTTTTTGTCACATTTTTTACAGCTACTCTCTGAAAATCAGACTTGCTGTTCGCAATGGCAACCTCCTTCATTTGCTTGCAAAGCGTGTCAATATCTTCATCCGTCACCTTCAAATCTCTGCGAATTACAGAATCAAAAGCGTGTCCATCGCATTCATAGTATAATTCTCTTGACATCTCACGATCAGCTGGACGAGTAGTGCCAGACACACGGATATACACACCATTTTCCAAACCATCCGCTTTAATATAATATGGTTTCTGTCGTCCGGCTCTAATTTGCATATCATCTTGGAAGTGGATGAAGATAAACTCACGATTCAAATTCACACCAGAGCAAGAATAAAAAAAGCCGCAATCTGCACTCAAAATTCAAAGTACAGATTGCGGTTTCTATTATTTTTTAGAATTTACCATTCTCATTCTGCCAAGTAGACTGATCGGCTATTGTCTCCATAACATCCCAAAAAGTCCTGATGATTAATCAGTTATCACCTGATAGAATTTATAATTTTTTATCATTTTCGGCGCATCCAGTCTGCATACCAGAACACGATCTCTGCAATATGATGCAGATCGCCTTCTTTGCTGGTGGCTCTCCAGTTTTCTTTATAAGCCATAAACCAGCATTCTAACTTTTCTGCCAGCTCCAGACCTTTTTGCATATCAAAACTTCCCGTTTTTTCCCTGCTTTCTGTCAGGAGTCCTACGGCATTCCAGATACCGATCCCCTGCAGTGTCACGGATAAAAGCTGCATCTGTTTTTTGGTTTCCGGCATCGCCTGTGTGCTCTCCAAAAGTTTTTTGTATACATCACGCAGGGCATCTTCTGCAGCATCTACACCCGCCTGATCCACACCGCGGAACAGATCTTCGCCATCTTCGAGTTCATGCTTTAAGCACCGGTTCTCATAATACATGACAGCTTCTCTCCACTGAAATACCGACTGTCCGCAGATTTCTGCCAGATGGGAAACATAATTTCCGGTAGTATCCCCGTACTCGATCCGTGAGATCATACGGTTTAACTCTGCGAATGGTATCTCCTCTCCATTCCATGAAAATACAGCACCATAGATCATCCCCGGAACAGAAAATGCCGGATCATTGATGTGTCCAAAATCTCCCCAGTCTGTGTTCAACACGCCGATGCCCTGATATTTTGCCGCATAACCGCACATTCTTGTAATATTTTTATAAGAATTTTCTATTAAGTTTGCCCACTGGTTCCAGCCACATACACCCGGACACAGATACTGCACTGCACCCGTCTGTGCAATCGCCCTCGTCTCATCTTCCCTCTGTTCCGGTGCATATCCCCAGTTCAGGCAGATCATGCTCTCAGGCAGTTCCTTCATCAGTTCCGGCGAATTCCAGATGATATCCCCCCAGAACATTGGGATTTTCCCATTTTCTACCAGAAATTGTGCAAGTTCCTTGACATAGTCAATATAAAGCCGATGGACGCCACGCTCTTCTGCATGTTTTTTCGATTTATATTTGCCAAGGCAGAATGTCTCATCCGCACAGATATTAAATTTATCCGAAGTAAACAACTGCATATATTCCACGATCATCTTTTTGATCAGAGGAAGGGAACGCTCATCGGAGACATTGATCGTATGATACCGCATCCGGTTCCAGAAGGAAAACGGCTCCTTCCAGGAATCCTCCATCTCGCAGAGATCCCCATATGTTTTTGTGGAGAGCAGTGTGCACAGATGTCCAAAACTTGCCAGCGACGGAACCAGTTCAATATGACGTTCCCGGCAATAACTGTCAAGTTCGCGGATCTCCTCTGCCGTAAGCGGAGTCTGATCCCTCCACATTTCCGAAAAGTCACGGAACAGATAGGTATGTTCCACATAAAGCTGAAGCTGGTTTAATTTATAGCGGCTCATCCTGTCTGCAATTTTTTTGAGTTTTTCGAGTTTTAATACACGTCCCCTTGTCTGGTCAAAATAGTAACCACGGTTTGGCATATCCGGGGCATCCTGAATCTGTACACAGGGCAGTATTCCGCCACACTGCTGTACGATCTGGCAGAAGGTCTCCACACCATAAAGCACGCCAGCCCCGTCGCCGCCTGAGATCTGTCCGCCTTTTTCGTCGATCGTGATCTCATATGTCTGCTCTGGTAATGTTTTTACGATCCCAAGAGAGAGATCCCCCTCCCTTACTTCCCCTACGGAAAACGTCAGGATAAGCCCCGTTTCCTGCCTGATCGCCTCCTGCAGTCTTTTTGCTGCATGCATCTCTGTCTCTGCCACCTCTTTTGTCATCACAATATGTGTGCTGTGGCAAAGCAGCATCTGTCCGTCCTGTTCTTTGATTGTTTTTGGCTTTGGTAATAAATACATAATTTTGTCCTCCTGCTGTCAGAATTTCTTCCTATTCTTCAAAAATTATTTTTCCACTATCCATTAAAAGTATTTTACTCTTATAAATCTTTGCACCACTCTCATTAAAATACCGGAATTTATCCGCATCCATAACGATTTCAAATGCCTTCTGACTTCCTTTTTCCACTTTCATCCTGGAAAATGCAACCAGTTCCCGCTCTCTTGGCACAAGTTCACCGGACAACACTTTCCGGTAGCATTGCAGCACTGCCGTATCATCTATATTTCCTTTATTCTTTACAATTCCTGAAATAATCCACACATCCTGCTGCTTTTTAAGACAGATATCCATATACTCCATGTGGGAATATCCCATTCCTTCCCCAAATGTATACAAAGCTCCCTGTTCCATATCACAATAGCGCATTGCCGGATAGGACACCGTATGGTTATAGTACACCGGAAGCTGTCCGCAGTTTCGCGGAAGGGACACCGGCAGTCTGCCGGACGGTGCATATTTTCCAGACAACAGCTCCGCGATTGCTTTTCCTCCCATCGGTCCCGGATAAAAAGCATATAACAGTGCATCTGAATCCTGTGCAATTTCAGGGATTGCATAAGGCCGCCCGGCAATGACTACGGAGATCACCGGTTTTTTCAGCGCACAGACAGCCGTAAACAGTTCGTTCTGGTTCCCGGGGAGCTGTAATCTGGCGGTATCCATGCCCTCCCCACAGTCCATCTCAAGTACTCCCTGTACTTTTGCCGCACCGTTTTCATCGAACAGCGCCCCTTTAAAACGACTCGATGATCCGCCTAATGCCAGCACGATAATATCCGCATTTTCCGCAAGAGAAACAGCCGTCCCGACCTCATATCCATTATAACAGCGAACCCGGTCTTCACCAAATTCTTTTTCCATGCCGCTCTTTAACGTCTCATATCCTGCCCTGTCCATTGGAGGTGAATAATCACCGATCTGCCGGTAAATATCATCCGCATTTGGACCGATCAGGGCTATCTTTTCATTTCCACGGATCGGCAGTATGTTTTCATTTTTTAGAAGCACCACCGATTCACGCGCCAGCTCTTCTGATTCCTGGTATGCCCTCCCAGAAAATGAAACGCTGCCAGCTTCACTGTAAGAAGCGGTACGATTCCCGTTTTCATCAATATAAGGCTTATCCATCAATCCCCGCTCAAATTTCAAAGTGAGCACCCGGAGGACCGCCTGATCGAGTTCCTTTTCCGTGATAAATCCCTGTTTTAACGCCTCCTCTAACTTTGTATAACCTTCATCCCACAGACTGATATCCACACCTGCTTTCAGTGCAAGTGCTGCCGACCTGATATTATCCCCCGTCATAATGTCTAACTGGTCGATGGCGATGCCATCCGCCATCACGACCCCGTCAAACCCCAATTGTTCCCGCAGAATATCCTGCAGCAGATGTCTGTTGGCATGGCAGAATTTTCCGTCGATCTCGTTGTATGCAGCCATAATGCCTTTTACGCCCGCCTCACAACATGCCTTCGCCGCCTGTAAATGGATCTCCCACAGTTCCCTCTCTCCGATCCGCGCTGCGCTGGCATTGACCCCTCCGGTCGTCTCCCCCTGTGCACAAAAGTGTTTTGCAACCACTGCAACGCCCTCTTTCTGGATTCCTGTTACGATCGCCCGCGCGAGCTCTGCCGATAAATATGGATCCTCCCCATAACACTCCTCACTGCGCCCCCATCTTGGGTCTCTTAAAATATCCAGTGCCGAAACCAGTGCAAAATCCACGCCCATCTGCTTTAACTGCCTGCCGCACACCTGCCCTGCCCTCTCATACAATGCCGGGTCAAACGATGCACCTACTGCCAGATTGACCGGGAGCAGATATCCGTCTAACGCCTGATGTCCATGTGGACATTCACTGCTCAGTAAAAACGGGATCCCAAGACGGCTGTGTTCGATCACATATTTCTGTAACTGATTATACGCCTGCACCGAAAGTCCCCCCGCAAGCCCTGTCTCATAGTTTTTTTCCGACCATGGATCTGCACGGTAAAGACCATAAATCGTGCCGATCCCGCCCCATTTTTCTACTTCGTCCTTTAATTCCTGTGAAAAAACAATTTTTCCATCTTCTACATGGTAGATCCGAAAACCATATAAATGCTGGTTTAACTGTCCCACTTTTTCTGTTGCGGTCATCTGCGCAAGCAGCGCCTCTGCCCGCTTTCTGCTATCTCTCTCCATATCTGTCCTGTCATTTCTCCTTTATTTTTCGGCTGTATAATGCACTTGTAATAATTCCGAATGCAGACAAAATAAACACCATCTGTATGTTATCTACCGGAATGTTTAAAATCCTGATATCCTTTGCTAATGCCACAAATGTCGAGCCGAGCATGGATGAAAAAAATCCTACAAACCCAACCATTGTTGAGCAGAAGCTGACATAGCTGACACGATGTTCTAATGGTGCAAACGCAAACTGCATCCGGAATGTCGCAATATTGATGCCTCCCCAGGCAGCCCCGCTCACAGCCTGTACGACCGGAAGCCAATAGATACAGTTTTCTTTCGTCAGCAGTCCCCAGCCGATATATGCAACTCCCAGCATAAAAATGGACCCCAGCGTAACCAGCCTCCACGAACAACTGTCTGCTGCCTTCCCCCACAGATTTGCCGCCGCGATCCGCGCCACCGATGCAACCATATTCATGACGGTAATATAAAAATAAGACAGCCCCAGATTCTCTAACATATAAATAGAAAAAAACGGACTGGCAAAATTAGATGCAACACTCCACAGCAGGAAGAAAATCAATATATTGCGGTAATTCTGGTCTGTGAGCGGCATCTGTATTGCCTTCCTTATGTTCAGTGGCTCCACATGTTTCACATTTTCCGTTTCCCGGATCAGCGTGAGACAGGTAATGTCGACCGCGCAGATACCGATACATAAAATGCCGATCATCCGGAATCCCAGAATCTCCTGATCCGCGAAACGGTAGGCATCTAAAATTTTACTTAAGATCAGGGAACCGCCCGTGGACGCAACTAAAGTCAGCGAATCTTTCAGTCCGAGATATCTTCCCAACCGTTCTTTCTGCACCAGGCTGATCAGCCAGTTATTTGCCCCGGTGTTGATAAATGCCCCACAGAAATGTGCACAGGAATACAGCACCGCGATCACTGCCACCGAGATTTTCGCTCCTAACATCAATGTCGGAACAAACAGCATCATGAGCAGGCATAAGCGCTGGATGAGTGCAAACTCTACCGTGATCCGTTTGCTGCCTGCACGGTTCTCATAGACGACGGAGGAAAAAATCTGGATGGTATTCATCAGCGTCGGCAGTGCAGCTATGATCCCGGTCAATGCAGTCCCCGCCCCCACAAGATAGGCAAGTCCCGATAAAAATGCGCCGGAAGTAACCGTAAAAATCTGTGTGGAAGCGCATCCATCGAGGATAAAAAGTGCCCGGCTGGTCCGATACTGTTTTTCCGTAATATGATCGGAACACTCAAACATATGGCTTAATTTATTGGTCATAACGTAAATCTCCCTATAAAAAGAGAGGCATCCCACCGAACTCTCTTCGGAATCTGAATGCCTCTATATGATTTTAAACGAGTTTTACAGTAACAACTTCATACGGTTTCAGTTGTACACAAACCACTCCGTCTTTCAGCTCTAATTCTGCTTCTTCCTCCTCGAGCAGATTGCAGGCAAACGCTTTGTTGTAGTTCCCCTCAACTACAAGATTTGTCTTTGTGAGTGCATTTTCGCTCTCATACATACGGATAATGATGCCATGACCGGACTCTGCACACTTGATCGTCTCTAATACAACGTTGGACCTGTCCACAGATGCTTTTGACAACATGCTTCCCGGCTTTCCTCCTGCCACTGCAATAGCCGGCTGGTTCAGGTCATATGCCTGCTCCACAGTCTTTGCTTCCTGCCATTTTTCCGCATGCGGATAGATTGCATAGGTAAAATAGTGCTCTTCCTGATCTGCCACCGGATTCGGTTCGATGCCGGATTTAATCAGTGTCAGTGCCATATCAGAATCCTTCACGGAATGTCCATATTTGCAGTCATTTAACATGCTGACTCCGTAGTGACCTTCCGAGAGATCGATCCATTTCTGTCCGCAGCTCTCAAAACGTGCTTTATCCCAGCTCGTATTGGTATGCACTTTGCGTGTCAGATTACCAAACTGTACATCAAATGTTGCTTCATCGGTATGTACATTGACCGGGAAATGTACCTTTAACAATGTCTGATGCTCTTTCCAGTCCACATAAGTCTCAAATTCGATCCTTCTTCTGTCTGCATAGAAATGGATCTTCTGGCGGATCACAGAATTGCTTTCTTTCCGCTCCATCTCTAACGTTGCACGCACCGGACCGCACTCTGTCCATTCCATAGAAATCACATCATTGACATCCCAGTACTTTTCGGTATAGTAAATATCCACATCCCAGTTATCAAAGCACATCGGCTTATCCTCGTACATGCGGAACTGATTGCCTTTTTTGCCATCCTGCAGTACTTCCCTGTCGTTTTCCTTATCGTAGATGCGGTCAAAACGTCCCTCCGCATCCAGATGGATCGTATAAAACGGTGTCTCAAGCGTATGGTCATCCACAAGGACAAACGGTGTTTTCTGCTCAATTTCACTGGATACAGCCGCAAATGTCTTATATCCTTTTGACGGCAGATGCTCTACATAGACCACTGCACCTTCTGCAGTCTTCTGTACCGGATAGATCACGCCCTCTGCATCCTTTAACGCTTCCGCATGGATCTCCCCAAGTTCTACGATATCACTGCGGTCGTGTCCGGTTGTATTGAAAATAGTGATGCCTTCGCCATCTCCCACGAGCGCATGGAGACGTTCTTCTTCCAGTGCTTTGATCTCTTTCTGCAGTGCAGCATATTCTTCCTTTGTCACCTCATATACTTCATGGATCGCAGATCCAGGCAGAATATCATGGAACTGGTTGATCAGGACTTTTTTCCACATGCGGTCGAGTTCTTCTGCCGGATACGCTGCCTGTGCCTGTGCTAAAACGGACAACAGTTCCAGATCCATCAGCCCAAGCTCCGCCTTACGGTTGCTGCGTTTATTTCTCGCCATGGAGGTATAAGTTCCGCGGTGGTACTCAAAGTAAAATTCACCTTCCCATACCGGCAGGCGTCTGTCGCCTTTCACGCGCTCCTCAAGTTCTTCAAAATAGGTTCGTGAAAATTCCTGGCGTACTTTCGGAATCCCTTTGATTCCCTTTTCCATGCGGATCGAAGTCTCAAGCATTTCCCTGGTCGGACCGCCGCCGCCATCGCCGTAACCGTAGGAGACTAAGATATCGTTATTGATATCTTTATTCTGATAACGCATCCATCCTCCCATGATCGCATCCGGGTGCAGCATGCCATTATAGGTCGTAAAGTAATCTTTGATCGGCTGGCTCACGCCAAGGGTCGTGATCAGGTGTGTCAGCACCTCTGTTCCATCGATTCCGCGCCACATCATCGTATCGTAAGGCACTTTATTGAACTGGTTCCATGCCAGTTTGGTTGTCATAAAATAATCGATTCCGCATTTTTTCATGATCTGCGGCAGTGCCCCGGAATATCCGAACACATCCGGCAGCCAGAGGATACGGTTGTCCACGCCAAATTCCTCTTTGAAAAAGCGTTTGCCATGCATAAACTGACGGACGAGGGATTCTCCCGATGTCAGATTGCAGTCTGCCTCAACCCACATACCGCCTTCCGGCTCCCAGCGTTTCTCTTTGATGCGCTGTTTTGCTTTCTCGTACAATTCCGGATAGCGCTCCTTTAAAAATGCATATAACTGCGGCTGGCTGGACATGAACTTATAGTTCGGATACTCGTCCATCAGCTTTAACACGGTTGCAAAACTGCGTCCAACCTTTTCTCTTGTCTGTGCCACAGTCCACCACCACGCAACATCGATATGCGTATGTCCGATACAGGTTGCGATCACATCCTCATACCCTGCCATATCTTCATACAATGCTTTCCGGATATAAGCAGATGCTTCCCTCACACTCCGGTAAAAGTCTTCGGAATACGGGGTTCTTAAATCCAGCAGATTGATCGTCTCATTGAGCACATGCTCAATATCCTTGCGGTTTTTATCATCTGCCTCCATGCGGGAAAACGCTGCAAGCGGAACCCACAGGTCATAATAGAGTTTTTCGATCTCTGCATCGATCTCTTCGATCTGCGTGCGGAGCGCAAATTCCTCATGCATGATCCCGGTATATGCCTGCAGGTCGATGGTCAGTGTCTCTCCTGCTTTTCCGCTTCTCGTGATCAGGCACTCCCTGTGGTTCATATCGATCCCCTGATAAACCTCTCCGTTCACAAACACGATAAACTGCGGATTTCTTCCGTCATCCCACTCGTCGATCTGTGATGATATGCGGATCCATATGCTTTTGCCCTCCAGCTCCTCCGGAACAGTATAGGTTGTACGGAACCAGTAATGGCGGTCCTTGCCATACCAGTGCATAGTCTTGCAGTCAAAGTTTTCCCAGGCTGCCTCATCTTTTAACGCATCCTCCGGGTAAATAAAGCTGCCTTCCTTATACTCCCACTGTGTCAGCGGAAATACCTGTTTTACTTTTAATTTCTTAAGTTCGTTGCAAATTACACCGACTCTTTTGTCTAAGAAATCCATTCCGGCACCTCTCGCTCCTGTCTACTTTCTGATATAATCCAAAATTTCATCAACTGTTGTAAACGCCATTCCTGTCACCGTATCCGCGCATCCATAATAAATCGTGATTCTTCCCGTATCAGCATCTGCAAGTGCTGCACAAGGGAAAACAACATTCGGAACATCCCCGACACACTCATAATATTCATGCGGTGCTAAAACATATTCTTTTGAGCGCGCCAGCACTTTCCATGGCTGTTCTAAATCTAAAAGTGCTGCACCCATACGGTATACAAAACCATTGCAGGTTGTAATTACACCATGATAGATCAGAAGCCATCCCTCATCCGTCTTGATCGGAATCGGACCCGGGCCAACTTTGGTACACTGCCATGCAGATTCATCTCCCGGGATCGGGCTCATCACATGTCTGTGTCTGCCCCAGAACTCCATATCTTTACTGAAACTTACAAAAATATCACCAAACGGTGTATGTCCGTTATCGCTTGGTCTGTTTAACATTGCATACATGCCATTTATTTTTTCCGGGAACAGAACACCGTTCCGGTTACACGGCACATAGGCATTTTCTAACTGCACAAACTTTTTAAAATCAAATGTATAGGCAACACCGATGGTCGGACCGTGGTATCCGTTGCACCATGTGATGTAATATCTGTCCTCGATAAAACAGACTCTTGGATCGTAGCGGTATTCTCTTTTTAAGATTTCCTCATCCTCTCCCTCAAACTGGATCGGTGTATCCTCGATATCCCAATGGATACCATCTTTACTTCTTCCAACAAAAATATCCATGCTGATCGACCTGCTGTCACAGCGGAATACACCTGCAAATCCATCTTCAAACGGAACGACCGCGCTGTTAAAAACGCTGTTTGAAACTTTATTCCCACTTCTTCCGATGATCGGATTCTCTGTATAACGCCAAACCGGCATGGTGTATCCCTCCGGTTTCTCCTGCCATGGGATATTCGGCAGTGATCTTCCAATTATTTTACTCATATCTTCTCCTTTACAAAAAGAGCCGACACATAAAATCCAATTGTTTTGTTTTTATGCATCAGCCCTTTGTCATCTCATTTTTATTTCGTCATTCCCGCTATATCTCTTTTTCTGATATTAGTTTGCTGCGTCGATCTGAGCCTGTACTTTCTCAACGATATCATCAAATCCTGCTGCACGCATCTCGCTCATCATTTCCGGAACAGCTTTTTCTGGATCAACTGCACCTGTGTTAATCTCACTCTTATATCTGTTGTAAATCTCTGTACAGTTTGCCAGCTCATCTTCAAACTCTGTTGTATCGATAGAAATTGAAATAACCGGTGAAGCTTCTGCTTTCTCGTTCAGCTCTTTTACTTCATCCCATTGATTTGTCTCCTGGTCAGCCAACAGACTTATATTGAAGAATGTTCCCTGGCTGTAACCTGCCATAAACCACTGCTTGTCGGTTCTTTCAACCTTCTTGTCGGCTGTATAGTTGAAGTTGTCGCCTTCAAGTCCATAGTATAATGCATCTCTTACATAAGTATCAGAGTTTACAAGGTTTAAGAATCTTAATGCTTCCTCAGGATGCTTGCTGTTTGCAGAGATACAGTTGATGGATCCCTGTACAGAACCTCTGGATACTATAGTGTCTCTCCACTGAACGGCTATTGCATTGACACCCATGTTAGGACCCCATGTAGTCTGAGCTGCCTGGCTCCAGCCCTGTGCAATGTTACATACCTGATAAGTCGGAAGTTCGCCTAATGTTGCAGCATCCTGATTGATGTAGCCTTTTTCGAACCATTCGCGGTATATCTTCAGGTCATGCATTACATTTTCCTGTTCATAAGTAGCTACAACCTTTTTGGATGGATCATCATATGCAACACCGAGTGCGGGAAGTCCAAGTGCAAGATTGTCATAAACGGTAGTAACAAACTGGCATGGCGCATCAGATGCACGGTAAGTTACCGGCTGATTGGTTTCTTTATAGATCGTATCAAATGCATCGGTCAATTGATCAAGCTCTGTCAGATTAGTCACATCAAGTCCTAATTTGTCACACAGATCCTTATCCCATACAAAATATTGTGTTATAGAGCTGTCCTTATAAGTCGGGATACCATATATTTTACCATCTACACTTACTGCATCCCAGTAATCTTCAGGAATCAGGCTCTTGACATCAGGACAGTTTGCATCGAGCAGATCGGTAATGTCATAATAAGCGCCAAGTCTCACATCACTCTCATACACTACATCATTTGAGAAAATGATATCATAATCCTCTCCTGTATTGATGATGGTACTTCTTCTCTTCTCCCAGTCTCCCCAGGAGATGATCTCTACATCAATGTTTACACCAATCTTATCTGCGAGATATTCATTGATGTGTGCCTGCCATGCATCATAGTTATCAGGCTGGCCGTTACCAATCTGAATCCATTTTAATGTCACGATATCGTCAGAACTTTTTTCGTCTTTCTCGGTGCCGGAATCGGATGCAACAGATGAACTCGACGTATTGGATGTACCTGAATTTCCACATCCTGCTGCTGTTCCCATCAACATGCATCCAACAAGACCTGTTGCCATCATTCTTAAAACTCTTTTCTTCATACTTTACCCTCCATGTTTGAAATAAAATTATTTGTTCTGTTTCTTTATCTTCAGATGCTATTGCATCCGGGTTCACACAATCATCCTTTGACAGCACCTACTGTAAGTCCGGAGATGAAATATCTCTGGAAAAACGGATATACACAGGCAATCGGGATAACTACAAGTACTGCAATCGCCATGCGGATAGATTCTGTCGGCATTGAATTTTTATACTGCTGTAGTGAAAGCCCTGCGGTCGGATTACTTGCAATGTACTGGATATTCTGGATCATATTATTCAGTAATGCCTGCAATGATGTCAGCTTCTTTTCACTGATATATAGGGAAGACTGAAACCAGTCGTTCCAGTATCCAAAGCTTAAGAACAGTCCAATGGTTGCAAATACCGGTTTTGATATTGGTACAATAATCCTCGAAAAAATTGTAAATTCGGACGCTCCATCAATTTTGGCTGATTCCACAATGGAATCAGGAATCGTGGATTTAAAAAACGTCTTGGATATAATGACATTAAACGAGGATACAGCCAGCGGTAATATCAGACACCAGATTGTATTGCGGAGATTTAGAAAATTTGAAACCACTACGTAATTTGCAACCATACCACCGTTAAAAATCATAGGTATAAATACGACCCAACTGAAAAATCCTTTCAGTTTATATTCACTTCTTGATAAGACATATCCCATCGTTGTGGTCAGTGCAAGTCCAATCAATGTTCCTAAAACAGTGACAAGAGCAGAGATCAGAAGTGCATTTCCAATACTTTTACGTTCATTCCAAAGATAGGAATATGCACTTAACGATAATACTTTCGGGAAAAAGGAATACCCATGTGCCACAAGCTCACTCTCTTTTGTAATGGAAATAATAAATACCAGAATCACCGGAGTAACACATGCAAGTCCAAGGATCAGGAATATCAGGTTAAAAATAATATTGGTTGCCGGTTTGATCCGGTTTAATTTGTTAACTTCTTCTTTTTGTTTTGTCATATCAGCACCTCTTAAATGATCGCGCTGTCGCTGTCAATCTTTGAGACAATATAGTTTGCAAGTAAAATCGTAATGCAACATGCGATCGACTGGAAGAATCCGGCTGCTGCTGTCTTTCCGATCGCAACATTTGTCTGCAGTGCATTGTAAATATAAGTATCAAATGTGGAAGCAACTTTATAAAGCGAGTTCGGGATGCCCTGTGTCACCTGATAGAACAAACCAAAATCGGAGTAGAAAATTTTTCCAACATTTAAAATAAACATCATGATCACGATCGGTTTAATAGATGGGATCGTAATATATTTTGCCTGCTGAAATTTTGTCGCTCCATCGATCACAGCCGCCTCGTACAGGCTTCCATCAATTCCTGTAATACTTGCCAGATAAACGACCATGCTGTATCCGACTGTTTTCCATAGATTCATGATTACTAAGATCAACGGCCAGTATTTTGGATTGGAATACCACTGGATGCCCTGTCCTCCAAAATGTGTAATGATCTGGTTTAAAATTCCTTTGTCTGGAGATAAAAATGCAAATACAAAGTAACTTGCAACTACCCATGACATGAAATGCGGGAAAAACATCAGTGTCTGGTAAACTTTTGACTTAAACTTGCTGTAGATCAGGCTGATCATGATCGCAAGTGTAACCGGGATTACCAGTCCTAAAATAATAAATACGATATTATATAGAATGGTGTTCCGAAGCAGCATCGTAAATGCATTGGACTGTATAAAGAATTTGAAGTTATCAAACCCGCACCATTCACTGTGAAACAGGCTGTAAATAAATCCGTGTCCCGCTGACAGTTTGTAATTCTTAAATGCTATAATGATTCCAAACATTGGCAGGTAACTGAAGATGATAAACCACACCGCTGTCGGCAGCGCAAGGATCGTCAGTTCAGTATCATCTTTCGTCCACCTTTTTTTCTTTATATTGGTCTTTTTCCTGCCAGCCATTTTATCATCTCCCTCGTTGTTATTGCGTTATCATTTGTTGCATTTATAAGTTATCATTTTTCACATGTATTGTCAATATAATATCCTACTTTCTTGTTGCTTTTTCCGTTGTGCATAACATTTTATAGCTTTTTTTAGTTATTATTTACAATATAATTGACTTTTTTGTTATCTTTTGTTAACATATTATTGTAACTATTTAGATGTTAATAATATAAATTAAAGTTTACATTATTAGTTAACATTTTTAATATCTTTTGTTCATGCACGATATTTGTGATATGATAAGAACGATACCAGAAAAGAAAGGAGTTTCTTATGTCGAAAGTAACGATGCAGGATATTGCAGACGCCCTTGGGACCTCCCGTGTTACCGTCTGGAAAACATTTAACCACCGTCCGGGTGTTTCTGATGAAATGAAGGAAAAAATCATAGCAAAAGCACACGAACTTGGATACGACAAACTTCCCTCTGAACCACATTTCACAGAGGTTCCAAAGGCAAAAACTGTTTCTTTGGTTGTTTCGCGCCCGGATTCCTCTATTTTTTGGACAAACATCATTCACCGTATGGCACAGGAACTTTCTTTATCCAACATCAATCTCATGTACACTTATGTTCCAACCTCATGCACTTCTGAATACGAACTGCCAGATGTGCTGAAAGATGATACCGTACAGGGAATCATTGTTTTAAACGTATATGATAAGCATCTTTTAACATTAATCAATGAACTTGAAATACCAAAAGTATTTTTAGATACCGTACCGGAGATCGAACTGAAAACGCTGACCGGAGATCTTTTATTAATTGAAGGGAAATACACAGAACAACAGATCGTAGATCATTTATTTGAAAAAGGCTGCAAAAGTATCTCTTTCATCGGGGATATCAATTATGCGCAAACGAACACCGACCGATATCTGGGTTTTTTGGAAAGTCTCAAAAAACATAACTCTCCGCTGATAGAAGATCTTTGTTTTACCGATTCGATCGGAATCGGGCATTATGGAGATTGTATTTTCAACTTTTTAGACAGTCTCGATCCAGATGTCGATGCGATCGTATGTGTCAGTGATTATGTGGCACATTATGTGGAAATGTATTTAGAGGAAAACCCACATCATTTCCATAACGATATCCTGCTGACCGGCTTTGACTGCAGCAAAGAGTATACGAATGTAATCAACAAAGTCACCACCGTAAATGTAAAGAATAACCTTCTTGGGAAACGCCTTGCGATGCAGATCGAATTTCGCATGAATTACCCAGATGCCCCGCCGGAGACTTCCTATATCCGGTATGAGATCATCTATTCGGATATGCTGCTTCCATCCGGGCGCATGAATTGACAATAGATATCCGCCAGAAAAACGTGAAGGTCGAAAAAGCTTAAAAATCGCCTTTGGTGATTCTTCATTGTGGGGCTGCCGCACGCTTAGTGCGACAGCCCCATTTTTTTACCCAGTTTCAGGGTAATGGATGTAGAAAAAAGGCAGCAGCCGAAGCCAACTATGCTCTCCATCCGATCGTGCGGATCTCATGTTTTCCTAATACGATTTCATTCTCTTCTTTCTGTAACCGTTCTTTTTCTAACAGATCATATGTAAAAACCTCAGGCTGTGAGACAGAAACCGTCGTCTCTTCATCCGAAAGGTTGCAGAAACGCAAAATCACATCCCCGGTCAGCATACTGTGTTTTAATGCTGTTGGAACTGCCTGTAAATGTTTCTTTTCTACAAACCGGTAAATCTGTGGCAGAGTTCCTGTCTGTCTTTCCATTCCCGCGGTCTGCCATTCTGTCTGGAACTGGTATGCCTCCTCGTAGGAATGATTAAGTTCCTCCCCTGCGCCATGCGGGATGATCTCATATTCCGTGGTCTTTTCGCCCAGGCACTGTGCTTCCGGTGTTAAAAATACACCCCAGTCTCCCAGCTCGCGCACACCTCGGTGAAGTGTTACTGCGATCGTATTTTTTCCGTCACGCAAAATCTCATACTCTGCAAGACCTTTATTGGCGATGGTAAGTCCATATGCATCCTCATGCACATTGACAAAACACTGCTGATGCTGGGCATTGCACGGATTTTCCCATGTGTCTGCCGGTACGTTCGGGCGCTTTGCCACCTCAAACACAGAATCTGCGTAATGGAAATCTGTCTTTAATCCCGTCTCAAAAAGGACGCGCAGACGGTGGTCTTTGATCTGGTTATTGAAAGCAGTCTTTACTTTCAGTCCTTTTCCGTACTTCTCTAAGGTATACTCTGTCACGATCTCAAATGGAACCAGATGACTGCCACGGGATGCCTTGCGGTATTTAAACTCTACAAGATCCTCGATCTCTTCTGCCAGCGTCTCATCGGCTGCATCCGGGAGCATCATCGTATGTTTTACACGGATCACGGCCCTGCATGCGTTATCTTCTGCCACCGTAATCTCTGCTTTCGTCCCTTTTGTAGTCACCGGTATGTCATTTACCGGGGCAAAGAAAATATATTCGTTTCCGATATCCCCGCAGTCCTCAAAGATACCAAGATCCTTGTATACATGACCTGTCTTTTTATCGGTCAGTTCCACAGAACCGTCCGGTTCAAAGTGTGCCTTTAAAAACGCATTTTCCATTGTATTCTCTGTAGTGATCAGTGAATTAGCCGTATTGATATCTTCTGCCTCTGCCAGCACATAAGTGTCCCATCCAAATGCCGGCACACCGGCTGCCTCCATGGTAATCTTTACGCGCTTTGCAATATATGGCTGGCGGAATTTATCTTTTGGCAGATCATAGTTAAAATGATTTGCCATTTCAGTGACAACCGACGGGATCTCTCTCCCGTCTTTGTCAAGTACGCGGTATTCCGGGAGTTTCTTTTCATGCATGCGCGCTATCACTTCGGCTAACGGTGCCTCACTGAAATACATGCGGTCGGTTTCTAACTCCAGCTCCACAACACCTGTGCGGTCCCAGCCGGTCGTATTGACAACGACAAATGGAATGTTTCCTTCCTTCACTGCACTGGTATCAATCTTTCCTTTCAGATAATCCATACACATGGAAATAATGTGCAGTGCCACCTGTTCTGACTTTTCAAAACGGGTTACCATCTCGCGATGTACATCATCCACGCTGCATCCGCAGATACTGTCGTGCGGATGATTCTGCATCAGAAGTTTCCATCCATAAGTAAACAGATCCTGCGGATATTCCATCCCCTCTTTTGCCGCAATCGTAGCGAGCGGTTCTGCCACTTTCTCAAACAACATCTCACAGCGGACATTCCACTGTTTGATATAAATGCGGGAGGATGCTGTGTTCGCTAACGTATACCATCCATCCGTCTTCTGGCTGCGCAGTTCGCCTGTGATCGTGTTCAGATCGTCCGGCAGTTCCTTTTTTACCTGCTCCACATAACCGGTGAAATCAGAATGTACGAAATCCACATCCGGGTACAGCGCATTTGCCGTGCGGATGGCAGCTGACAGATCCGTCTGTACCGGCTGATGATCACAGCCATTCATGAATAAAAGCTGATCCGTACCGGCATAACGCAAAGCATCTGCAAGTTTTTTATCCCAGTACACTTTTGACTTTTCTTCTTCCACCGGCACCTCCGCGCCGTTGTTATACCAGTTTGCAAATAAAATGCCAAGCACCGCAGAACCGTCTGCTGACTGCCAGTTCATCTCAGAATAGGCAGACTCATAGGCGTCGGCCGTCTGATTATTAAATCCGGTCGGTTTTACACCTCTTCCGAATACTGCCGTGTCAATGCCCGCCTTCTTTAAAAGCTGCGGTGCCTGTCCCACATTTCCAAAGGAATCCGGGAAGTATCCGATCTTTGTCCACTTTCCGCCAAATTCCTGTGCAAATTTATACCCCATCTGTAAGTTCCTGACATTCGACTCACTGCTTGTCAGAAATTCATCCTGCAATACATACCATGGGCCAATTGCAATCCTGCCATCCCCGATCAACTTCTGCAGGCGTGCGCGGTTTTCGGGACGTACCTGAAGATAATCTTCCAGCATGATGGTCTGTCCATCCAGATGAAAATATTTATATTCTTGATCTTTCTCCATAGTATCGATCAGTGTATCCATCATTTCGATATAAAGCATATGATGTTTTTCATATGGAAGATACCATTCTCTGTCCCAGTGTGTATGAGAAATAATATGCGCCTTTTTCATAGTGTTCTCCATTCCTGCCCATTTGGGGCATTACAAAAATCTCTGCTTCTGCCTGTTTCCATTGATATCCCATATTTATGCACAGGCACAGATATCTTTTTCAATCAAAGGGTTACTTTCTGTCCACAATAGTCCAGTACCAGTTCACAGAATACGGAATTTGCCCAGGAAAACCACGGGCGTGTAAAGTCATCCGGGTGATCCACATGGAATGACTCATGTACCAGATCTGTCCCCGCATCACAGGCTGCGATCATCTCAAGCATTTTTAATTTTTCTTCCATGGAGTCAGAGGTAAGTCCCTGCATTGCCAGAGCCATCGGCCAGATGAAACGCGTGTATGTGTGTGGGCTTCCGATTCCCTCCGCGCACTCTCCGCTGAAATAATATGGGTTCTGGTCACTTAAGATCACTTTTCTGGTGTTCTGGTATCTCTCATTTTTATTGTCGCAATAGCCATAGTATGGCATCGCAAGAAGGCTTGGCAGATTTGCATCATCCATTACAAGATACTGGCCGAAACCATCTACCTCATATGCGTAGTATTCCGTTTTCTGTGCCGGAAGGATGGCAAGTGTCTCGATCGCATTTCTCACTTCCTTTGAGAAAGCATCTGCCTCTTCTGCCAGTTTCTCATCATGGAAGATCTCACGGGCGATCTCTGCAATATTTCCAAGGATCACAGAAGCTAACATATTTGACGGGATCAGATATCCATATACACAGGCATCATCACTCGGACGGAAACCGGACCAGATCAGTCCGACATTGCTTTTTACCAGAGCACCTTTTCCGTCCCTTGAGAGAGTATCGGTAAAACTGCAGTTTTCTCTTTCAAATGTATATGGAGAAGCATTTTCATGATCCTGTTCCGTTCGGAATACGCGGATCACGGCTTTTGCGGCTTCTAACCATTCTCCGGTAAACTGCTCCGTACATCCTGTATTCTTCCAGAGCAGATAGGACAGCTGTACCGGATAGCATAAGGAATCGATCTCATATTTCCGTTCCCACAGCTCCGGTTTCATATCTGTCTTGTCATGATCCCAGCATTGTCCGTCGCCATTTTCATTAAATGCATTGGCATATGGATCTAAAAGAATGCACTGCATTTGTTTTTTGATTAGCCCGCAGACCAGTTCCACAAGTTCCGGTTCTTCCTTTGCAAACAATAAAAACGGGCGGAGCTGACATGCCGAATCACGTAGCCACATAGCAGGAATATCCCCTGTGATCACAAATACTGTATCATTTTCTTTTATTTTAATCGTTGTCTGAAGCGTATTCGAAATACACTTTTCAAACATGACAGCTATCTTGCTGTCTGCACCAAATTTTTCTTTTACAAGAGCCACCGTACGCTCAATCGCTGCATAATTCTCTTTTATTTTCATCTTAATCTCCCTTCTTGTACTGTCTTTCTCACACTAATCTCCTGCTTTATAGAATCCCCGATATCTGATAGGGAATTAAAATATCATCGTTCTGTTTCTTTCCAGTTGTAATTTCCTCCAAGAGCGTGACCGCCTGCTGTCCCATCGCAAATTCATTCTGCCGCACATGGATAAAATCATCCTGCTCATAGATCTCATCAATGCCATCAAATACGGCAATCTTTTTTGAAATCCCATGCTCTTTTAAATATTTCGAAAAAAGCACCCCGATCCGGTATTCAGCTGCAATATAAGCCGTACATTCCCTGTTTTTTTCCAGGATCTCTGCAATCTGCGCATAATCAAATTCCCGGTATTCTTTTTCAATATCCTCTGGAATGTGGTTATATTTTTCAAGTTTTGCAAATGTACCATTGGCATCTTCATATTTGAGCATACAATGGGCAAATCCTTCGTAGCGCTCATGGATCGTTGTCGTCGTAACAGACGCATGCGTCAGAAAACAGATTTTTTTATGCCCCATTGCGATAAGCTTTTTGGTAACTTCGTTCGCCGCTTCATAATTATCTGTTCTGACACACGGGATTGAAATGCCCTGCATCCTCCGATCCACAAGCACCAGCGGATACCCGTTTAATGCCAGTTCTAACACCTTACTGTTATAATTGTCCCCCTGTGCGCAAAGAAGTAGAATACCTTTTACTCCCGCACAGATTGCTGCGTCGATCGCCTGTTTTTCCTTTTCGATACTTCCATAAGTACACTTAAACAAAAGATCTGACTGTCTCCTGTCACATTCGCTCTCAATCCCCTGCAAAAGCCGTGTGCCAAAATCGCTTCCAAATCCATCGAATATTACACCGATCCGCTGATTGGCATTCCCCCGGCTCTCCTTTTTCATCTCCACAACAGCAGCCGGACTGCACACAAAAGAACCTCTTCCCGGCTCTCTGCTGATCTTTTTTTCTTTTGCCAGCATATCCATCGCCTTTTTCGCCGTAATACGGCTTACACCATAAAATTCTGCTGACTCCTTCTCCGATGGCAGCCGGTCCCCCGGCTGGTAATCTCCACTCTGTATTTTTGCAAGCAGATCCCCATAGATCCGCTCATACATAATTGCTTTTCCCATTGCCGCCTCCGTTATGCTTTCTGTGACACCGTGCACCGCAATTTTACACTACCAGATTTGCTGCCCCGATGATCCCGGCATCATTTCCAAGTACAGAGGTCACGATGTCCGCAATATATCCATGGCTGCCACCGAAACACATATCTTTCACCAGACCCTTAAGCGGTGCAGTCAGATTTTCTCTCTGCGCAGCAACCCCTCCGCCAAGGATCACCTTTTCCGGCCGGAACGTATTGATCACATTTGCAATCCCGCATGCGAGGTAGCCCTCATATTCTTTTACAACTTCCATGCCAGCTTCATCCCCGGCTTTTGTGGCGTCAAACGGAATCTTACCATTCATCTGTTCCAGATCATTCCCACACATCTCATTCATGATAGACTCCGGATGCTCTGCTGACTTTTCCCGCGCGATCCGAAGAAGAGCAGACGCAGAAGCATAGGCTTCTAAACATCCTTTTCTTCCACAGGTACATCGGATGCCATCATAGCGGATGGACAGATGGCCTAATTCACAGCCGCCCGGCATGGCACCACGAAAAATCTTCTTATCTAATATCACTCCGCCTCCCACACCGGTTCCAAGTGTCAGAAGCACCGCATTTTCTGCCCCCTCTGCCGCACCGGCACAGACTTCTCCCAGAGCCGCAGCGTCCGCATCATTGGCAATTTCAATTCTCGTATCCAGATGTTTTTTCAGTTCTTCTACGATCGGTACATTTTCCCAGCCAAAATTATTCGAATACAGGATCACTCCCTGCTTTGCATCGATCGTTCCCGGACTTCCGATTCCGATCCCCTCGCACTGTTCTAATGTCATGCCTGCATTTTCAAGCATCTGTTGTACGGCATCTGCCATGCGTTCCACCAGCACCTGATACGGCACCGTCAGATCGGTTGGAATTGTGATTCTCCCAATAATCTCATTTTCCTCATTAACCAGCCCCATTTTGATGGACATACCGCCCATATCGATCCCCAGTTTCATTTTTTCCTCCTTTTTATATGTCATTTATATATCATTTATATATTGTTTATGTCTATTAATATGTCATATCTAAATCGAATATATCATTTTGTTATGTATTTGTAAAGACAAGACTTACACGCAACGGAAAATTACCGCTCTCCATGTTCCCAACGTAAAAAAAGAAGCAGGTACTATTTCCCTGCCTCTTCCAATATCTGTTTCTGTACTTTTTTGCTGAAACCGTGCAGCACGATCGCAAGAGCATTCAAGTATCAGAAAAGGCTATAAAGTGCGGAAAATCAACACTCTACAGCCTTAAAAAGCAGATAACGGGAATCGAACCCGCCTTTCCAGCTTGGGAAGCTAGCGTTCTACCGATGAACCATATCTGCAA